>Ga0255210_1000542_pt1 | contig 13345 bp, 13 predicted proteins | sample Miss_Yuk_RepA_8d_FD_188422 | JGI IMG/M metagenome (GOLD analysis project Ga0255210, IMG submission 188422) | Freshwater microbial communities from Mississippi River, Louisiana, United States - Miss_Yuk_RepA_8d | ecosystem: Environmental > Aquatic > Freshwater > River | place: USA: Louisiana...
TAGCTTCTGTTTGGGACCATCACTGTGATGAATCCAACCTTCAAATCTTCTGACACCAACAATCTCATATCCATTGCGAGTCTTTTCCAATACCAAGTCAGACTGCTTGTGATGTTTATAAACGACTTGTTGTTTGGTTAACCTATCTTGGCAGCAAAAGTCTTCCAAGGTCCACTTTGCCACAGGCACAATCTTCTCCCAAGTAATCACTTGCTTAGCTTCCTGATTACGCTTGCAAAGATTGCGCTTAAACTCTCTGTAATACTGCATTGCAATTTCGGGTATGCTATCACATGCTCCAAACGGAGATGGTTCTGTGATGTCACTGTTGCCTTTCTTTTGACTATTCTTCCAAGCATAATAATATGGATTGGTATTGACTGAATCACTGATGACACGTCCACTCTCCCAATCAAAACTGGTGTGGCAAGCTGTGCACCACATATGATTGCAACCAAATGGACGAAAAATCAACTCGGAACACTTTGGACATGGCTTTATATCCTTGTCGGCCATAATCGCCTTCACACTGGCAACGTCACTCTCCTTGCACTTGTGCTCTTCTTCACTAGCCTCCGCCTTAATCTGACGACATGACCTACATACTTGAGTATTACATACACCGCATTTCCAACTCTCCCCGTTGATAAATGCATTGCAACCATCTTGTGGGCAACGCATGGAGTACTTGACTGGTTGATTATTTCTTTCCTCTTCTTTATCATCGTCCTCTTCAACCTCTTCTTGTGCACGATTACCTACCTTGACCAAATAACGGCTGATTGGTCGACCGAGTATCATAAGACTCAATCTATGATCCGATACCATCTCATCATAGGAGTCCTTTGCTTCTCGATATACAGCCTCTACACTATTCTTCTCCTCCCTGAGGCTTTCTTTCTCCTGTTTGCTTTTGCATTCATTCTTCTTACGCTGTATCTTGCGCATTTTTTGATCATATTCAATCTTGCGCTCTTGAACAATCTTTCGAACAGCATCAATCTCTTTTTCTTTAAGCTCTTCTTCACGGTACAGTTTATAGTCAGATGCATATGGCATGCTTTCAGGAAGAAATCCTCGCTCCATATCCAATACAATCATCTTGATGTGTTGTTTGTATTCCTTATCCACCCAAGACTTGTTCAATGAGTCACGAATAAAGCAATCAGACCAATGCGCCCTACACTCTGTGTTCATACACTGAGCAGAACGTGTGTTGAGTAAGTATTGTTTGGTACATGATTTGCAAGATGCATAACTACATACCTTGCAAGTAACCATCTCTGCAACCTTGTAATCGTCACAGCAAATATTGCACATCGATGTAACAGCACTGTTTACGTTTGACATTATAAATTGATTTAAAGATACCAAGGTATGAGGGGTGGAGTCAAAAAATCAGTTTCTTCACCGTGTCATTTTTTCAATCAATGAGCGGATGATGGGCTCTGAATAAGATTCATAGTAATCGTTCTTTGCGGTTATTTCTGATAACATTTGAACAATGGAACGTCGACATGCTTTGATGACATCCCATCCAGTTGGATAGATTGCCAACGCTGCAAACGCATTGACTGTTGGGAAATAATGGGTAGTAATAACACGCTTTTGCTCTTTCTCTTCCTTGTCCATATTCACAAATGGAACGGTTGGACTCACATCAAACAGCTTACATGCACCAAACACACGTTTGTATGCATCTACAGCTTCACTTGCCTGTTTCTTCTCCTTCTCAGATGCAGCTTTGAGTTTCTTGCTTAAAAAGGTTTGTAATCCTCGTTTGATATTGTCAGAGAACGACTGCAAGGATGTTGCAACAGGTATGTCATATATATCTGTCTCTAGCATACTGTGGAAAACATGCTGCAATACAATCTCAGCTCCTTGTATCCACATGGAAACATCAATACCAGGTGGTGAGATAGTCACAACCTTGATTGCCAGGCAATTGAACTGAGCCATGGACACTGCAAGCAAGAATTGAAGTGCAAATATGGATAATTCCTTGTATTTGACAATGTCAGATGGGGTTGTGATACCATGAACGTTTGTGTCGACTTTGAGTTTATGTGTTGCCATGTTTCCAGCCATGCGTGATTTAAGAGATTTTAGGTAACTTGCTTCGCTTGCAAACGGAATGTCTACTACAATTGTGTGAACAGACTGCACGTTTTGAGGTGAAACCATTTCTGTCATGAGAACATGAAATTTGTTGAGCATCATGACATCCATGTATGCTGCTTTTGGAACGTGAGTCATTACGTTGACATATTCCATTTGATACTTCATGCTTGATTGTAAATATGGTTGATTATCCTTCATAGTTCCAAATCCTTGATTGCTTTGATTGTTTTCACATTGGAAACGAAGAGCTGACACGTCAATCAAGCTCTTACCCTTGTTTCCAAACGCTTCAAAGGATGCTCGAAGCATGATTCGGAATGTGGTCATCAAGTCATCTGCGTGAAGCATGGTATCTGACTGTTTATCTGATTGGAATGGCAACAAGGGCAGATATACTGTTTTATCTTCATAATGAATGAAAACATCAAAGACCTCCTCATTATACATCTCACGTAGATTAAGAGATTTATATGATGATCGTGCAAACTGTTCCAGCAATGCCCTCTTTAATGTCTCATTTACAGTGGATGTCTTCTTTTCAACCATGGCAAGCTTTGCATCTAGTTTTGCCTTTTTTGCTTCTGCGCCTGCTTTTTCTTGGACCTCTACCAGTTTTGCTTGAGCCTCCACCTGAATGGCATGTAAATGTTCTTTTTGTTTTTTCATCAGGTTGATATGATGACGTGCTTTTTCAATGAGTGTTTCATACTTGTCCATCACATGAGCATGACTTGTATCTGAATGTGGATACACACACATGTCTGTGTAAAGTTTGCGTTTATCCAAACATTGTGTAGCTTTTCTTACCAATGTTTCCACGTGTTTGATACGCATAAAAAGATCATCAAGAGACATGTTTTGTATGTCAACAATAGAAGGTAGGTCATTGTCAAACAGGAATGGAATGTTTTCAATTGAGTCAGCGACAAGTGTGCTACATGCTTCTTTATAATCACCTAACGCATCTCCACAAGAGTCGATATAACTTGTAGTGATTCCTTCTTCCTTATTTGCATCAAAAACAAATGCTTTACGTGTGGCAAGCGAAGGCCATGTGTGTTTGTAGCAGAGAGCCATAACACCATCTTTTTCAGCTGGGGTTAGTTTTGACATGTAGGATGCAAAGAGTGATGGTGAGGATGTTTTGAGGATATGAAGTGTGTCACAGAATTTTGTCATAGAGATGTTTCCAGTTGATGCAGAGGATGGTGTTTTGATGAGAGACAGCATGACATCTGGTGATACTGTTTGCGCAAATTCGTGTGCCAAAGCTTTTGCTTCTTGTGTGCTAAAAGATCTGGATGTGTCTGAAGAACTGTTGGTTTCATGATGAAAGATATCAGACATGAGAAGTTGAGTGTGAAGAGGAAGAGTGTCGAATTGTTTTCCTTTACTACGTTTCCACGCGGTGATGATTGGTATGAGCTTATCAGGTTGTGTTTGAATGATGTACATGAGTGTCTTGTCGTCTTGTATGTTTCTCAACTGAAGAAACTCTTCAAATGTGGAAAGGGATATGTCTGATTGAAATGTTTTGTTGAGTGTTTGAAGGATCTTCTTGAGGGATGATCCCTTGACGTGTTGTCCACTTTCTAAGCGTTTATACACTTCAGGTCCAAGAAGGGTTTCACGAAAACGATCAAATGCTCGAACCAAGTCTGTTGCACTTGATGACGACATGGTTTTACATACGAGCAACATTTTTACAGAATAATTTTGTTAAATTAAATAGTCACACTATGTAAACAAGTGTTAGTCATGTCTATCACACCAACATATTCACTTACAATCATTCAACTTGACACAAAGCCTTCAGAAGATGGGTTAACAAATGTTGTCATTGCTATCCAGTTTACATATACTGCAACTGTTGTTCAAAATGGGCAGACATATACTGCCTTTCTCTCACAGTCATGTGATGCCCCTGCACCATCTGCTAGTGACTTTATTCCATATGATCAACTTACACCAACTATTGTGGAAGGTTGGGTCAACGAACAGGTCGACTTTGCTGGTCTTCAAAGACAACTTGCAGATATTCTTCAACAAAAGATGAATCCACCGTTTGTTGTTCTTCCACTTCCATGGTAATGTCACGTGCACCACTTTCACTCAGTATGACACACAGTTGTGTGCACTACCCATTTACACCCTGTTGACCAAGTTAAGGTTGCACTTTTTTGACGAGGCATAGACGTTTGTTTTGTTCATCACGTAATGCATGATCTGCAATGCGAATCCAATGGGGATTAGGATGTTCCCAAGACAAACCTCCACTATATATAATGCTTATGAGTGACGATGAAGATGAACCCGAAGCAACAGTGTTGAGGAGTTTCCATAGGTCGTCTTGTAATGAGAGAATAGCTTCACCTTGCCACAAAACTTCAAATGGAACAGCGTTTGCTACTTCAAACAAACGCAACATGACTAAACGAAGATTGAATTGCGTCTTTAGACAGCAGATGGGAGATCATGATGTTATCGTCGCAATCTTCATCATCATACAAACGTTCTGCTTTTCCAAAGTCGATAAGTTGGATCGTATGCATGTGAAAGAACGATATGAGTGTGTTTTTTCTTCTCATCATCCTCATCATCACATCATCAATCGTTTTGGTGAGTGCGTTTGTGAGTCGCAATGTTGTCAAAAAATGCATGCATGATGTTGATAGCGATGCAAGTTGTGCACGTGGGTTTGTATTCCACAAGAGAAGTAAATGACAGGCGATGGGCGGAGTATCAATCATCACATTGTTCAAGTGTAAATCATTGTGACACCATCCATTAGCATGTGCCGTTGCAACTCTTTGGAGGATTTGATCCCTGAGAGTGTCAAGAAATAGATGTGAGATTTGCTTCAGGTACACTATACACAGTTCTTTGATGGTCATTTCTTTCATGTCCATAACAAGATATCCAACCTCACCAACATCATCTTGTGAACAAATAAATGCTTGATGTAATTTAGGAGCCAGCCCAATGGACGCATACCTGCGGTGCATTTTCACTTCATCCTTTAGATCGTTTTTTGTGAAAGAGGATGTGTCGAGTTTGATGCATTTGACGATGAGAGGAGTGGCATTGTTTTGTAATGCCATGTAAACGCGAGCATACATGCTTTTCTGTCCAATTGCATTCGTACGAAGAAACGTATACAAATGTGCTTCTTTATTGTCAAATAATATATGAGCTGCATCTTTACACACAGGTGATAGGTCATCAAACGTGAATGTGGACATTGTGTGCACTCTTTACAAAACAACAAAACAAAACTCAAATTACTGTGCATGTTGCATTCGTTTTACCCATGATGTTTGATCCACGCTCCCAATCCAAGTATGACATCAACTAATAATACCATCCAAGCAAATTGTCTCAAGGATGGAGTGTATAATAAAACTCCAGTGAGTATCCATAATGCACCATGTACAGGACGTATACTGTTCCACCAAGTAATACCACCACCTTCAGGTGCATTTTGTCTAAGATGGAATGTCCAGAGTGACACAAACGTCAGTCCTATTGCAATTGCTACAAGTGCACCAGCAGTGAGTGCACCAGCAGTGAGTGCCGTTTGATGGGATACATGATCACTGTGACCCAGTTGATAAGTGAGGTAAACCAATGCAAGTCTTAGAGGTATACACCCACCGAAGAAGAGCAAGGTTCTGGTTGAAATGTCGATCATTGGGTTGTGAGAGTGTGTTTACAATCTAAGAAGATAATCATCACACTTTTTCAAGTCGAGTGGATGTATTTGAGACTTCACGGTTGTTGGATTCTTTGTCTGAAGACTATGTTTGGATTGCGAAATGTGAGACGCATGCGGTTGCTTTCATTCTTCAATGCAGTTATTGCTTCACGGAGCAATTCATTTCGAACTTCTTCAATGTTTCTTGCTTGACTAAAGTTAGAATACTTGGCTTCCATGTCACATTGATCCGAGAATCTGACACGATACATGAAAAGTTGTTGATTATACACAAGAGCTATAAACCTGTGTGTTGTTTTGTCACTGGTCTTCAAAGATGCACTGTTAATAATTGGTGTGTTCATAGATGATTGCATCTGTTTGTATGTGGAATAACAACCACTGCAAAATCCTTTACGCGGATAGATCACTTCCATGTCTGATTGAGATTGGATGTTGGCATGTGTACACGTTGAGGATGGAAATGTGATGGAAAACATCTGACAGAAGAGTTCCATCCATTTGTTTAGTGTGTAGAAATGAAAGGTATCATGTTGACAACTCACAGTTCCACCAGGGCTCTCATAATAGTTTAAACAAGAGTCGTGCACCGCATTGTTGATCTTTTCACACACAAATCTAAGTCTTGGTCCATGTGATGGTCCTGACTGATCATGAAGCACTGAAATACACATTTGCTTCACAAGACATCTGTTTCGTTCACTCATTGATTGAATCTGAACTATCTTTTCATCTGCAAACGATTGCAATGCTTGGTTTGCACTTACATCAGGGATTCCTTCCAACTCCTGACACATCTGATGAAGAAAGGAAACACAGTCCAATTCATCAGCAATCTCATTTCGCAAGTGGATCAGTTTGTTCTGAAACGATGTAGACCTCACTCTTTGTCCAACATTGTCAAACAAATCAATCAAATCAACAGCATTTGATGTCACGTTGGTTGTGTTAATGTAATCTTGCAATGCTTGTCCACTTGCTATATGTTTGGCATCAATGTAATACAACTTATCAACTCTCAATATCTTTTCAAGAATTACGTCTTCTATCCGCAACACAGTCTCTTGATCTACACAATCTTCATTATTCAATATGGAAATTGACCTTTCCACACTCAGGCGTTTTGCAATCTCTTCATTGAAATCCAACCAATTCATCTTTCTATACCTGACATGAGGTCCAAAAAGTGTGTAGCCATCTATTTCATTTGGGTGTAACACACCAGCTGCACTTTGTTGTTCATGAAGATGATATCTCAACATGACATTGTCAATATCATGGGGATGCACTGAAGATCTTATCAATGGAAGATCTCGATGAATAGCTTTACATTGGGCATATGTCAAAGGTTGAGAAAAGTCAATGTTCTTGAAAAAGAATGGAAGGTTATTCATCACATAGCATTGACAGTCAACAATTGCATTGAAAGTGTTTGTTAATAGAGTCAAGTCCAGGTCAATCTCTTTGCTGATAAATTTAAAGCTTTGCCAAAGATATCTCAAATCAAACTCCAAAGTATCTCCCATGTCATATGTTTGATGATTTGTGAATTGAGCTGTCATATCTTCAATAAATTCAGCCAAACATGGATAGTGCAAACTAATCGTTCGCAGTTGATGTTGAACATTTTGATTCCCTTTTATATCTCTTATTAACTGAGCAAAGTCTGAAATGGAGATATGTTTGAGAGCATATTCCTGACGATGACCTTGCAATTGAGACATTTACTTACATGACTGATTAAATGTTTTAATGCATTTTGTTTCGCACTAACCAAAGATCGGTGTCGTGAGGCAATTATCAAGTTTGAGGTTGTAATACCACACTGAAGAATAATCCAGTCAAGTGTGATAAAATGTTGATTTAAAGACTGGTACTATGTGGGCAAAGTTGTGGTGAGAGAGAGTATGGCATCAGCTCGTATTAACAAAGAGTATCGTGATATCACGAAGTTTCCTGTTGCAAACTGCAGTGCAGCACCATCAAGTCCATCAGACATGTTTCATTGGGATGGAATGATCATTGGTCCTGAGAAGACACCTTATGAGGGTGGAGTCTTCCATTTAAAGATTGTATTTCCTGCGGATTATCCATTCAAGGCACCAGATGTGAGGTTTACAACCAAAGTGTATCATCCTAACATCAACAGCAATGGTGGCATCTGTCTTGATATATTGAAAAATAATTGGTCTCCTGCATTAACGATCAGCAAACTGTTGTTATCCATTTGTTCTTTGTTGAATGATGCAAACCCATCAGATCCATTGGAACCTGAAATTGCAACTCAATATACAAAGGATAGAGAAGCATTCAACAAAACAGCAAGAGAATGGACACGTAAGTTTGCAAGCTCTTGAGTAAACTCTCCTCATGGGTTCATAAACAAAAATGCACAACTGTGCAATGAATATATTACAGAATAGGCAGTCAACCACCTTTACTTCAACACTGCTTTTCCACCATGGTTCACCTGGAGGAGTGATGCGCGCATTGCTCTCGCGATTCGTCTGCGCGGACGCGGAACCGGGGTTGGTCGAGGGGTTGGTTTCGGCTGAACAGGCGGAGGGGTTGGTGGGGTCACAACTTCCACACTGACAAGTTTCCATGTGTCGGTTGCGAGTGTCAAGTCAAGTATATATGTATATGGAATATAACAGTGACCATTTATTCCCCATGTTGGTCCCCAGCTGTTTCTCACAAGAAAACATTGTTTGACATCATCATACCCTACAACGCAAAGTGCATGTCCTCCCAACACACTATCTGTATCGAGCTTTGGCATGGGTATGACACCCTGTGCATCTGGAAAGAATGAACTAAATACCACAATTCCCACTGCAAATGGAAACCCTGCTTGCAAACATCCTTTCAGTTGGGTGAGGTCTTGTCTTATATTGCTCACTGTCAGTGCTTGATGGAGCAATCCTTCCGTGTATGCTGCTTGGGAGGGTTTTGTAGAGACTAGTGAAGTCACATATGGCCATTTTGATGTAGAGCAAACACCATACTTACGGAGAGCAGAAACACCTTGACTTATAGTGGATCCATCATCAATGCCGGGTGCGTTATCTCCTTGCAGACTGTCAAGATAACGTTCATTGTAATAAAGAAAAAGTTTACTTGCGTCGAATGATTTGTCACACTTGCTAAAGCAACCACACAGGGCAAATGCAGTACAACTGCCGATGTTTCCCTGGTCCCATACCGGAGGGAGTTTTGCGCGGAGATCCACGGTGGTTGGTTGCGCTGGTCCTGTCGTGCTTACTGCTGCCATGTGCATGTGAGAAAAGTCTTCATATTGTGGATTACTGATGTGTTCGTGTTTTAGTATACACTGTTTGAATCGATCATCCATGTGCATTGTGGTCATGTGAAGTGTATGTATTTACCATATAGTGCAGAAAAAATGTTCTCTCATTATCATCACTCACACATCACTCACACACATCACTTGCTGCCAATGCCACCCTTGCTGTTTATTCCGCCCATGCTACCCATTTCAATGGAAACAGATACAGGTTCATCCGTGTCTTCATCCTTGTCAGACTTATTACATATACAACACCTAAAGCAGCCACATAATAGGTCACACATGGATGTCTTTTTGTGTTTCTTTCGCGGCATGAGTGATTGCAAGTCAAAATCCAACTCAATGTTTTGTTCTTGAATGTCACGATAGAATGCAATATTGTTATCAGATGACATCCATCGATCATTGTTGTTCATGAAGATCTTTTTGATGAGCATATGAAGTCCATCTGTGATAAAATTGCGTTTGGAGCTGTATTGTTTCTTTCTCAATTCATTTGCAGTGTCAAGAATCTTTTGATATTCTTCAATCTTTCTTGCCATGCTTAATTCACTATACACAACCTTTTCAAATTGATTACCACAGTCCATCCACTCAGAGCTAAAAGCATTTAATTCATTTGCTTCTTTTTGTGGCGTATAAAAGCTGTTGACTGTACTCAATAAGAAGGTTGACAAGTTGATTGTCATGTTCATTTGATCACTGATTAATCCACCTCCATTTGACATGCTGCTGTGTGTCGCCATCAATGCAGTGAAAATGGTGATGGAAAAGTTGAGAGGTGAGCTTATGTTTGTCCAAAGACTGGTAGCCCAATATGTTCTCCAATAATAAAACCCAAGCATCTTGTCAAGCTTATCCTCAAGTCTTCGCAAGTCATACGATGCACTGTAATTGCATTCACTTCGATGTTCACTTTGATGTTCAGGTTGGTGTTCAGGTTGGTGTTCACTTTGATGTTTAGGTTGGTGTTCACTTTGTTCACGTTTGTGTTCGTTTTGATGATTACTCATGTGTGTTGTTGCTTTTATATCTCGGACGAAAACACAATTGTGTTGTTGATTTTTTTTCACATCCTTGTATAACAATGCAAGATGAGTTAGTGGAAGATAAAGTGTCAGTTGACGAGGCACTGTTACTAGAAGAGATCAATCGTCAAACACGCATCGAAACAATCAGAAGGGAAATGGCTGCTCTGCACGATATGTCTGCAGTATTGGAAGCCATACTTCAAAAACAAACAGCAGATGTCAACAACCTTGTAGATACCATTGAAAGTGCAGAAACATCCACGTTGCAGGCAGAAACAGAACTCGAAGAAGCAAGTGATCAACACATGCGCCACATTTGGTGGTCTACTGTTACAACGGTTGCTTTGGGAACGATATCAGGAGGAGTATTGCTTCCTTTTGTACCAATGGCAGGACTTACAGTTGCAAAAGCAGGTGTGGTAGGTGCATGTCTTGGTGGCATGTACAATGTCTTAAAATGGTCTTAACAAGTTACAAAGGAAACTCATTAACAAACGCACTTCATGCATTACATTCCTTGCATTGGTGCGATTAAAACGCATTTGGATTTGTACTGCACATATACAATGCAGATCCCACAAATGGAGCTCCTGTCAATCCTGTAAGTGTAAACGTAAATACACTTGGATCAGGCTGTGGTTCAATAACAATGCCATCAAATGTCACATTTCCAATGACATGTTTGAATGGAGCACTACATGTAAATGTCACACTCTGAGTTGGACCACCTGAAGGTGTAACTGTGAAAAATCCACAGTTATTTTTGTTCATTGGCTTTATCTTGAACTCACTGCCATTGAATGTGAATAAAATGGAGAATGTGATTAACGTTGGTGCTGGTGGAAAAGATTGAACTCTGAAATTTGGTTGTGTTTGAACAGAATACATCAGTAGCTTTATAACCATACAACATTTTGTTTTTGACTTGAAAACAAACCAAGTTTCACACCAAATCTAAACAAACACACATTCTGACGTATAGAGACATGCAAAACTTTATTCAAAAGATTGAAGAGTGTGGTGTGACAATTCCCATACTAGACATTGGTGATCGTACGGGTTGTACAGAGTACATTGACTTTATCGGGATTGATGACATGTCATATCCAATCATGAAAGGAATGGATGTCCATCTTCGACCATTTCTTGCACTCAAAGTACACTTTGCGTTTTATGAACCGGTGAAAGACGTCAGTGTCAACACAGAAAATGTCAACACAGAAGACGTCAACGCGGAAGATGTCAACGCGGAAGATGTCAATGCGGAAGAAGACTCGTCGAGTAGGAGTACAAGCTTCCTTGGTACAATATATAAATACTCACATGTGTTGACACATACACGTGAAATGGTTGGAACGTTTTTTCAACGATACAAGACAGGATCATCGGTGTATGCAGAGGACGTGATCTCGTATGGAACATGTTATCATCCTGGATTGTTGTATGGAGGTGGATGTCTAACCCTCGATTCATATAACAATATGTTACACACGATAACATCATTGTGCAGTGGACATTCTGTGATTATAGAAAGGTCTGATGAAATAAGGGTCATGACAATGCCCATGATGAAAAAAAAAACAGCAGATGTTTTACGACCATGTCTTGCTGCTGATGCATGGACAGATTTGGTCATGGAGTTTGTGTAATGCTCAGACAACAACAAGCACAAAAAGTGTTTTTTTGAACATGTGTGATGTCAGACATCATATATACATATACAATGAGAACATTTACAAACGAAGTATACAATAAAGCTGAGTCAGTCGACCAAGGAAAACGATATCAGGATTTTTCATTCGTTAATATGCTTGACTCTTATCCATCGTGCAGTGCTCATTATCACGAGTGTGATAAATGGTGCAAGTCACTCAAGCATAACAAGAACAACAATTGGTTTCACACGTCATGCCTCAGAGATTTTTTGGATCGTTTCATGCAGGAGCCCTCATACTATACACCCGGGGTCAAATACACAGCGTTCGTCTATATACTAGCGAATACTATACGCTTAGGTAGAAGAGAAGACAGCCCTCCAATGGAGATATATATCACTGTGGGCCATACCAGTGAGATTGATCGTGTAGAGAGAACCGGCTCTTATATTGCAGAAGACATAGATCACCTTCGTGAAGATATAGAGTATGCATGGAATGGAACAAAGCATGAAAACTGTGAAAAAATGGTATGGGAGACTTATCCTTATTCTGCGTCATATGTACACGAGAATGGGTTTGAAGTCGTGAACATCTTGAAGGAGGGAGGATTAGATGATCATGTTGATGATGCCTTTGTTGACGCTGATGTTTAGATGTTTAGATGTTTAGATTCTGTATACTGTGAGAGCGATTAGAACACAGTATGGTTCCAAAAACCCAAAAAAAAACCCACACAATTGTGTGATATGAATTATGGATTGGCTTGTGTGATCTGATAGTTGAACGGGGGTGGGTCAGGGGATCCGCGGGGGTTGCGTTATTACAGAGGTAAACTTCACAATGTGGACTCTTTGTTATATGAGCGACTAAGCGTGCCTACGTGTCAAAGAGATGCATTTTGATCACACAATTGTGTGGGTTGTTTGTCTCCTCCACCAGAGACGTCTTGTTATTAGCAGCGTTTAGAATCGTACAGAGTAGCGTATGATACTAATGTGTCCATCAGCATCTCTGTTGTTTGATGCAATGCCACCGTAACGGATAAGGTTGATGAGATTCTGAAAGATGCCACTTTCTTCACGTTGTTCAAAGATATGATCTTGCTCTTGAAATGCCTCCTCTTGTAACTCACGAATGAAGGCAATATCACTACGCGCAATCTCTGCGTTACGTTCTGCGCGACGTCTTTCCTTGACTTGCTTGATGGCATTGATAATTCCTTGAGATGCTTTGAATGACTGACGACAGAATGGGCAATGACCGCTTGCTGCTTTAATGATGCAAGATGTACAACACACTTGTTTGCAACAAGAGAGTGTAAATTGCTTTACATCCATAAAAGACTCACAGCAAAGACTACAATCACCCTTACTATCTTCAGCCTCAGCCCAACGAATGACGGGTTTCTTGTCCTTAGGACCGCTGATGCACTTTTTGCAATGAACGATTGGCTCACCAATGATTGGAAGCTTGTTAATTGCAAAACCACGGCAGTTCTTAGAGACGC
>Ga0255210_1000543_pt1 | contig 13323 bp, 13 predicted proteins | sample Miss_Yuk_RepA_8d_FD_188422 | JGI IMG/M metagenome (GOLD analysis project Ga0255210, IMG submission 188422) | Freshwater microbial communities from Mississippi River, Louisiana, United States - Miss_Yuk_RepA_8d | ecosystem: Environmental > Aquatic > Freshwater > River | place: USA: Louisiana...
TCTTTGTAATCGCCTCGGCAATCCGCGCCGAACATCCATTGACTTGTGCCAACATATTCACAAATGCCACCTCGGGTTTATTGTTGTCACTACGTTTCATGTAGAGTGCCTTATCTACGACACACGCCACGCCCGAACGACGGAAATACCCGTCCCACTCATCGGGTGTCTTCGCAATCCTCTTCCACAACTGATGTATGAACACGGCCGTATCATTACAGTCCGTTGTCCGATGGACGACGATGGTATCACGAAACGCCGTGTGAAGCAACGCACTGTGAATGCTCGTGATTTTAACATCACTCATATAGTGGGTGGGGGCAGATGGAATCCGCCCTTCCACGACATATACAATCCTCCCTCGTTCCACGTTGGACGTGATACGCTGTTTCTGCTCGTGGTAGCGTCCGTCCGATATACTGCTAGACAGGTCAGCGATTGTTTTTCGTTCGAGATATAACAACCCATTGGAATCTGGCGAACAACCACCACGCACAAATACAATATCACCCATCAACAAATTACTCGTCGTGACAATACCCTCGTCGCTTATCAACAGACGCAACCTCTCATAGAGTTCCCTCTCACGATAGTCCACTACGACAAATATCTTGTCATTGTTTTCGGTACTTTCGTTACTGTCGTTACTGTCGTTACTTTCTATGTCTATTTCCGACATTCGCACATACCTTTACTTTGTGAGAGTAGTCTTTATGATTGTAACTTTCTTCTAAAACATATTTTCCTATCTGAAACATATTTTCCCATCAAAAAGATATTTACTTTCTATCTAATATCATATACACATATGAAAGGCTCAATCGCATTCATAATCGCATGTTTTGTCATTCTAATCGTGGCGTGTTTGTTTATACGTATGTATCAGCAAGAGGTCGTTGAGTACTTTGAAGGGACAGACCACTACCTCATGGAGAACGAAAATAAGAGTTACTCTTTGCGGTTTCGCTCCTTTGATGCCGACATTATGTTCAAGGTATCCCGTTCAACGAGCGTGAATGCCGACTACAGCACCTACGCTAACACACAGACCAATATCGTACAACAGTTTGACCCCTTCAACATGGTTCTCCGCATTGTCAATAAATTCTATCTGATTGACTCACGCAATCTCCAAATCAGCAGTTTCCGTAAAATCGTCTTCCAACAAAAGAGCCTTAGCACCACGCCTCTCAGTATGACAGAGGAAGATGAAGTCGCTGCCGTTCTTGCCAAGTATCGTATCACCGCAATAAGAAAGACAACTCCAGCGACACCAGCCCCAGCCCCCGCTCCTCCTACAACGAACCCCACCGCTCCTCCTGCCTCAAACATCACATGTGACTTCAAGGATAATACAAGATGTATCTTTAAGAACTACGTGAAGAAATCCGACCGCAGTTGCGACTCTGGAAACGGATTTCCCTATACAGAAGGCTTAGCATCAACCACAAACCAGCAATTCAAAGACTGGTTGAAGACACTCTATGACCGCAATGGAGGTGGCACGGAACGTGAAGCCGTTACCGACTACATTAACCGCTGTAAGGGTGTCGCAGGGTATGAATTCGTGAAAGACGCTGTCCCTGCTCTTGTTACCGCCACTCCCGCTCCCACGGCGATGACTCTCGACCAATGTAAGACACGTCTCGATAATATTAAGACACAGGCTTCCTATGTTTAGACCACTTACACGCAAATAATTATCTGATTTCTGAGTATATATTCAAAATGAAAGGATACGGACTCATCATATTACTTTTTGTCCTCATCATCTTTGTATGCTTATTGGCGACCTACTACGGCCCCAACATCATTGAAGTATTCAGCAGTGAGACAAAGAAATACAACAAACGCATGATTGTCACGAAAGACAAGGTATTTAACCCAAACACCGACAAGATTCGTGTGAATATGGGACGTGGTAAGAATATCATCATGTCGGTCGAAATCATGAACGTCGTTGTGAATAATGGACGTGTGGAAATTGACTACACGATGAATGACTGTATTAACAGTAAGAAATCAATTATGAACAACGATGGTAAAGTTCTTCACAAATTCTCTACGGAAGGCGACGCATTCGTGAGTCTTGTAACCGCCAAAGATGTCCCTTCGGTTTGTTCCGCCGAAGATATGGGTGCGAGTTTCTATATACTGAAAGAGAACAACAAGGGCGAACTCATTACAACAAACACAACCGATGCCAAGACGATTCGGTTTGAGATACGAAACGGAGCGAACTTATCCAAGGAGGAACGCTCCGTTAGTGCGAATGTTCTTCAGGAAATATGTAAGTTTCTAACAGAAAAAAACATCAAACAAACGGGATGCCCTTCCAAAGAGAAGGCTGTTCGCAAGAGTCGCTAAGCATAACAAGTAATCATCGTATTCATTATATACAATAACTACGATGAGCCGACTTATCTATAATCTAGACAGTTATAGTCGCCGAGGTGAAACACTGCGTATGGAGATTCTGAGTGCTTCTAACATATATTTCACGTATAATTATGTCATTGACACCTTTTACTTCTATACGGTCGCCGAACTATGTGCCTACTTGAAGCGTATTCTGGATTCTTTTAATCCAAGTTTCATATTCACGGTGACGGAGGACGCACCGAATCATAAACTTGTCATACAGATCAATGCTGGAAACATATCGGGAAATGAAAACCGTTTCCGCCTATTTCTAGGAAACAGTCCCACGTTCGCAAACATCATCGGTCACGAAACATCCAATCAGAACACGCATATACGAACCCTCGTCAGTACCAAACCTTACAATCTAACAGCACAACTGTCCTTTGCCACGAATGACCTCAGGACACTTGTTAATCTAACCTCTGTTCGGCTGGACTATCTATACGTGGAAACGTCATCAATCTTCAACGTAAGTGACAACAACAATCGGTTGTCATTTCAGGTGAAAAAGACATCCGCTCCCACGGTGGAAGTATCCTACACTATCTACCTACCTTCGGCACGGTATACGCCAAGTGAGTTCGCAACGGCGGTTGAAACCGCCATGAACGCCGCAACGACCAACGCCGACTTTGCCTGTTCGTACAGCACCACCACACGTCGCCTAACATTCAGTCTCACGGGCGGAACATCAATCAGCACGTATCGCATTCTCTGGTATAAGTCCCACGCATCCCTCACACGGATGTGCGGTTTCAACAGGGATACTGCTGTATCGTACCGTTCGGGTAGCGACGTAGGTAGTATGGCCGTTGATTTTGAGTATCCAAAAAATGTGTTCGTTCAGATAGACAACATAAACTATCAACAACCAATCCTGAATAACCGTGCGATGTTTATGATATCGTTGAGTCGCCCCGTGTATGATACTGTCATAGACACGAACAGTAGTATCACGGAACTCGCTGTGCGTCTGTATGATGACTATAACATGCCACTACCCATTCAAGTGAACTGGGGGTGTGTTTTCTCGTTCAACGTATGAGAGGGATGGGGTGTGAAGGTGAGGGTGTGGAAAAATTCTAGAATGCTGCGCGGAATTCGTTATCATACAGGATGTCCTGAATGTGTATTTTGCCTTCAACACTACAGTAGTTACGAACGGTCTTGAATGCGTTATTCATGGTAGAGCAGTTCTGGAGTAGGTTATTAAGGAGTTCGTTCATTCGGCGGATGTCGGTTTTCGTATGGATGCGAGTAGTCATATCCGATATTTGATTCAATATGAAATTCACGGCGAGATTGCGGTACTCTTTCTTGGAACATAGAGTGCGTATGTTCTTTTGGATGATCTGAATGTCGCTGGGGACATTGTGTGTGAATACGTTATCCATGAGGGATATGAGAAACTTCTTGAGTTTCCCGACATCAGGGAGTTTGATAAACATGTCAATGACGTAGAGGTAAAATAGACGGTTGATGCGTTTCAGATACTTGTTGTCTTCCCACGGCAGATCCACATAAATGAACAGTATGTATTCCAAGTCGCTGATGAGGTATGTGTATTTGTAACTTCGGAACAAGAAGTCGGGTTTTTGGGGGTAACTCAACTTGTACATTTGGACGTGTTTTTTGTACTCGTGATAAAAGTGCGTTGACTTATTGTCATCTCTGTGCGGAATACTGATATCAATGAGTTCGCCACCGATGTTGAAGCCACGCACACCTCCCCGTTTGGTTTCAATGACAAAGTTGAAGTTGATTTTGGTTCGTATCAGGTTGAATTTAATTAGATATCGGTCGCCTTTCTTGGTAGACACTTGTTTTTCTATCGTGGTATTACTCTGGACGGTCATAATACTGTCATTCGAACCGACTTCGTATTGAACGGTGTAGCGTTGGTTGGGGTCGGTGGGACGCTCTTGCGGTCGTGTTCTATTTTTAGAACGGCTTCGACTTCGGGACTTTGATTGTTTTCTATTTTTAGAACGGCTTCGGCTCCGAGACTTTGTTCTATTTTTAGAACGGCTTCGGCTTCGGGACTTTGAGTGTTTTCTATTTTTAGAACGGCTCCGACTCCGAGACCGTTCCATCTTCTCAACATCTTTGTCGTCCATGAATTGAATAATGAAATCATTCCGCTTCTTATAGAGTCGGCTCGTATCCCCTATGATTGTGTTCTTTAGCACGATTCCCCGCATCCTGCCACCATATAAACTGTTACGATCGTCTCGGAAGCATTCGGCATTCATCGCCTTCTCGTAGTAGGGACTCAACAGCACCTCTCTATACTCGGGCTTGTATTTGTAGATGGCGAGATAATCCGTCTTGGAATGCTCGATCACGTTGCGGATTTCGCCCTGTAGGAAAAACGATATGAGCGTCATATCCTCTTGGATTCTGTCAAAGTTCGGCAGGTCGGGGTTGATGATGATACTAAAGTCGGCATCACTCTTTTTGAAGAACTGCTCATAGTAGTTTTGGATGATGAGGTTCGCACTCCGTGGCAACTCACGCAGGAAGTCACTGCTGATGATACGCAAGATGTTTCCCCCCTTGTATAGGAAGAATATGTCGCCGTCTTTCAATCGGTTCATTCGGATGTATGTTCGTATGGCACGTTCAAAACGATTGACAATAAGTCCTAGAAAATTGTACATACACTCACTGTCCGCAAGAAACACATTTGTCACGATGTCTGTGGCAATTCCTTTCAGTTCCGTCAAGTCATCTTCTGCCTTCTCCGTGGAGTGGGGAGCGGACTCGTAATTGTAACGGTGATAGTTGGGACGTTTTATCTTGCCTTTCATATAGTTACTCACGAGACGCTCGGGAGATATGAGAACACTCTGTGAAAGTCCCATCTGTATCGTATATATATTTCATAGATATAAGCGTCGTATGTGGACATAGACAACATCGGGAATATAAACATAATATGTGGAAAAGGCTACATAGACACATATAACATGCCTACCCACATCATATTACTTTCAGGACACTACGGGTCTGGGAAAGACACCCTCGCCGACTTCATTGAAGAGGTGGCGGGTATTTCTGACTTTTCCGTGGGACGGTTCTCATTTGGCGGGGCATTGAAGGATATCGTTGTCGCACTCACGGACACGCTAACGTCACAGAAACTAGAGCGTTCAAAGATGGATGCGTTGGAATACAAGGAGAACACCGTCATACACGGATGCGATTATCGGCTCAGACAACTCCTTCAGGTTGTCGGAACAGATATACTACGTAAGCATCTCGGGGACGACGTGTTCGCAAGAAAAACCGTGGAGGATATTGGGCGTTTCGTGAGTGCGGAGGCGGATGCGAACAAAGGACATACCAAGGTCGCCGTGGTCACCGACTTGCGTTTCCCGAATGAACTCGCCTGTGTTAAGTCGGCGTTTGGGGGAACACATAAAGTATGTGTTATACGCATCGTCCGCACGAACACTTCATCATCATCGCACATCAGTGAATCATTCTACAACGACATTCCCTATGACTATCTAGTAGAAAACAACGGCACCGTGGACGAACTACGCATACTGGCAAAAAAATTGATTTGTAATTTTGGTGTCCAGTGAGTAGCATACAACCAACCAAACAAACAATCAACAATGAGCGCCCCTGTTACAGTTCCTCTCGGTAAGCACACCGACATTCAAGTAGTCACTCCCGCTATCTTCTCTGATAAACATATTCGGTATCTAGATATCACCCAAAACTCTATGGGAGGTAAGGAGGCGTATCTCAGGTATGCGGAACGTCCCTTCTATTTCCAAACACCTCGTCTCCACTGCCCTTTCGGCCTCAACGTCACTGAAAACCCCGAACGTGATGGGAGACCAGCGTCCAAGTCCTACCGTCTGGCAGTCAGTTTCCGTGGATACAATGACCCCCAAGACAAGTCGTTTGAGAAGAAGCGTGAATTCCACGATATGATTACGCAGATTGACGAGGCACTCGTCAAGAAGGGATGTGAGAACAGCCTCACCCTCTTCAAACGCAAGACAATGACTGAAGACATGGTGCGTATGATCTACAAGACATCCATTCGCAAAAACGACGAAGGTAAGTATCCGCCCATTATGAACCTCAACATCGTGTCCTACGACGGCAAGATGACCACCGACGTGTTTGACAAAGACGGTAAGCAGATTTCCTATGAAGAACTTGAAGACGCAATTACGAAGGGATGCGAGGTGAAGTGCCTCGTTCAAGCACAGAAATTGACATTCCCTCAAGGCGGGTTCGGAATCAAGTACAACATCCTCAACATGAAGGTCTGGAGTGCTAAGAACGGTTTAAAAGGAAAGGGATGTATGATTGACGACAGCGATACAGATGAATAAATACAGATACGACATAACTCTAACCCCCTCCCCATTTTTTTTCGGATGTCTTCCTTCTAAGACTTTACACCACCTCCCAGTGCAGCCTTGGCCATCTTATCCACGACTTCGTTGGACTGACTGTGTATGTCCGAAAGTCCTGTGTGCGACCGAATATGTCGCAACTCCACGTTTTTCCACACGTGCGGTTGCGAGTATAGTTCATAGAGCGGTTGGATGATATCTCGGTTCTCAATCGGCTTACGGTCGGCTTTCAGCCACCCGTTATGTGACCACTTTTTACAGTACTGCTGAATACACTTTAGTGAATATTCACTGTCCGTGTATAGTATCGCCTTTTTTATGTCGCCTGTGTCGGAGGATTTATAGTAATCGGCAAAAATGCGAATTGCCTTGAATATCGCCATCAGTTCGCAACGCTGGTTGGTGGGTTTGTTAATGAATTTTTCGGCGATATTGGGGAACTCGGCGTTTGGGAAATAGACGGCATACGCACCTCTTGCGTTGGCACTACCGTTATTCACACAACTGCCGTCGGTGTAACATGTGATTCGTTGCGGTTGAGGAGGCGGATGTCTAGGGTGGGCGATAACGTCCTCGTCAATCGTTGGAAGCGACGACGAACCTGTTCGTTTTAATACATCGGGTCGGGGGATGGGACTGGGTACATCGGGTCGGGGTTTATCTACTACATCCAACGACGCTGGAAACTGAAAGTCGTCGAGTGTTCGGAACTTAATGGGCGGACGACGATGCGGAACTCGGCTCTTATCGCATTGACCGTCCGTCGTATTGCTAAAATAGTCTAAGATGGTGCGAGGTTTTAACATAAATAGTTCTATAATACAACTACGAGTGACGATGTTATATTTGAACCGACATAAACATTTGTATCGTAAGTAAATACACATATGGCTTATCATGTCATCCGAACCCGCTACAAAAAAACACGTATCCCCTAAAACAAAAACGGCAAGTGCAACCCGTCCTAGGAAAAGCCCCAAGACGGCGATGTTATCGGTGGACTGTCGGGGCATATTCGGTGAAAAAAACTCCCGTGTCGTAGAAATACCGTTCGTCATCCGAGACAATAAACTGACCGTGCGTATCCACGGGGCGGGTAAGTATATTGAGGTGGGGCGTATTGAGCAACTGCGTATGAGTGATTACTTTGATGAGGTGGGTGTTCGCACCGAGTATGTGTGGTGTCCGTCTGACTTGACAGACTGTTATCGTATGACGCTGGATAAAGAGACCATTGATGAACTATACAATCATCGTAGAACACTCACCGTAGATGACCTGAGTCTTGTATATGGGTATTTACACTATAAAGAGACACAGTCTTTCTATGATGTATGTTTGATGGACTACAGTGAGTTGCCTCAGGAGTTGGAGGTTTCATATGCGGACGGTAAAGACTACGAGTTTATCGTCGTTCGGAACGAACTGTTTCCTGTAGTGGATGACATTGGATACAAGGTAGTCTTACATTGACCCAAGGTAGAATTACGTCACTTATGGGTTTCGCAGAGTAATGGTGGTCTTGGACGGTAAACAGAATGCGTCCCAGTCAATAACGATGTAGAATACAATCAGAGTGAATACGAGGAACATATACGAAAACACATTCGCCGCCGTTGTACTTGTACCATTCTCGTCTGTCCCAATGATGATGAGGGCAATGACGATCACAATAATCATAAGGATACCAAAAATAAGATTTGGATTTTCAAGAAGTATCGTAATCATCCGTGTAGTAGTTTTATATGTTCCTATATACGCTTCACCGATAAAAGATTTATTCTAGGAATTCGGAAGTACGATGGTATCTTTGGATGGCAGACACATACCCGTGTCGTCAATTACGGCAAATACGATGAACAACGTTGATATCACGAAAATAAATAACACGATATCCAACGATTCTGTGTGTTTGCCACTTCTGTCCGCTGCGAGAATAATGATCGCAATAATGAGTGTAAATAGCATCAAGAGACCAAACACTAACATCGGGTTCTTAAGAATTTCAAGGGGGGATGGTTTCAACATTTCAAAGTCACTATATACGCTTCACCGATAAAAGATTTATTACGTCGCCTAATATCCATCACGCAACGCCTTTCCCACGGGAAACCTTGGAACGCCCGTTTCACTCAACTCCTGATATATCACCGTGAGCATTTTCGGATGCTTACGATGATGTACCGCATCCTCGTAAAGACGCTTTCGCATTTCCACTGTCCCACGTGGACGAACACTAAAGTTGTTACCCTCCTTTGTCCGACACACCCAGATAACCGTCCCCGCATCCCGACCCTCACCCTCCTTGAAATCCACAATCGGAAACTCATCCTCGCAAAACTCCTTGTACTTCTGAAGGTCGGGGCTACGGTAGTTCTCACGATACAGACCCCCCCGATTTCGCAACATGATGCCCTCATAGCCCCGTTCTACGAACTGACTAAAGTAGGCACGGAACTCGTCTAGTGTGCTTACCTTGTGAGTTTCCACAAATCGGATGTTCTGCGTCGGAGATGTTGCTACAAGCGTACGCAGAATATCCGCACGGACTTCAAAGGGAGTCGTGGCGATGTGATTTGCCACGGGAACATAGTCGTATATGTGATAGCATACCTTGGCGAGTTTTACACGATCGTCGTCGGTTATCTTTTGTTTTTTAATAAGCCCCGCCAACTCCTCAAACGGATACTCGTCTGTATATAGTTCGCCGTCAAAACAAGCAATGGACTCGTGTGCCACGTCGTATAATTTACGCACCGAGGACTCCAAGTGCGACAACGATGTAAAGTACCCACCCGTGCGTGACTGGAATACAACCGATGAACGATCACTCTTCATAACGATACGCACCACACATCGCAACCCATCCAGTTTTGGCTGAACATAGCACGGATATACAATGTCATTTCGTTTCTTTGTTGCCGTGGGGGTGTATGTCTGTGCCAACATCGGGTACACAGGGCGAATGTCGGTCGGGGAGGGTGTTGTCATCTCTGTTGGAGGCTTTGTGATGAGTGCGTATTCCTCTATATTCGGGTGGCTCAAATGAGATGCCGTAGTCACCGTCTCCAAATAGTTCTCCTTGTCACGCTTATCTAGCCACTTACGATGCGTTTCCGAGTAACACTGCTCGTATGCCGATGTCGCATTCTTCTTACCTATGTTTTTACCAGTCGTATATTCACGCACGACCTCCTGTTGCTTACCGTCGTACTTTCCAAACGTTATGACAGCCTTTGCCGTAGAATCCGCATACTCATAGACGGTCGCATTCCATATCTTCGTGCTACCCGTAGATGACTTGCCGTATAAAGGGGGGAAAATGTGTTCCTTTGTAGGTTGTGACATGTTCGTACATATTCTACCTACGAGTTCTACTTTTTAAAATCTTTCGCTTGGAGTGTCGGCGAGACATACGATGTTTCCTCCTACCTCCTGACATCTCGGTCTTGCGTCTCAGAATCTCCGTAAGCAGTTTTTTTCGGTCTGCGAGTGTGATACGCTCTGGTAGGAATGGGTCTAAGTCAGACAGAATATCTATAAACACATAATCATCCTCGCTGATGAAACGGAGGAGTTCGTCCATTTTATACGAGGGAGGGACAGCAGCCGACGACTCTACCTTCTTGGGTGACAATGCGTACCAGCATTCATACTCTCCTGCTTTCGTCTCAATGAATCCTTGTCTACGCAACTCATTGTCTTTATAAAAGACACCACCCCCTAGGAAGATATATTCATCCTCCTCCGCATAGTGGCCGATGTATTTACCGACGTGTTTATTCACATCAATTACGGGGACATTTACCAAGTGTATTTTGAATACACAGCAAGTTTTACCCGAAAACTGTTCCTTTGCAACTCGGTGAGATGATGTCGCCGAATACCACGGACTCGGCCTTATTTCATCATCACCTAGGTGACCCCTATACACAGTTCTAGACACAGGCGGTTGAGTTTCACACAATTCACGAATACTCTGAACGATTTGACGACTTGTCTTCTGATCGACGACATAACTTATCAAGTCTTGCTTGTGGGTAGATGGTAGGGGGCTTTTTGAGCCTGACCTAGACCTAGACCTTGACGACATACTTTCTATATACATACATCCGACACATTCTAAGCAAAACATAAAAATTGATGGACTGTTAGTCCATACCTTTCCCCGCCATAGCCAACTCATATGATAACCCTTTCACCCGAACAAGAATATGCGATGCGTCTTATGAACCTCCGCCGTAATGTATTTCTGACTGGCGGGGGTGGAACTGGTAAGTCCAAAGTCGTGGAACTATTCATACAACAATTCAAGGATAAACACCCCGATGACTGGCGTACGTATTTAGGTATCACGAGTACGACGGGGTCAAGTGCCCTCTTGATAGGCGGAACAACCATCCATAGTTTTTCGGGCATCGGTATATGCCGTGGAGACGACGACGCTATTATAAAACGCACCGTGTTCCGCAAACACCTGCGAAAGCGTTGGACGGAACTACAGATACTCATTATTGACGAGATTTCTATGCTCACACCCCGTGCCTTCCGTCTGATTTCACGGATTTCGCAAATCATACGAAAGAATCGCAGTCCATTCGGCGGTATTCAGGTCATACTCAGCGGTGACTTTTGCCAACTGGCACCGATTCTGGATGCGAACGAACGCAACGACATGGAATACTGCTTTGAAACAGCGGAGTGGCGACACAGCGAGATAGAAACGGTTCATTTCAAACACATTCATCGTCAAAAGGACGCATCCTTCATAGAAACCCTCCAGAAGTTGCGTCTAGGGATTTCCGACCAAGATACCACCTTTACAATTATGGACAGGTATCGTGCGGAACTTGATACGAAGCGACACGGGGGAATACGGCCTGTTATGTTATATGCGACTCGTGAAAAAGCCAACGCCACGAACGCCGACCATCTGCGAGAGGTATTGGACGCACAGGCTGATGGTAAGAAGTCGTATTCGGTTGACGTAGAACTCGTGGTTACACCGCTCCAAGTGTCAAAGAAGCGCTGCGACGATGCGTCATCGGACACGTTCGGCGAACTCACTCCTGAAAAACGTCAGGAAATAATTCAGCGTGTCAAGTCTCAACTCCCCGTGGATGAACGCATGGAACTGTGCGTCGGGTGCGAGGTCATTCTCGTAATTAATCTTGACATTGAGTCGGGACTCGTAAATGGTAGCAAGGGGGTCATTGAGGATATATCGGTTGTATCTACGTCACCACCACCCAAATACGTTCCACTGAACGACTCGGTTGAATCAAACAGTTCGTCCTCATCCGTGGAAGACTACCGTGTGCGACTGGAGGCGTTTCGCCACGTTGAAAAACCCGTCAAGAAGTCGCCAAAAACAACGGACATACGTGCGTGGATGGCTCATATGAGCGAAGTGGCGAAAACAAAGGACGTCGTCGGAGTAAAGGCCATCAAAGACGTAAAAGACACCACCGCTCAATCAACCCCTCCTGCCGATATCTCGGGGTATCGTGTCACGGTGCGATTCATGAACGGCGTGGTTCAGACCATCACGGCTCATGAATGGCAAGTAGAAGACGGTGCGTGGCTCGTAAAGGCGCGAGGCATTCCACTCATTCTCGGCTACGCCTGTACGATTCATCGCTCCCAAGGTATGTCGCTGGATTACGCCGTCATGGACATCGGTCGCAACGTATTCAAGGGCAGTGCGGGATACGGGCAGATATATGTCGCCCTCAGTCGGGTCAGGTCACTGGAGGGACTTTCCGTGTTGGACTTTGACCCGTCACGCATCAAGTGCCATCCGAAAGTACAGGAGTTCTATCGCAAACTGGATTCAGTAAGTACATATCAAACGTAACATATACTATTTTTTCGTTTTTATAGAAACGGGTTGTATTCCAGACTGCGACTGCCCTTGATGCCAGACTGCGACGGGCGGTCGTTAGGAACATACATATTGTTGATATCGTCCTTGTACCGCATATGTTGTTCCACGCCACTGTACACGACGGGAACTGCCTCCTCCAGAACCTTCTCGTCCAACTCACGGATCTGGGAGCGGATGTCAGTGGGCAGGTTCTTGCCGAACTGGAGGTAGATGGAACGCATCATAATCTGGAGTTCGGTGTCGCTCTGTCGCCCAATGCGGAATCGTCCGTTGGATTGTTGATAGACACGCTGGATGATGGCACTCTGTAAATAGTCAATGTTATCCTTACTGAAGAATACCGTGCTTACATCGTTTGCCTCCAATACTGTCTTGACGGCTTCTCGCTGGAAGGTCGGGACACTGGAGGTGCGTTCCTCAAACAGGGGGTATTCGCCTCTGTTGCGACTATCTACGTTTTTTACGAGACCGTTGTTGTTTCGGCGGTTCGTGTTGGGATTGGGGGTAGAAGGTAGGTTGTCGTAGTTCATGGTACGAAACTATATATCTACAACTAGTATTTTTTATAAGTGGCGTTTGCTACTTATAGTAAATACGACGTTTAAACTCCCGCTACGAGTCCACGTCTAT
>Ga0255210_1000545_pt1 | contig 13309 bp, 9 predicted proteins | sample Miss_Yuk_RepA_8d_FD_188422 | JGI IMG/M metagenome (GOLD analysis project Ga0255210, IMG submission 188422) | Freshwater microbial communities from Mississippi River, Louisiana, United States - Miss_Yuk_RepA_8d | ecosystem: Environmental > Aquatic > Freshwater > River | place: USA: Louisiana...
CCCTTTTTATTACGATTTCTTTTATTTTTTATAGTTTTTTTTCTTCTTTTTTTACTTCCTCCAAGATCGGAATACATATTAAAAGGTTCACTTTCTTCAACAAGTGTATCCAATATTTCAACTACTTTATTTGGGTCTACTACTACAATAAAAGATAATTCTTCATGAGAAAATGATTGTACTGCGTCTTTAATATGTTGTCTACCATATGGAACTAAGAAAAGAGAATCTATAATAAAATTATATAGTAATAAGTCATCTATACTATTTGTTCTTTTATGTGATATATATAAAGTATTAATTTTAACTATACATTTAATAAATTCATCATATTCCATCATTCTTGTTATAGGCAATCTTTTATAATATTCGTGAGCCCAAGAATCGCAAATAATAATATAATTATTACATCTATATATATAACAAAAATGTTTATCAGAATAGTTGTTAGAAAGTAAAATTAAATAAGATTTATTATTTTCAAAATGTAACAAATTCGGATCTATATGAAAACCTAAATTAACTGTTTCTGTATCTAACCAAAAATCAAAATGGTCTTTAAGATTAGGTATATCAATTCCATATATATCACCTACATTTTGTCTATGTTCTATATATTTAGGATCATTACGAGCGTAACCCGTAAATATTTTATAAAAAACATTTGCTATATTATAAATTTGCACAGATTTTTTTGTCTTATCGGTATGACCAAATTTATCTTTATATCTATCATAATTACCTTCTAATAATAAAAAAGAATATATATAAATAAATGGCGCAAATTGACCACAACACACCCAACCTCTATTAAATTTTTCACAACTACTGCAATTAAAGTCAAAAGATGATATATAATATGCTAACTCATCTATTTGATCAGCAATAGTAATACAATCTGTCAAATCACATTCACTATTTAATACTGTTATAGATATTTCCTTATTTTTTGCGGATAATTCAGTTTGCTGAATGGCTTTATTTATTACTTTATTTAATTTATAATGACTATAAAAAGGCACATAATACGTTAAATCAAAAACTTCGGTTTTATCTGTTGATTCATAACTAAACTTTAACTTTTGGCAATTTACCATATTTGGTTCTGATTCATTTGGAAATGGGATGTCATCTATTTTTTTGTCGTCAATAAATACATCATCTGTTGATAATTTTCCTTTATCAAGGTCCATTCTTATACTATAATATTATAATAACTTTATAAAATATATTTTAAATCGACATAAACACAACCTGATATAATATAATATACACTATAAACAAAAAGAAAATGGTTAAAATTTGCGACACTGATAATTACTCTTCTGAAAATGAAGAGAAATACAAGGAACATTTTGGTAAATTTAAATATCCATTACATATTTTTCAGAAATATGCAATTGAAGGCATTATAGAAGGGCAACACGTATTAGTGACTGCTCCTACAGGTTCAGGTAAGAGTTTGCCTGCTGAGTTTTCATTAGACTTTTTTGTATCAAGAGGTAAAAAAGTTATTTATTGTAGTCCAATTAAAGCGCTATCGAACCAGAAATTTGATGATTTTTCTAAAAAATACCCTCATTTGAGAGTGGGAATTATTACTGGAGATATTAAATGTAATCCTGACGCCGATATATTAATTATGACAACCGAAATCCTCTTAAATAAACTTTATCAACTTAAAAGTGGCAAAACTGAGGTTTTATTAAATAATGACAAGAGTGGTGGGACAATGATTAAAAATCCGAGTACTTCATTTGATATGGATATTGAAAACGAATTAGGGTGTGTTATCTTTGATGAAATTCATATGATTAACGACCCTAGTAGAGGACACGTTTGGGAAAGCAGTATTATGATGTTACCTAGACACATACAAATGGTTGGTCTATCAGCAACATTGGATAATCCGGAAAGGTTCGCATCATGGTTGGAAACACGCGGGTCTAAAAACGAACAAAATGATAAGATAGTATATTTAACAAAGAAATTTATAAGAGCAGTCCCGTTAACTCATTATAGTTTTATTACGGCAACCAATGGAGTTAATAAACATATAAAGGATAAGGCGCTACAAGCAGAAATAAGAGGTTTAACTGATAAGACATATGTAATACAAGACGCTAATGGTGTCTTCAATGACAACAATTACAGAAATATGGAGAAAACATTGAAATTATTTGACGCAAATGATATTCATATAAAAAGATCACATGTTCTAAATAAGGTATCCGAATTTTTGGTTGAAAAAGAAATGTTACCAGCAATATGTTATGTTTTTTCTAGGAAACAATTGGAAGTTTGCGCTCATGAAATAACGACTAACCTTTTGGAGTTTGATTCAAAAATTCCATATACTATTGACCGCGAATGTGAGCAAATTATAAGAAAATTGCCGAACTATAAAGAGTATTTACATTTGCCCGAATATTTAGATATGGTTCAATTGTTACGCAAAGGTGTTGCGATGCATCATAGTGGTTTAATGCCTGTATTACGTGAAATTGTGGAAATATTGTTTGCCAAGGGTTATATTAAGATGCTATTTGCTACCGAATCTGTTGCTATTGGACTTAATCTGCCGTGTAAAACCTGTATATTTACCGACATTTATAAACATGATGGTAATTCCATGCGTGTTTTACAAGCGCACGAATATACTCAAGCAGCGGGACGCAGTGGGCGTTTAGGTCTTGATACTGTTGGTCATGTGATTCACCTTAACAACCTTTTTCGCGACACTAGTATCACCGCATATAAGACAATGATGAACGGCAAACCACAAACGCTCATATCCAAGTTTAAGATTTCATACAATTTGCTGCTTAATTTGATCGATATTGGTGACACCAATTTGGTCGGTTTTGCGAAGAAGAGTATGGTTACCGATGATTTGACAGGCAAAATGAAGCACGTTTCAACTGAAATTGAGAAGTGTCAAAAAGAGATTGACCGATTGAATCTATGCTTTGAGACAATGCGGACACCAAAAGATATTATTCATCAATATATGGACCTACAAATGAATAAGGACAAATACGCCAATAAAAAACGCAAGGAAATGGAAAGAGATATACAGAAAATCAAAGATGAATACAAGTATGTAGAGCAAGACACAGCAACAATAGACAAATGGATTAAACAACGTGAAGAATTACAAGAGTTAAATAAACAGTATGATGGTTTAAATAATTATATCAATAATGATGTGGAAAATGTATTGTATTTACTTAGAGAACAAGGGTTCTTAGATACTTTAACAAGTACAACTAAAGTGAGTGAAGTATCGGTAGATGCCACTATAACTGATGACAAAATTGAATCAACAATAAGCGAAACAAAAGTAGTAAGCGAAACTAGTGAAAAAATAGAAGTTCTAACTTTAAAAGGCAAAATGGCGTCGCACTTGCGTGAAGTTCATTGCTTGGTTTTCGCCAAACTCTTAGAAGACGGTGTACTTTATAAATTATCGCCAATCCAATTGATAGCATTATTTAGTTGTTTTACCAATATTTCAGTCCAAGAGGGTGTTGAAGATTTTACACCATATACTGATGATAAAACGGTTAAAGAAATTATTAATACTATAAATGCGATGTATGACGAATATCAGCAAACCGAAATAGACTATAGGATTAATACGGGCGCTGATTACAATATGCATTATGATTTATTGAATTATGTAGAAGATTGGACAAAATGCGAAGATATTGAAGACTGCCAATTGGTTTTACAGCGATTGGCGTCAGAAAAGGAGATATTTTTGGGTGAATTTGTCAAGGCGCTACTAAAGATAAATAATATTGGCGCGGAAATGGAAAAGATTGCTGAAATGACAGGCAATATTGAGTTTTTAAGCAAATTAAGAGAAATACCAAATTTGACGCTGAAATATGTTGTCACAAATCAGTCACTTTATGTTTAAGCGTTAGCGACTGATTTAAAGTGTTAGCGACTGATTTAAAGCATTAGAGACCTTTTAAATAAAAGACACAAATTAAATATTATATTAAATAAATATATGAAGATAGCTATAAGAACTGTATTTTTTCATTTTCTATGTATTATAGTATTTGGTATTATTTATCATTATATTCATTATCAATTTGAGCATAAAGGTGAACAAAAAAGACAATCAATACTTGATTATATTCTTTTAAGCACGACTATTCAGGCTGGTGTAGGGATTTCAGACATTTACCCAAATACAAGTATTGCCAAATTAATGTTAATTTTACAGCAAATAATAATGATATTGACACACGTGTTTACAATATACTTTTTTAATTTATAATTTTCCAAATAATACATAATTATTTTATAATATTACGTATTATTTTAGTTATTACTTCTGGATCTCTTATGTTTAATTACTTTTTTATGTTTCTTGCTTCCTTTATTTGATTTTTTATTTTGTCTTATTGTTTTTCTCATTTTACGTGATTTATTTTTATTTCTATTTGAACGTGTCTTATTTTGTCCACCTAATCCAAGATAACTTAGAATACCGGATGCTTCTTCTTGAGGTTTTTCAGGAGTAATTACAGGTTGTTTTTCAGTAGGAATTTCAGGTGATTTCTCAAGTGCTTCTTCAGGAGTTTTCTCTGGAATATTTGTTATCAAATTATTTTGTTCTTGTAAATCAGGAATATTCTCTGTAATGTATTCATTTACTTCTTGTGGTGAAGTGAATATTTTAAGAAATGACTTTCCATTTGAAACACCGAGATATCCACCATATATACCATCACCAAATAACTCTATTGCCACATCAAATAATATTTCTCCTCGTGAATTTATTGTTTTATATATTTTTACCATCGACTTTGGTAAATTATTATTTTCAATTGGGGTTGTAACAGAACTAACTATATCCGTTGTAGATTTATTGTAATTTGTTACATCATTATTTTCTGTTAAACCATAACCAGTTTCAACAGGGTTCGTAATAGATATTGGATCCTGAGTTTTTGTAGATAACGGTTGTAATTCATTTTCTGTAATAAATGGACTCGTTGTAACTTGTGAAGAATTTGGTTCAACACTTTGTAATGAAACCGATGAGTCTTCAATAGCACCACCACCACCATTTGCATTTTCATCCATTTCTTCTTCTTTTCTTCTTCTTTCCTTACGAGTTTTTACTACCTCTTGCTGTTTGAATAATTTTTCTGTATCTGTCAAAAAATTTATAATATCGTCCAATGCAGAGGTCACGCATTTCGAAAAAACCCACACCTCTTTACGTTTTAATGTATTATCTTGAAGATTTGTATAAACTGTGTTAAGGTCATTTGCAAAATGTCTAGCAGCCTTACCTACAACATCTTTAAATGAATCAGACGTCATAGATTTTGGGCTTGTAAAAATATTAAATAAATTTTTTTCAAAATTTTGAAAGCACCAAACCGTTCTTTCCATTACCAAATCAAAACTTTCTCTTTCTCTATCTTGTTCCTGTAAAACTTCACTCATAGTAGCAGAACCGCCTCCTCCTCCATTTACAATTACATAATTTGTAGAATCGATATGCGAATTAAACCGTATATTAAACTCTATCTCTAATCCTTTAATTAGTTCCGGAATTATTTCTTCATTCAACCTCCTTATAAGTTCATTTAAAGCATTTTTAGAATTGGCATTAGATACTTTATAATAATTACTTTGAACCAAAAAATTACAGGGTCCAAAAATAAAACTAGGTTGTTCGTCATTTGTTGGCTCTTCAAACTGTTCTAACACACAGACAGCTACATTTCTTCTATCCAAAAACAATTTTTCCTTACCACCTTGTATGACTTCATGATAACCATATTCTTTTTTTATACGATTACTTGCAGCATCCGCAACACCAATACAACCTACGAGGGAAATATCTGGATCTCCAGCTTTGGAAAAGTTGAGATCCGTCACATTCGCCACAACTCCGACTGAAGCTGGCACATCACGTATTAATATATTATAATTGTGTTCTAGTCCTGTAATAATGCTAATATTCGCTACTCTTCCTTCATGTTTACTACTATCGCTAAAAAAATTCCCTCTACAAAATAGTGCTCGACCTTCTCCGCGATTAATTAATTTTCGACCCATACCGCTACTACTGCTACTACTACTATTATCTACAGCCATTTGCTCGTACCCTACAAAAGTAACTATATCACTAAACCCTGGAAGGTGTTCTTCATAAACATGCGCATTAAAAGTCGATTGTATTTCTATCATAGTCTGTATACCATCAAATAATTTTTGCTGACTGCCAGGGGATATGGGTAGATATCCAAACATTTGTTCAACTAACAAGGGATCTATGAATTCACCTCCTTTTGGAGTACAAAAATTTTCGTATTCTGCCCGAACAAGTTCTTTTTTTGATTTATCACTTGAAGCAGTTTTACCAGGCAGAGTCTTAGAACCTGATTTTATATCACTCCAACTATTATTGAAAGGTTTATTACACGTTTTTAAAATGTCTGAAAAAATTTCTTCCACTTCAGTATCATTAAGCACTGATGTCCATTCTAATTCGCCTGTTTTTAAAATATCACTCCACTTTTCTTCGGTATCAGGATAATTCAGAAATCGACTGAACCCATCAGGATTGGTACGAGTTCTATTATTGACACGATCAAAAAAAGAAGGATTACTGGGGGAGGAAGAAGAGGAGGAAGCAGAAGAGGAAGAGGCAGATTCTGTTTGCATTGCTGATGATAAGTTATCATTTTCAGTTTTGTATTTCTTATATCCCCATTCTTGTATTATTCGCTTAAAATCATAAGTTAGTAACATTAAAGAAATTATAAGTTTATCAAAATCGTGACAAAGAAAATCTCTCATACCTCTTGTTAATATTTCACTAGTCAAAAATCTTCTACTTTTTTGGTAACAAAAACCAAAAAAAGCTGCTTGTCTATATAATTCGATATATATATCCCCTGAGAATTGTTTACTGTCTTTTCCAAGTTCAATTAACAAATCATAAACAGTACACTCGTTGTTTGTATTCGGATGGTTAACTTTTTTATCTAACTTCTTTGCCAATAATTCAAATTTAGGTGTACCCTCGCAACACCCATCAAAAAAGTTTTGATTTTTAATATTTTGATATGTAAATTTATCATCTTCTTCTGTTAATGCTGTATAAACCTTAACGCAGCGCGAGTCATTACGATAATTTAAAAATTCATACATAAAGGTCTCTTTAAGACTTGCCGCCTTACTGCTTGCGGCATCCATTTCATTTTGAAGAGTTGAAGCAAACATTTTAGGGATAAGAACTAAAAAAGCAACCCAAGCAGGACCTCTCAACAGTTTTGTTGATAATGTACACGCTTGACCAGTTTCTATATCATGTACAGGAACTGCTGTTTGAGTTAGTGATGGAAGAAAACGCGCCCCACCCACACTGGCAACGTAATCCTCTGATGTAAACTGAATAGAATTGACTAAACTACATTTTGTTATCCCCAACAACACTGCTGTTTGAGCCACATCAAGAGGAGATTTAAGTGAAAGTGTATCTGTAATGAGAACAATAGTATCATTTATAAGATCTATTTCGGGTATATAATCACGATTAGTTGCAATAAGTTCTTTCCTTTTTTCTTTAAGATATCCTAGAAAGCGCGACAATTCTAAAAAAGCTCCTATGACACTTGGATCAGTTAAATTATCTCTTTTTGATATTAAAACAACTTTTTCTCTACATGTATTCATAAATTTTCTCAAATTTACATCTAACGTTTTTCTTGATTTGATTGGGACAATTTCATCGAAACTATCAGAATCAGCTATTACAGCAGCTAACTCAAGTGATGTTTTACATACCTGAGAAATTGATACTGAACCGGCAATCCCACAACATTCTTCTACAACAATACTTTCATTTTCTAAACTAAATAGTTTTTTTACCAGTCCATTTGCTTTAAGAATAGAATACATTAAAGATTTTCTCGATTCTTCTTCTCTATAATCTTTAGTCACAGTAAATACTCTTCCGGGAACTAGCGCTACTTCTTCATCTTCTTTTTTATATTCTTCATTTATTGATTTCATGTCATTTTGAGTACCAATAACCACATTTTTCATCAATTCAAGACTGACTTGTTTAGCGGCATCATCACGCGGATGAGTTGCTGCGACATAATCCATACTTTGTGTGAATTTAGGGTCATAATAAGAAGTTACACCCCTATCTGGAGTTACGGGTGGGGAACGATAGTTATCTATACTTTGGAGGCGGTTAATTTCAGTACGTGCTTCTTCTAATTCTTGTCGTAATTGTTGTTGTTCTTCTTCTTGTTGTTGCTGTAATTGTTGCAATTGTTTCTGTTGTTGTTGCTGTAATTGTTGAAATTGTTGCTGTAATTGTTGTAATTCTTGTTGTTGTTTATGTAATTGTCGCGTTAGTGTGTCTCTTTCCATGGTAAGATTATTTATTAGTCCTAATTGTTCGGCATTTTTATTATTTGCTGCTTGTAATTGTTGTTCTTGTTGTTGTAATTGTTGCCTTAGCGCGTCTCTTTCTTCAGTTACTTGTTGTTGTTGTTGTAATTGTTGCCTTAGCGCATCTCTTTCTTCAGTTACTTGTTGTTGTTGTTGTAATTGTTGCCTTAGCGCATCTCTTTCTTCAGTTACTTGTTGTAATTGTTGTTGTTGTTGCTGCCGCTGATTTTGTTCCTGTTGAGCTAAAGCATTTGCATCTACTACTTGTTGCTGGTGTAATTGGACTAAAGCATATGCTGCGTCCAATCTTTGTTGTAACTGAACCATATCATCCGGGTTTGTAGCTGGTCCTCGTTTACCAAGATTGTTATTCATATTATCTATATTATACAAACAAATAAATTAACATTATAAAACTAAATTTTATTAAACTATTTCGTAAAACAAATTACAATAAAAGTTATTAATCAATATTAGTTTCTAAAATATTTAAATACTAATACTTTATTATGACTAATACTAATGAGTCTTATTAATAATAAATACAAAATAATAGAAAAATTAGGTGCTGGGTGTTTCGGTGAAATATATAAAGGTGAAAACATCAGAACCAACGAACAAGTTGCCATAAAGGTTGAACCCATCGTAAATAACCTAAAACTCCTAAAAAATGAATCAGTTATTTATCAATATTTGGTGGGTCTCCAAGGAGTGCCAAGTGTAAAATGGTTTGGTAAAGATGCTACTAATTATTATATGGTGTTAAATTTATTAGGTCAATCATTGCAAACATTACTAAATTCGAAGAGTTCTTTCTCTCTAAAACTGGTTTTGCAAATTGGTTTACAAATTATTTATACTCTGAAATCAATCCATGAAAAGGGATTAGCACACAGAGATATAAAACCCGACAACTTTTTACTAGGTAATAATGAAAACAATAAAAAACAAATATACATAATCGATTTTGGGTTTTGTAAATCGGTCGCAAATATAACAAATACAAAAAAAACAACAGGATTAATAGGTAGTTTAACATACGCAAGTTTAAACGCCCACAATTACACAGAATTAAGTTATCGTGATGATTTAGAGTCACTTGGATATATGTTAATCTATTTTTATCAAGGTTTTTTAGAATGGCAGAAAATAGAAGACGTTCAAGATATAATTAAAGCGAAACAACAAGTAATTAATAATGAGAAAATCCCCATAGTCTTGCGCGATTTTATAAAAGAGGTTAGACAACTCGGTTTTAAGGAAATACCGAACTATAATAGTTTAATAAGTTTGTTAAAGAGAGAAGTTGAAAACTGTAAAATTTTTATAAAATAAGTTTAAACATTGAAAATATAATGTATAACAATAATAAATAAAATGGTATATGATAAAATGAACGATTATATTACAACAATTTTTCACGTTTTTAACAGCATTAATGGGAAAGCAGATTTGAATCGCGATAAAAGATTAAAATGTATAACATTTTTGATTTTAGGATATGTGACTAATTTAGCGAAAGAATATAAGGTTGATTTGCTTCAAATTCAAGAAACCGAATCAATCAATATGATACCATTTTTTGAATACATTACGGTAAATGAAATAAATTTATTGGAGTTTGACAAAATAAAGGTAGAGGATATTGACACTAGTAAAAAAGAAGACGTAGAAAGGTTTATACTTTCGCATATTTATTATTTAACTCAGCATTAAATATTATAAAAATAAATATTACAGGGTTAAAATAATATAAAGGTAACATTGTATAGTAGATTATAATATAATGTCTTCTACTAAAGATTCCGCTACACCTTCCACCGCCTCCTCTGAACGTCTAATCGGACGTGTTAAGTGGTTTAACAATAAGGCTGGTTATGGATTTATTACTGTGACTGATGGTAGTCGCTCAGGTTCCGATATTTTTGTTCACCATAGTACTATTGGAGTTGCTAGTCAGCAATACAAGTATTTAGTACAAGGCGAGTATGTTGATTTTGAGTTGTCGGCAACTCAAGGTGGCGCTCATGAGTTCCAAGCAACCAATGTTGTTGGTATTAAGGGAGGTAAATTGATGTGCGAGACTAGACATGAGTATAAGATTGCTAGAAGCGCCTACAAGTCTTTGGTGGATGAACCAAAGGCAGAGGTTGTTGAACCCAAGACTCCTAGACAGAAGAGCGCACCTAGACCTAGTCGTGATGCTGACGGTGAGAAGAAGGGATGGACTTTTGTTAGTCGTAAGACTTCTTCCGATAAATCTTCTCGTTCTTAAATTAATATATATTTAGAAAACGCTAGTTTAAAAATAATGTTTGTTAAAATTTATTATTTTTAAAAAACTTATATTATAGTAATATATAATGAAAATGCAAAATTTGGAACCGGCTACTATTGGTGGGGGAAAAAAGGCGAATGGACATAAAGCAAATTGTGCGTGCCCTATTTGTAAAAATATGAAACACGCTAAGAAGGGTGGATCTAAAATGCAAACTTTAGAACCTGCTACTATTGGTGGTGGAAAAAAAGCGAATGGACATAAAGCAACATGTAAATGTCCTATTTGTATTAATATGAAACATCAAATGGTTTCAAAGAAGAATAGACGCGTTACAAGACGCAATCGAACTATGAAGGGTGGTGTCAAAAGAACACGCAAAGGTAAAATAATCCATCAGAATATGAATCAAAATGATGATGATGACGATGATGAATTGCCCGCAGCTAACCTTCAGGGACAATTTGATGCTGTTGCAGATGATAATGATGATGATAATAATGCTGATAATAATGCTAATAATGAACAAATTGAGAATAATGAAGAAGTTGAGAATATGGATATGGATATTGAAGAGGAAGATGTAGATGAAGACGAAGATAGCGATTATGACGAACCACTTAAAAGAAAGAGAGTACATGGTGGACGCAAATCACGAAGAGGTAATGGTCACAAAGCAGACTGTAAGTGTCCTATTTGTAAAAATATGCGAAAAAGTGGTAAAAAAGGAGGTGTTTTGAGTCCTTATGAAACTGAAAAACCTAAAGAAACAAGCACTGATCAAATTGACAATATGGAAAAAGGAATACAAATACCTCTAGGTGAAGGAGCAGAAAAAAATGTTGGTGGTTCAAGAAGACGCAAATCTAGAAAATCAAGAAAATCAAGAAAAATCAGAAGACGTCGTTAAACATAAATAACAAAATATAAAATAAGTAGGTTTTATATTTTATAATTAATCTATTTAAAGTTTACTTGAGAAATGTATATAAATGGAACAAAAACAAGAACTTGATATAATAAGCGAACAATTTGAAGGGATAATAAATAGTTTAAACAACTTTAAATGTGAAATAAGTAATTTACAACAACAAATAAGAGCAGTAGAAAAAAATGTAAAAAAGCAAATGAAAGAGTTTAATAAGGAAATAACAAAAAGCAAAGGCAAAAATAAGGGTAATCGCAAACCATCAGGTTTTGCAAAACCAACTAAAGTAACAAACGAATTATGTGAATTTATGAATAAAAAAGAAGGTGAAGAAATTGCACGCACGGAAGTGACAAAGGCTCTTTGTAGTTATATAAAGGAGCATAATTTGGAAAACAAGGAAAACAGTAAAGTTATATATCCTGATAATAAGTTGAAAACACTATTGGGTATTGAAGAGGGACAAGAACTAACATATTTTACTATACAAAAATATATGAATAAACATTTTATCTAAATGATGACATTTATTTATTGTAAATTTATAAATTATGAAACTTAATTCCAAACTTATTATTTTGTTTTGAATTATCTGAAATACTTTTTTTTAATATTTTTAAATTATTAATTTTTTGCGTTAAGCATTTTGTTACCGCATCTTGATGTATTATTTTTTCAAAATGTGTTTCACCATTTTTGGCGCGATAAAATATATCCTTTCGCGTTTTTGTACAATATACACATAAACAACCATTATCTATATAATGTTCTGTTTGAATATCATTTATATATTGATTTTCCAAATAAAGATTTACATAAAAATTATATTCATCAAGTGTATATGGTATTGCAAAACCGGTCTGAGTTTTTGTTTCCCATTTTCGTATATATTGTTTTCTCTCTTTGTCTGAAAAATAAAAGTTAAAATATTTACAATCTTTTACTAATTTAAGATAATTCACAGGTATTTTGTATTCATCCTTAAATTTTTTATATAAATCACCAACCTTTTTGTTAGTTGTCTGATAATCATTTATTAAAACAATATCTTGTTGGAATATTGAAGAGAGAATTTGCCCCCACATATTCGAATCATCTAAACGTAATTTGATATATTTAATATTATTAAGTATTTGGATTGTATATTTTTTCTCAAAGTCAAAATGAGTAGGGTTCGCAATATTGAATTTATCAAAATAATGATCGCCATTGCCTAAATGTGGAAATAACTTGTTAAACCTGTCTATTACACGTTTGACACTATAATTATTTATATTCTCTTCAGAATTGTTAAAATGATATGGTGACAATTTTTCGAAGTATTCGGACATTTTTCTCTCTATTGGTGTTCTATAAACATCAATTACATAAACATTATCTCCTTTCTTAGCAATATAATTAATTATTTCATTAACAGATACATTATTAATACCTGTTAGAACATTAAGCATAATGTCATCATGAATATGAACTACATTAAAAGAGTTGCCGAGAGAAATCCTTAATGATGAAACTAATGTAGTTGAACCAACTTTGGGAGGTGTATAAATAAAAACGTAGTTCGGACTTTGAGTGTTAAATAGTTTATTTAGTACTTCTTCGGACATATAAAATAATACATTAAATTATTATATTTATTTTAATTTATTACATAAAAA
>Ga0255210_1000546_pt1 | contig 13283 bp, 10 predicted proteins | sample Miss_Yuk_RepA_8d_FD_188422 | JGI IMG/M metagenome (GOLD analysis project Ga0255210, IMG submission 188422) | Freshwater microbial communities from Mississippi River, Louisiana, United States - Miss_Yuk_RepA_8d | ecosystem: Environmental > Aquatic > Freshwater > River | place: USA: Louisiana...
GCAGGCTCAAATCCGACTTGCTCGATTGACGTGCGTCGCTCGGGTTGACTGCTGACCGCAGTTTCCATGCGCCAGGTCACGCAAAATGCGTGAATGCGAGAAAAACTGATTTTTCCCGAATCGACGAATTGGCCTTGAGTTGTAAGCCGCGGCCAAGCAGCCACAACAAATAATTGCATACAAAAAACGAAAGACGGAACGTATGCAATCGCCTAAATTGAACGGTTTGCTCGCGCAATTGCCTCAGGTCGATTACGAGCGGCTTCTCCCTCATCTGCAATGCATTCATGTGGACAAGGGACAAGTGCTTTTTCATGGTGACGAGCCTTGCATGTACCGTTATTTCCCGACGACTTGCATCATTGCTGCCCAGGTGGAACTGACGGAAGGCGGGACGGCTGAAATTTTTCTGGCGGGAGACCGCGGGCTGGTGGGCATCCACAACCTGCATCACAAATCTTTTTATTCGGCGGTGGTTCGCAAGGCTGGTTTTGCTTACCGTTGCACTGCAGAGGTTTTCCGCTCTGAAGTGCTCAGAGGTGAAGGCATGTTTCAGCTGATGGCGCACATCACTTGCCAGTTGGTGCGTGAAATCGCCCAAAGATTGGTGGATAAAACATTCAGTTCCATCGACCAGCAGGTCGTCCACTGGTTGCTGAACTGGCAAATGCTGGTGCACACAGATCATGTCGCGGTGACGCACACGACGATTGCCCAAGCCCTGGGGGTCAGAAGGGAGGCGGTCACCATTGCACTGAACAACATGGCCAGACAGGGCGTGCTCAGCCTGGGGCGGGGCAGCATTCATATCCTCAGCCATAAAGCCTTGCTGGATCTGGCCTGGGTCGATTACGGGAATGTGGCCAGAACGTAGGAATGGCCGCTGAGAAGCCCAATCGCAAAAAGCAAAACGGCCCGCAGGCCGTTTTGAAATTGAGGTGGCGGAAGAGGTGTCCGCTAACTTTCAATGTCACGCTGTGCCATAGAAGATCGTTTCAGGTAGTTTCACCTCTGTAGCAGCGTTCAGACTTGTGTCATAGCGATTCAAGCGGTACTATCCAATTTCATATTTTTGGGTATGTATATTGGTATGCCGAAAATCGCAAAAGAGCTTTCCGCACTCGAAGTCAAACGGATCACCCGACCAGGTTGGCACGCAGTGGGCGGCGTAGCAGGCTTGCTGCTTCAAATCAGGCCACCGGCCCAACAAGGCCAACCCATCCCGCGATCTTGGATTTTGCGGTTGCGTGTCGCTGGCCAGCGTCAACCCATTGGGCTTGGCTCATACCCGCAGGTCTCGTTGGCTGAAGCAAGAGAACAAGCGCGGAAGCTTTCGCTGGAAGCCAAAGGTGGTGTCAATCTGCTTGCCCGGAAACGCACCCAGCGAAGCGCATTGATTGCTGCAGCCTCCAAAAACAAAACCTTCAAAGAGTGTGCCGAGGCGTACATGGAAGCGCACGCCACGGACTACACCAACGAGAAACATCGCAAACAGTGGTCTTCCACCCTCGATACGTATGCGTATCCGGTCATCGGGAGCATGCTCGTCGCGGACATCTCCATGCGTCATGTGCTTGATGTAGTCCTGCAGAACACTATTCACCGCAATGGGGAAGCTGGGAAACTCTGGTACACGAAGTCGGAAACAGCGAAGCGCTTGCTAGACCGCATTAGAACGGTGTTGGACTACGCCACGGTCAACGAGTACAGAGCAGGAACAAATCCGGCGACATGGACCGGTTACTTGGATACGCAACTGCCCTCCACGCGGGGACTCAAGAAGGTAAAGCACCAGCCAGCCGTTCCATACCGGCAGATCGGTGACTTCATGGCGCAGCTGAGGAAAAATGACAGCATGAGCGCCAAGGCTTTGGAGTTCCTCATATTGACCGGCGTGCGATCTGGCTCAGTTCGCGAAGCCGACTGGTCGGAGATTGATTTCATCGAGAAGCTGTGGGTCATTCCGAAAGAGCACACAAAAGCGAAGCAGGAGCACCGCGTGCCGCTCCAGCCACAGGCTATCAAGCTGCTAAAAGGCATGCAAAAATTTGCGACGTCAGGCAAGGTGTTCCCCAGCCCAACAGGTAAAGCGCTTTCAGACATGGCGCTGAGCCAGCTGATGCGTGGCATGCGTGACCGGGGCGAGCTGACAGTAGAGGCGGTACCACACGGCTTCCGTAGTTCATTCCGTGACTGGGCTGCTGAGCAGACCAGCTACCCCGATGAGATACGCAAGGCAGCATCGATGCACACCGTAGGTGACGCGGTCAAAGCAGCGTACCAGCGATCAGACTTGCTGGAAAAGCGTCGGCGCTTGATGGATGAATGGGCTGACTACTTGGACCAGGAATCCGCGGTGCCTACTGCAAAGGTAACTTCGATCAGGAGTCCTAGATGAAAGTACAACGATCAGAGGAGGAGCTTTTTACGCTTTGGGCCATGCTCGATATTGAGTTTTTCCAACTGCCGCCGGCATCTCCCGCAAAAGTTGGTGACCAATTGTTAGAGTTGCTGCTGTGGAGGGAGCGCCTCAGAAATGGACTCGAAGCCACGCCAGAAGATCGATTGACCTCAGACAGAATGACGCTCGAGAAATTGGCCACTTGGGACACGGCAGCACCAGAGCTAGTGGTATTGGAAAAAGTTTTCCGAAAGATGGCGCTGGGCCGTGGACAAGAGGCCATGCTCCTTCTTAAGAGCAACATTGAAAATCGACGTGCACAGCTGCGCACACAACAACAGAAAATCGCGAAGAAACCGCGTGGGACTAAACACCCCTTAACTTTGATGGTCGAAGCAGTCGTGCGTTCTGATCCAACGATTTCTGCGCAAAAACTGTTTCATGAATTGCGCAAGTTATGTGATGTCGACGCTGCAACTTGCACTTACAGCTCTAGCTCTGAAAAGTTCAAACCCATAGACAAAAAATTCTTAGACGTCCCCCAAAAAAATCTTCGCCAATATTTGCACCGTGCAAAAAAATCACTCACAGTAGCCGGATAGCGTGACAAAGAGTCACCGACAGTCACTCCATCGCATATTTATTCATGGAGTGGCTAATGCATGCAGCAAAACAAAAAATTCTTGCGCGGTTCGAAGACCTGCCTGACGAGGCGCTGATCAGGCTTAGTCAGATACTGGCATGGCATATCGTTCCCTACAGCACATCAACATTTTGGCGTCGTTGCCGTAATAACGAGTTTCCGCGCCCAATCAAAGTTTCCACAGGCATCACTGCTTGGAGGGTGGGTGAAGTCCGCCGATACCTGGCGCAGGTTGGACAGAATGAGCGTGGAGGGGTCGCATCATGACTCACCCGGGCATCACTTTCGCGCGTCAACTAGTTGGCTACTCTGAGCTGATCAGACTTCGCTTGATCACTGCTTGGCGTCTTATGCCCTTTAGCGCATCGACTTTTTGGCGAAAAAATAGACGAGGCAAATTCCCACTCCGCGTCAAAGTTTTTATGTCGATTACCGCATGGCGGGTGGGACGAATTCGCCAGTGGCTCATAGACCCGGGGCGATTTCAACAAGCGCGGCAGAAACCTCTTCTCTCCGGGGACCGCCATGACCGCTGAATTAATTGCCAAGGCCCTCGGCGGGCGCAAGATCGGCAGCGGCTGGTTGGCACGTTGCCCAACCCACGATGACCGCACCCCGAGCCTTTCACTGCGCGATACCAGTGACGGAAAAGTGTTGGTCCGATGCCATGCTGGCTGCAATCAGGATCAGGTCATCGCATATTTGAAAGCAAGCCACCTTTGGCCTCAGCGTACTCAGCGCACATTGGGAAACAACGAATCGCGCTTGCTCCGCAGGCCATCAGAGCCGGATCGCGATGACCTCAAACGCTCCCGGGCGGCCCTTTCCATTTGGCAGACCACGAGACCGGCATGCGGGACTTTGATTGAAACCTACCTCAGATCGCGAGGAATCCGACTACCGGTTACGCCGACGTTACGCTTCCATCCGCATCTCAAACATCCTTCGGGCGATTATTGGCCGGCCATGATCGCATTGGTCACACGCGGGACAACTAACGAGCCGCTTGCCATTCACCGCACATTCATCGCAAATAGCGGCGCCGGGAAGGCGATGGTCGAATCGCAAAAGTTGATGCTTGGTCCTTGCTCTGGCGGTGCGGTGCGCCTCGCAGAGCCGGGCAACCCGCTGATGATTGGTGAAGGCATAGAAACCTGCCTCGCTGCAATGCAGGAAACCGGATATCCAGCTTGGGCTGCACTATCCACCGCCGGAATGCGCGCTCTCGATCTCCCACAGTCAGTGCATGACGTAATAGTACTTGCCGACGGGGATGACCCCGGCGAAGCAGCCGCTCAAAATTGTGCACTGCGCTGGAAGAGCGAAGGACGGCGAGTGCGTATCGCTCGTCCACCGAAGGGCATGGACTTCAACGACATATTGGCGGTGAGCTCATATTCTATGGTGAGGGATGCCCAATGAAAGTCGATGAAAACGAAGGCGTCTTCAACCTGATCACTCATACGATTGATGCTGCCGAGGATGTTCATGACGTGCTAGATGGCCTAGTCGAAAGAACCACCGCCGATCCTGGCTCAGCCTTTCAACCGGAGGTGCTTGAGAGACTTGTTACTCTGAAAAAATTTAACCGGGCCGCCTTTGAAGGGCTGCGTGCGCAATTGAAAAGGGTCGGATGTCGCGTCAAGGAACTCGATGAGGCTATTGCCGAGGAAAGCGGTAACGCTAGCGGACGAGGTCCGACCCAGGCCGACATACTTATAGACCTCGCACAAACGGCGGAACTTTTCCACACGCCCGACAGTACCGGCTACGCCGACCTCGACATCAACGGTCACCGCGAGACATGGCCGATCCGAGCTAGGGGATTTCGCAGTTGGCTAGCTCGGCGCTTCTTCGAAGCCACGCAAGGAGCACCGAGTTCCGAGGCGCTGCAATCAGCGCTCAACGTGATCGAGGCCAAGGCGCAATTTGATGGGCTGGAGCGAATGGTCCACCTTCGTGTCGGAGGGCAGGACGAGAAGCTCTATCTCGACTTGTGCGATGAGACCTGGCGGGCAGTGGAGATCGACACTGAGGGCTGGCGTGTACTTGACAACCCGCCAATCCGCTTTCGCCGCGCCGCTGGGATGCAGCCCTTGGCGATGCCGGTCAAAGGCGGATCGGTCAAAACGCTGCGGTCCTTTCTCAACGTCCAGTCAGACGCTGACTTCGTGCTGGTGGTGGCATGGGCGTTGGCGGTGCTGCGCAATCGCAGCCCCTATCCGGTGATCGTGCTCTCGGGTGAGCAGGGATCGGCCAAGTCCACGTTTTCCTCAATCCTGCGCTCGCTGCTAGACCCGAACACCGCGCCATTACGCGCCTTGCCACGCGAGGACCGCGACTTATTCATCGCCGCCAATAACAGTCATGTACTTGCGTTCGACAACGTGTCGGGGCTACCGGCATGGATTTCAGACACCCTGTGTCGCCTTGCCACCGGCGGCGGATTTGCCGTGCGCCAGCTTTACTCCGATCAGGACGAAGTGCTGTTCGAGGCGGCCCGGCCGGTGATCCTGAACGGCATCGAGGAGATCGTGACACGGCCCGACCTTGCCGACCGCTCCGTCTTCCTGACACTCGAACCCATCCCGGAGGAGAAACGTCGACCTGAGGCCGAGCTTTGGGCAGCATTCGAGGCTGAGCGCCCGCGACTGCTTGGCGTGCTGCTCGATGCGATGGTGGAAGGCATCAAGCGGCTGCCGGCTACACATCTGGAAAAGCTACCGCGAATGGCTGATTTCGCACTTTGGGCTTCTGCCTGCGAAACAGCACTATGGCCTGCTGGGACCTTTTGGTCAGCCTACTGTACCAACCGTAGCGAAGCTGCACAAAGTGTTCTCGAAGCTGACTCGATCGCATTGCTGGTCCGCGAGTTGGTGGATCAACGGACGGTGTGGACAGGCACATGCGCTGACCTTCTGGAAGAACTCTCTTCACTGTTGGGCGACGTTACCGTTAGACCAAAAGGCTGGCCAGATAGTCCACGAAAGCTATCGGGGCGTCTGCGAAGAGCTGCTGGACCACTAAGGACTATGGGTATCGAAATAGAGTTCAATCGGGAGGGTAGCCGGACCAGAAGCCGAATTGTCACGATTAGCTCAAGCAATCCGTCAGATATAGCGGGTGTAGAACCGTCCAGACAGTCCAAAGATGACACCTGTCCTTTTTGAGTAGGGAGAGTTGCCGTCTATGTTTCATCTACTGACTACGGAAAGTTGTAACTACCAGCGGCAATGAATAACCCACAGGGCTTATGTTCCGGACAAGGTGCAAGGGGTCCTGTGTCAAATGCAATCGAGTCAACGTATGAAACCTACTTTTACCCAGTTCCGTGAGCCTCGCTGCACGGTCTTTGGCCAATACAGCTGCAATCAATGCACGGCGAAATCTAAGCGCAGTGGTGCGCGGTGCCTTGCACCGGCTGTTAAAGGTAAATCAGTTTGCAGGATGCACGGGGGGAAGTCCACAGGTCCACGAACCGAAGAGGGCATACTTCGAGCGGGACGTGCCAAGTTGAACCACGGTACACAGACCCGGCGTGCGCGGCTGGCTCATAAAAAAGCAATTCTTGCAATCAGAGCGCTGGAGGAAAGCGCGCTTTTATACGGAATTCCATGGGGACCGAAAATGCCAGGTAGAAAACCGAGCTAACCAAGCACTGAAACTTTTAAACAATGGATACACTTAAAAAATTACTATCTCACCGTTGGAAGGTATTGCCATTGTTGGCAGTTGTGTTCTTCTTTTTTTATGGTGGCTTAGTTGAGCCACGGTGGATAGAGGTGACGCACTGGTCTCGCACTGTGGGGCTATCCGGGACAACAATCAAATTAGTACAACTATCCGATCTTCACATCTCTGAAATCGGCACGACTGAGCGAAAAACGCTTGATCACATCAAGCGGCTTCACCCCCAAATAATATTGTTGTCTGGAGATGTCATAGATCGAAATGATTCGATCTCTGCACTGAAGAGCTTCTTAGCTCAGTTACCTCCAGCAATGAAGTTTGCGATTCTTGGAAACTGGGAGCACTGGTCGGGTGTGGAACTGAAGGCACTTGCTGCTTTGTATGCAGAAAATGACGTAACGCTCTTGATAAACCAATGCGTCTCCATGTCACGCCAAGGAATTCGACTAAGCATTGCTGGATTCGATGATTACACAGCAGGTCAACCTGACGTGGACCGAGCACTACGTAGTTGCAGCAGAGATGACCCGATCATCATCGCAGAACATTCCCCAGGCCTTTTCGATGAGCCCCCATCACCTGACATGCCGAAACCTGCGTTTAGTCTGGCAGGCCATACCCATGGTGGCCAATTGGCTGTAGGCAGCAAGGCCATATTCACTCCACCAGGCAGTGGTCGTTTTGTTGCAGGATGGTATCAAACTGCATGGGGTGAGCTTTATGTGTCGAAAGGTGTAGGTACTTCTGTGATTCCCATGCGGATTGGTGCGCGTCCAGAGATTACCGTTTTTGAAATTAAGTAGAAAAGGCTTGAAACTCAAGTGCTCTAATTGCTTTTTTCAGGGATTGATCAATCGCCTTATCGAGTGTGATAAGTATTCCGATAATTCTCCAGCCTCCTCTCCTAATCTACTCAATCGCAATAGACCTTGTGCAATGCGATGGTATTCATCCTTATCAACAATTTGCAAACGCCTTAAAGATTCATGTGAATGCGCCATTGGGAAGAAATTATCTATCAACTCGCGAAAGATAGAGTCAATTTTTGCTAGTTCCGTGATTGGAATATATGCTTCGGAGTCCGGACCTAGTTGATCATTGGCATGGCATATATAAGCATGAAGTGCTCTGTGGCATACATTTAGAAATGCAGCCACTTCCCAAGGTGAAGGGTCTAAGGAATCGACATGCTTATCCTTGATTGATTGCTTGAGCCGACCATTTATATCTTCTAATTCCATCAACTGAGATTTTGCAGGTACTTTACTAATACTAGATTTCTTCATTTTAAATACCATTCACTCCTGAGCAATGCCAGTTTATGTGCAACTGGATCAAAAGTAATTTCATATTTTTCAAAATTTGATTCAATTTGCTCAAGTAATTCGGGCGGCAAACTTCTTAACTCCCACCATGCACGCAAAATAGTTAAAAAATTGTAAACACCCAATGAAAAAAATAAAAAGGCTATCGATCCAAGCCAAGGCGAGTCGCCGGTTATTGATTTTCCCGTTGATATGTCAACCGGCATCAAAAAGAAAACATAAAATAACCCAGATATTAAAGTCCATCGAATGATTCCAAACAAAAGCCAAGTGGTACTCCATTTATTTGGTTTAAATAAAATTCCATTTTTTACCCACCAGTGAACTAAAAATAAAAATCCAAATATTGCAGATAGTCCTATCGCGGACCATAGAAAAATAGCTGCAAATTGAATTACCGTCATACCTCCAACGGGCGAATTAAGAAGCGGCCAGACATTATTTAATGCGTGAGCAAAAATAGAAATAAATATAGCAAGTATTATTATCATATTAATATGATGACGAAAAATTCGAGCCACAAAATTTGGACATTTTTTATTTATTTGGCTGTATCAATCCGATTGAAATTTCATCAACTCAGAGTGAAAGCACTTGGCAACATTTTGAAAGAGGTTTGACTGACCATCTGCCCACAATGTAGATTATTTTCCGTGGATTGACAATCTCTTCGAGGTGACATTTGCAAGGTGTCATCCTCTTTGCTCATTGCCCAAAAAAATCTCGCTGTAAACGTACGTGCAGCGCGAAAGGCTATGAGCATCTCCCAGGAGGAGTTGGCATTCAGGTCAGGAATAGACAGAACCTACGCCAGCCAGATAGAGCGCGCTGTCGCAAACCCTTCGCTGGGGATCATCAGCGCTTTGGGTGATGTTCTAGGCAAGTCTCCGGACGAACTCCTCAGAACACCAGAGCTTTTCTCATAGTCTTTGCTTGCATCATTCTGGACTAAAGGTGATGTCAAAAAAGACCCGGCCCTTTTTTTAGCCCCCACCCCAGCGAGGGAACTTGTCTAACCTGCCTGGGCACGTATTTCGATCTTCAGTTTCTGACAACATGCGCCAGATCAAATCCAGTAAGCAGTATATTTTTTGATATGCTTTTGGGTATGTAGGAAAAGAAAAAGCGCCCGAAGGCGCGTCATTGTTAGCACTCTGGCGGAAGAGGTGAGATTCGAACTCACGGACCCTTGCGGGTCGACGGTTTTCAAGACCGTTGCAATCGACCACTCTGCCACTCTTCCGTAGCCGCCATTGTAGCGGCTGGCTTGTCGCTTATTCGCCCTGCGAGCCGCGGTGTGCCCAGGCGGTGGTGTGCTTTTCCACGTAGCTGAAGAGTTCGTACATGGCCATGGCCATGGCGCCCACCACCAGCAGGCCTGCAAACGCCAGACCCATCTGCATGGCCGAGCCGGCCGAGATCAGCAGGTAGCCGATGCCTTCGTTGGCAGCGGTCATCTCCGACACGGTGGTGCCGACAAACGCGAGCGTGATGGCGACCTTGAGTGAGCCGTAGAAGTAAGGCATGGAGCGCGGCAGGCCGACCTTGACCAGCACGTCCCAGCGCTTGGCACCCAGCACGCGCAGCACGTCTTCGAGTTCGGGCTCGAGTGTGGCCAGGCCGGTGGCGATGTTCACCATGATGGGGAAGAAGCTGATCAGGAAAGCGGTGAGGATGGCCGGGCCAATGCCGATGCCGAACCACACCACCAGGATCGGCACGAAGGCTGCCTTGGGCAGGGCATTGAAGGCGGTCATCAGCGGGTAGACCGCGGCGTAGGCGATGCGCGAGCTGCCGATCACGAAGCCCAGCAGAACGCCCACCACGATGGCGATGCCAAAACCCGCCATGGTGACCCAGAAGGTGCGCCAGGCGTGGCCAGCGATCACTTCCTTGAATTCCATGAACTGCTGCCAGATGCGCGAGGGGCTCGGGAACACAAATTCCGAGACCTGGAAGGCGCGGCACAGCACTTCCCAGATAACGAGCGTGATGACCAGCAGGATCCAGGGGGACCAGCGTTCCAGTGTTTTCTTGTTCATGTGGGTGTCCTCGTCACTGGTTGATCACGGCGCCGCTCTTGCGCATGGCGCCGATGTGGCCGCGCAGCTCGTGCACGATGTTGGTGAACTCGGGGGTGTAGGTCACCTCCAGGTCGCGCGGTCGCGGCAGATCGATCTCGCGCTTGACCACGAAACGGCCTGGGCCCTTGCTCATCACATAGACGGTGTCGGCCAGGAAGACCGATTCGCGCAGGTCGTGCGTGACCAGGATCACGTTGAAGCGCTGCTCGGTCCAGAGGTCGCGCAGCGTGCACCACAGTTCCTCGCGGGTGAAGGCGTCGAGCGCGCCGAAGGGCTCGTCGAGCAGCAGCATCTTGGGCTCGTGGATGAGTGCGCGGCAGATGCTGGCGCGCTGCTGCATGCCGCCCGACAGTTGCCAGGGGTATTTGTCTTCGTAGCCGCCCAGACCCACGGTCTGCAGCAGCTTGCGGGCACGGGCCACGTACTCGTCTTTCTTCTGCTTGAAGCTGGAGCGGTAGGGCTCGACGATCTCCAGCGGCAGCAAAACGTTGTCGAGCGTGCTGCGCCAGGGCAGCAGCGAAGGGGCCTGAAAGGCCATGCCGCTGATCTTGAGGGGACCGGTGACCGGCTGGCCGTCGACCAGGATCCGCCCTTTGCTGGGCATCTTCAGGCCGGTGGTGAGTTTCATGAAGGTGGACTTGCCGCAACCCGAGGGGCCGACGATGGCGATGAACTCGCCCTGGCGCACTTGCAGGTTGATGTCTTCCACCGCGAAGTGGTTTTCGGCCAGCAGCGCCTCGTTGTAGGCGAGCCAGACATTCTGGAAATCGACGAAAGCGTCTTGGGACATGGGAAAAGTCCTGAGCAGGTTCAGGCACGGACCCTGCCGGGTCCGGTCATGGATAGGCGGTGACCACAGCGGTCACCGGGGGAATCTTGCAGATTACTTCTTGCCCTTGGGCAGGATGTCCAGCTCTTTGGACGACGGCAGGTAGGAGCCGTTCCAGATGTCGTCCACCTTGACGCGCGTCTTGGTGTTGAAGGCGTCAGACACTTGCGAGGCCATGAGCGACAGACGACCGGGGTTGACCTGCCCGAAACCTTCGGTGCGTGCATCGGGGCTGTTGATCACGGTGTCAATGGCCAGCTTGAGACGACGGGTTTCGAGCTCGGTGTTGATGATGCCGTCGCGGGCCTTGACGGCCTCAATGGCTTTGGCCGGGTCGGCAATCACGTCCTTGGCGCCCTTGGTGAAGGCAGCCAGGAAAGCTTTCACGGCGGCCGGGTTTTCCTTGAGGATCTTGGGCGTGGCGATGATGGCGTTGCCGTAGAGCTTGACGCCGTAGTCGGGGTACTGCAGCACGGTCACGTCCTCGGCCTTGACACCGCGCGCCTCGATGTTGAGCAGCGAAGTGAAGGTGAAACCGGTGATGGCGTCCACGTCGCCGCGCACCAGCATGGTCTCGCGCAGCGGCGGGTCCATGGCGGTCCAGGCCACGTTGCCCACGCCGTTGGCCTTGGCAAAGATCGGGAAGGCGCGGCGACCGGCGTCAAAGACCGGGGCGCCCAGCTTCTTGCCGGTCAGGTCGGCCGGGCTCTTGATGCCGCTTTTCTTGAGCGCCATCACCGAAGCCGGGGTGTTGTTGTAGACCATCATGATGGCCACTGGCTTGTTGGGGGCGTCGGGGTTGTTGGCGTGGAATTCCATCAGGGCGGCCAGATCGGCAAAGCCCAGGTCGTAGGTGCCCGAGGCCACGCGCGTGACTGCGCCGCCCGAGCCGTTGCCGGCGTCCACGGTCACATCCAGCTTGGCGTCCTTGAAATAACCCTTGGCCGCTGGCACCAGGAAGAGCGCGGACGGTCCCTCGAAACGCCAGTCGAGCTGGAACTTGATCGGCGTGGTCTGTGCCTGCACAGAACCGAAGGCGGCAGCGGCAGCCAGTGCAGTGCTGGCCTTGAGGAAAAAGCGCTTGTTCATGGGGACTCCTGGGCTTTGATAAACGGTGAACTCGATTAGCAAGTTCGATGCCCATTATCAGGGATGGCCCTGACGTGATTTGTCAGGGCCATCCCCTAGAAAGTGCCCCCATGTGGTGCGTCGTGCACCAGGTGCGTGAACGGCGGGGTCAGCGCTTCTGGGCTGCGGCCAGGGCCGTCATGTTGAACACCCGGCGTACCGTGGCCGCCGGGGTCAGGATGTGGGCGGAGCCGGCGGTGCCCATCAGGATGGGGCCGACGGTCACGCCTCCGCTGGTGGTGGTCTTGAGCACGTTGTAGAGGATGTTGGCCGCGTCCAGGTTGGGACACACCAGCAGGTTGGCCGAGCCGGTCAGGGTGCTGTCTTCCATGTACACGTTGCGGATTTCAGGCTCGAGCGCCGCGTCCCCATGCAGTTCGCCATCGCATTCGATGTCGGGGTGCTGCGCCACGAACAGGTCGCGGGCCAGACGCATCTTGCGTGCGCTGGCGCGCTTGGACGAGCCGTAGGTCGAGTGCGACAGGAAGGCCACCTTGGGCACGATGCCAAAGCGCTGGATTTCCGCGGCAGCCATGGCCGCGATTTCGGCCAGCTGTTCAGCGCTGGGGTCCTCGTTCACATAGGTGTCGGTGATGAAGAGCGGACCGCGCGGGGTCATCAGGGCGTTGACGGCGGCGTAGTTGGAGGCGTCGGCGCGGCGACCCAGGATGGAGTCGATGCGCTCGAGGTGCGTCATGTAGCTGCCGGCCAGGCCGCAGATCAGGGCGTCGGCGTCCTTGAGGGCCACCATCAGCGAGCCGATCACGGTGTTGGAGCGGCGCACGGTGGCTTTGGCCACGGCCGGGCTCACGCCGTTGCGCTTCATGAGCTGGTGGTAGTGCTCCCAGTACTGACGGAAACGCGCGTCTTCTTCGGGGTTGACGTTCTCCACGTCCACGCCCAGGCGCATGCGCAGGCCGGCTTTTTCGATGCGGGCGGCGATCACGGCGGGACGGCCGATCAGGATCGGGTGGGCGATCTTTTCGTCAATGGCCATTTGCGCAGCGCGCAGGGCGCGCTCGTCTTCGCCATCGGCATACGCCACACGCTTGAGGCTGTTGGGCACCGCCTTGGCGGCGTTGAAGATGGGACGCATCAGGATGCCAGTCTGCGTCACGAAGCTTTGCAGCTGTTGGCGGTAGGCATCCATGTCGGTGATGGCGCGCGTGGCCACGCCGGACTC
>Ga0255210_1000548_pt1 | contig 13227 bp, 12 predicted proteins | sample Miss_Yuk_RepA_8d_FD_188422 | JGI IMG/M metagenome (GOLD analysis project Ga0255210, IMG submission 188422) | Freshwater microbial communities from Mississippi River, Louisiana, United States - Miss_Yuk_RepA_8d | ecosystem: Environmental > Aquatic > Freshwater > River | place: USA: Louisiana...
ATTATACTTACAACTATAGTTAGACGGAGGTAAAGACACGCTGACATTGACGATACCACTATCGCTACGAACGCTCTTTTTCGTGAGCAACTTTTCCATTCGTGGATTTGTGTGTAGTAGTGGATACGTGTGCGGTTGTCGCCGATTTAATTCACGGTATGCTTCAATGAGCATTCGCTTGGTGGGTATAATCTTGTAAATGCGACTCACATCTACCATGATTTTTTCAAAGGTGACATCGTCTACCGTCCAATAGTGATGAAACACGTGCTTCGCCATCTCCAGATGCTTTGCGGATACAGGATGTGCCGAATACACGGGTGGTGTTTCTTTACAACGTTCAAAGATGTCTTCTATGTCGGAGTGAGATTTCGTCATAAGACCGTTATATATACGGTTTGCCTATCGCTTATATGCGTATAGGATATAGTGGTTGCCGTATGAATTCAAAGCGTAACGACTTGACCGTTGTCGTACATAATTCCTATACGCATACCGACGACACCGCAAACGACACTGTGAGTATCAAGACATCGGATAGCAGTGAAAACGGGAATGCGGGTATTTTCTTGACGGACATTGAAGATATGAACACCCGTATTGCGGAAAACTACCCTCCACACGATCCTTCCCCTGATACGGCTGCGAAACATTCCTCCTCCGTAGGCGACAACAATTCCACATCGTCCCTTGAAACAAACCTTATGAACTCCACGCAACTACTGCGAGAGCGAACGTGCGTTCACGAATACTTGTGTTATAAGACGTGCGAGTACTACTCACGCCTCAACAAGGCAACGACAATTCCAAGTATTGTGCTGACAGGGGGACTAATGCTATTTAACAGTAACACGTCTGCCGATGAGTGTACGGGTTCTTCGTCGCTAAACAATCTGCTCAAGGGTATCAATATCGCAGGGAACAGTCTGCTGACGGTTCTGCTATCGATCCAGAGTGCCTTTAAGTTTGCTGAAAAGGCGGATTACTTCTTCAATCAACGCAAGAAATACACTCGTCTTCACGGGAACATCAATGATGAAATCATCCGACACAACACGGTACAGCCGATGGATGCGGAGCATTTAAAAGAGTGGAGTCGTGAGTACAACTCGCTTGATGAGAATATGTTGTATGACTATCCCCCTCATATCATACGAATCGCCCGAGATAAGTTCAAAAATCATCATATGCCATTGATATGTAATTCTACAAATGTGCTTGATAATGACATACCGTGGCGGAAACGCCTACGAACACGCATCCCACAGAAAGAAGAACCACAGACCACCCACGTACCCATCGTGAAAAAAATAAATTATATTTGAATATACATCGGCACATGGCTGAACAACCAACCCTTACTCCATCAGAGGACACTACTCCTGCTATCGGAGGCAAAGACGACGACAAACTCATCGGAGGCAAAGACGACGACAAACTCATCGGAGGCAAAGACGACGACAAACTCATCGGAGGCAAAGACGACGACAAACTCATCGGAGGCAAAGACGACGACGAATGTGTGTTTGCGAAACTCTTCAACGTTCCCCAACCGAACCTTGTAGAACGGAAGGATGAACCCAACCCTTTACCTGATGAGCCTACGGACGAAATTGTCTATGAAGTATCCTTCCCCATGAAACTAGAGACCCTTCTCACGGCGATCATCGTATGTATGATAGCAACAACAATGATTGTGTCCTACAGCCCGACACTCTTTGTATCGGTTACTCTGGTGATAACGGTCATCGCAGTCATATCACTATACTTTGTGAATCCAATGTATGCGATGACGGTGTTGAAACGAATTATGATATGTACGCATATGAGTAGTATTCTGCTGTTATAATATCTTTCCGAGTATGAATAAGATATTATAAAAGTATATAACGGATGTTTTTAGACAAGGTTCTAGACAGTCGCACAGGTCAGATCGCAATCAGTGCGGTGTTAGGACTCGGACTGGCAATTATATTCAGTAGAGCGTGTGTGGGTCGCAACTGTATCATCGTGCGGGGACCGCCTCCATCCATCGTAGAAGACAAGGTATATCAGTTCAACAATGACTGTTATCAGTTCACGCACCATCAGACGACGTGTGCCTCGGATGCGTCGTCCATCCATAGTAAAACCCCCTTGGAGACGATTCACGAGTAGGACAACCGTTCCGAATAGTCCAAGAACTCTTTCCATACCAGTGCCGTCAGACTCCCCAGTTCGGCACACCCTGCCCGTATGCGTTCCCTCTTTTCAGCAGGTAGGTTTAGGAGAACGGTGTCCAGTAGGTACGTCTTATACAACTCTAAGTCGGCAGTAAATCCCGCATACAAGTCCGCATCTTCGTTCCTTAGTTTCTGTAGGCAGTACAAGGGAACAGTGTCATCCATAGCAAAGTCGCAACTGCCGACGGCTGTAGCGTACTCTTCCATCCGAGATGGTGAAATCACCGTATTACGCCATAGTCCCGACTCATTATGGAAATACTGTTCATAAACAAGAAATCCCTTGTGGTTGAAGTAGTTGGTCGTCTTTTGATAGACTCTACCGTAGTCTAACACTTCCTCAAGCACGATAACATCGCCGTAACTCATTTGCGTAGCGGTGTTCTTCTCAAATGTCTTTTGTATTGGGAATCCGACGTGTTCGCAATACCATAGATATCTGCGTATGTAGAAATTACGAAGTATGCCATAGTACTTTTCAGGTGACAGTATTTCTTTGATTCGGACAACGACGAAAGAAGGCGATAGTGTGGGTTCGTGAGACGAAGTCTGGCTGGAAACCCGCACAGGGGGCTTCAGGTTCAGGAAAGCAAACGACATATATATACCATACACGAAAAAAATACGGTTATTTATCCCATTTCAATGCGAACCAACCGCAACAATAGTTCCGCATCTGTCCCGCCCGTGAGATGACAAAAATAGTTCATGTCAATGTAATTCTTCATGTAAATCATCTTGAGCATATCTGGCACGAGTGGTTCGCCCTCTTCGTTGGCAGCCTCCGTCCAACACGGATAGAATATTTCACGCCAGAAAAACCATACACGGTTGAAACGGTCATCCAACCAATATACCATATCATTTTCCATAAGAAAGTGCGACAACACGGATTGGTCGTCCTGATAAAACCGTTTATATTCGCCAATATATTTATGGTAGAGTGCCATCATAATGTCGGCGTGATACTCTGGGCGATACACGACCAGTCCGCCGTTGATATGATCGTCGTATTCCACCGTATCACCTGACAAGGCATACCAGTCTCTTCCTCGTACGTCTTTCCATTCGTTACGTCGTTGTATTGTTTCACGATACTCGTACGTACCCATTATTTTTCGCTCATTGACGGCACCGATTTTATATCCGAGTTCGTGAAGAGGCAATGGTGGGGCGTTGCTGGAAATATATATGTCGGAGTCAATACTTACGACGAAATCATATCCCTCATTCCGATACTCGTTTGGTATAAGTAGTCTCTCCCAGAAAAACTTTTTCTTATCCATTTCTTCTGAGTTTTTGGATATGAATGTCTCCCGAACAATCAAGTCATAGTTGTATTTTTTACAGTATGCCTCCAACGATTTCCGATATAGTATGTTAAAGTTGTTTATATATCGTTCCCCGATTACGAACACTACAAATAGACATTTATAGTCTCGTTTTCCGTGTGTCTGTGCCGAATCTTCCTGCGTTTGGATGGTGGCTTGTTGTTCCATCGGTATATTTTAGCACTATTCTATATTTTTTAATATAAGAACACTATGTGGTAATATATCTATGTTTATCGAATGCGTATAGGAATCATTGGTAACGGGTTTGTGGGACGTGCCACACGTTTATTCTCTACGAACTGTCGTTCGCTGGAGGTGATTACTTATGACATTCGCAAGGAGTATTGCGAACCATTGGAGACGACCCTTGCGGAGGTGGACGAGACGTGTGAGTTGATTTTCGTGTGTCTTCCGACCCCATTGAACCACGATGGTTCAGCCGACACGTCTCTGATAGACAATACACTGCAACAGTTGAAAAACCCATATGTGGTGGTGCGTAGCACCGTTCCGATAGGCTACTGTGCGAATCGTTGTTACTATATGCCTGAGTTCTTGACGGAGGCGAACTGGCGGAGTGATTTTTATGAGAATCCTCACTGGATTGTGGGTATGAAAGACAACAGTAGTCGTTTTGAAGTGACGGCGGATTTGGAAAGTGACCCGTCGTTCAAGTATAGTGAGGCCTATGAGTTCTACTGTCGTATGAAGTACCTGCTGACGGAGGCGAGTTTGTCAAATAACATTGCTTGTAGTAAGATGATCGTGCTGACATCAACGGAGGCGGAGGCGGTGAAGACATTTAAGAACGGTTACTTGTCGGCGAAGGTTAGTATTATGAATGAGTTCTATGACTTTGTGGATAGTTTGCGTGAAGAGAATGTTGATTATGACCGTATTGTGAATACGATGGCACTTGACCCTCGTATCGGGAGTAGTCACATGCGTGTTCCGGGTCACGACGGCCATCGTGGTTTTGGAGGCACGTGTTTTCCAAAGGATACGTTTAGTCTGTATCGTCAGTTTCAGAGTCGTGGTATTCCTTCGCCTATCTATTCATCGGTTCTACATCGCAATGAAACGATTGACCGTCCTGAGCGTGACTGGGTGGGTGATGTTGGGCGTACAACTTTGCTGACGAGTCGCAAGATATCGTTGGTGGCGGGGGGTGCTGGTTTCATAGGAAAGTATTTGTGTCGCTACCTGTTAGAGAAGACCGACCATATCGTCGTCTGTATGGACAACTTGTGTAGTTCTTCGGTGGATGCGATGGATACGGTTCGTCAGTTAAGAAGCGATTATCCGAGGCGTTTTATGTTTGTGAAGGCGGACATTGTCGTAAATGTGTATTTACCTCGTGTGGACTATGTATGGAATCTGGCGTGTCGTGCGAGTCCTCCGAAATATCAGGCGGATGGTTATCACACACTCCAGACGAGTGTGGTGGGGACGATGAACTTGTTGGAACTGGTTCGTGTTCACAAGGCTCGTTACCTATTCACGAGTACGAGTGAGATTTATGGTGATCCGTTGGAGCATCCGCAGAGGGAGACGTACTGGGGGAATGTGAATACAGTGGGTGTGCGTAGTTGTTACGACGAGGGGAAGCGTTGTGCGGAGACATTCCTGTATGAGTTTGCGAGAAAGCATCCATCGTTGGCGAGTCACCTGCGAATCGCCCGTATTTTCAACACGTATGGTGAGGGTATGTGTTTGCGTGATGGTCGTGTGATAACGAACTTCATTGACTGTATCTTGCGAGAGAAGCCGTTGGAGATCTACGGGGATGGGGAGCAGACTCGTAGTTTTTGTCACGTGTCGGACACGGTGGATGGTTTAGTGCGTCTGATGTTTTATGATACAGAGGAGTATGAGCGTATGTTTAAGAGTCCGTCATCAGCGAAGGTGGTGGTAGAGTATCCACTGATTGTGAATATTGGGAATCCGTGGGAAATCACGATGAACCACTTACATCGTCTGTTTGAGAGTTCGTTGGGTCGTGCGATACCTGTTGTGCGTCGTCCTCTTCCGAAAGATGACCCACACAAGAGACAACCCGATATTACAAAGGCTCGGGCGGTTCTACAGTGGCAACCTGTTGTGAACATAGGTGATATCCTCGCGAAGTTGGTGGAACACTATCGGGCGCAGACACTTCCTGTCCCCCCTCCAACCATAACTTTCTAATGAAACAGTATATTTACTATTTTTCATTAGAACGATGTCATTGAAGACTGCGCTGCTCGCATTTATTATGAAAATGGATACGCCTACTATTGTCATGTTGTTCTTTTTATTTTTCCTGACGATTGGGTTCATCGCTGCGACGGCGTGGGCGATTACAGATGACACCCACCGAGGTGGAAGATAGAGTTGTTACTACGTCCGTATAGAAATGTTCGCCCCTCCTCCGCCCACGTGTTGAGCACGTATGCCATATAGTGTGCCGAGTATGCTAACTGGTCAATTACAATTTGGATATTTTTCTGATAGTATTCGGGGGATAACACCGCACCGTCATGAATCCGTTTCCCGCCGTCATTGTAGAGTCCCATTCGGCATATGAGTCCGAGACTGTAGTTTCCGATTTGTTCGGGATATGTGAATTGATTACTATACTTTTCCACGTGAATTGCCTCAATGAACCGCTGATAGCCGTTTAGATCGTGAATGGCTTGTTCAATCATACTGGTGTCCCATACGGCGTGTAAGTTGGTAGTATGTTTTGTATTGATGGTGGCACTCGGATACACAACGTGTATGCTATTGCCTCCTCGGTCGGATGCGTACCCCATATGGAACGGTTGGAATATGTCTCCAATAAAATGGACGAGGAATCGTAGGTTGTCGGCGGGTGTCGTATGGTCGTGACTGAGACGCACCGTGTAGTTTTGAATCGCCCCCACGACACATCTTCCATCCACACAATCCTCGGACATATCAAGCGTACATCGTGACAGAGGTGGGGCATGTACGTCTGTATAGTGGAGTTCATAACTCCAGTCATACTCTCGGTGTCCTTTTATTTCGTCGGCGTAGTTGGCGAGATGACGGAACTCTTCCATCGTGCTGATGTTATACTCATAGGATAGGCGATGTGTTGTAACGGGGGACAGTAGTCCGTATGCCAACTCGGCGGTGATATTATGTCCGTGCGACCCCCAACCGTCTGATAGATGGACGCATAGTAGAATGATGTATGTACGCATAAAGAACATACCTTTGTATGTTTTTTACAATACTATATACAACGGTGGATGTTTTTAACCTTATTTGTGTTTGGTTGTTTACGCTACAGCATTTTTGCCTTTAGTGCTGGGTAGGAGTTGTACCCGACGATTTGAAAGTCATCGGCCGTGAGTGTTGCCAGATACTCGTCTATGTTTGTGGCATCCTTTCCAGTCTTATGTATGATGAGTCGTGGATACACCATCGGTTGTCTTTGGAGTTGCGTTTCCACAACGCCGACGTGGTCTTCATAGATGTGTGCGTCGCCGAAACTGATGATGACTTCTCGGGGGATGAGTCCGCATATATCGGCGAGGATGTGGGTGAGTATGGCGCAACTGGCGATATTGAACGGAACACCCAAGAAGAAGTCGGCGGAGCGTTGATACATACTACATCGTAATCCACGGTCGGCATCCACATAGAATTGGTAGAGTACGTGGCAGGGTTCTAGGCACATTTCCTTGAGTTGGCATGGATTCCATCCTGAGAGAATGATGCGTCGTGATGTGGGGTCGGTCTTGAGAAGTCGCACGACTTCTTGAAGTTGGTCTATGTCGGGTCGAGAGACGGGAACATTGTCAATAGGCACATCTCGTCCTTGATACGCACAATTAAACCTTCGCCACTGGTATCCGTAGATGGGTCCGCACTCGTCTTCGGCGTAGTCGCACAGTCCTCGCCCGTCCAGATACGATCGGGTTGAGTTTCCGTCCCATATGTGTACTCCCTTTTCTTTCAGGATGCGATTGTCGGTTTGTCCTCGCATAAACCACAGTAGTTCTTCAACGATGCCCCGATAGAACATTTTCTTGGTGGTGAGCAGTGGGAATCCGTCTCGCAGGTCAAATCGCAGTTGCGTTCCAAAGATGCTCCGAGTGAGTCCGTTTCGTGTCTGTCGACGTTCGCCTTTTTCTAGGATGGTACGGCAGAGGTTCAGGTAGTCGTATTCGCTGGAGGACATTGTTTGTGCGGGGGCTTCTAAATAAATTCGTGTATGTATTAAAAGAAGCGATGATTCTTTAAGTAGTTATCGGGGCAATTATCGGCAATTATCGGTAGTATGTAACGAACGTACGTGTAGAGAACCCCTTGTCAAGAATGTTTTGGGTTGTAAAATTCTGATACTTGCGAACAATGACGAACGCATTCAGGTATGCTTCTCGGAAATCCGCATTCACCCCCCGAATATAAGCCTCGGTTGCCTGAAGTTGCTCCCGATAAAACTTGCTCTCAACAACCTCCGATGTGTTCGTTGTCGTCGTCGCCACAGACTTACCGAACTCACTGCGACTCAACAGCGACCCCGTGTTACGATTGTCAGTCAGAGGATTTGTTTTTTTCTGAGAACGTTCCGCCTCCTTATCAACGATCCGAACTGACTCAAGACCCCTCGTTTTCAACTCCTCCATACCCTCAGGCGACTGTAACCCCAGTTGAACTGTCATATTCTCCAAGTATCTGTCTCGGGTGCTTCCCTGTAGAACATCCACCATCTTTCGTCGTGTGAGCGTGTAGTGTACTGCGTTCTGTATGAGGTTAAAGTATTCATCCGAGCCTATCTCTGGAATCGGAACAGTAATCCTCCCTGAACTAAACATGGATGGTGCAACGACCTCGTCTGGACGATAACCAGTCAACTTCGCAACCGACAAACTGGCTAGACACACACGAATCAATACAGAAAACAGATGCTTATAGTCAGATGATACAAATGTAACATGAATCACATTGGGCGTGGTTGTATCCTCCTCTTTATACGAGTTATTCATTTTAACAACCATCCTGCGTGTTGTGCTGTCAATTTCCACATAGGATAGTTTATGTAAGTAGTGAATGATACGGTAGTTTTGGAACAGTTTCTGAACGGTGTTTTCAAATACGTGAAACCTGCGAAACTCATCTAGAACGGGCTTCTTACATACAGTGGGGTCATTTATGTAGTTATTACGCACTTTACATTCGGTGCTTTGGGGGCTACTAAAAAAACACCCGTCTGGATTGTAGTTTTCGGCATTAATGTCTCCACAGAACCGAACGGATGTGTCGGTTATTAAATGTTCCCTCGTTTCCACGGGCTTTTCACGAATGAGTACGAGCGATAGTACCAACAGTAAAATCAATACGAACAACACACTGTTCCATAGACATCGGTCAAAAAGCAAGTCCATCTTCACGCTATATTGTTGTATTCGGTTATTGTATGAGAACCAGTATCCGAATAGAACATGACACACCTTTATGCCCGTACTCCCATAGAAATCCCACTTGACTCATCTTCGTCGGAACCTCCGATGACGGGACGTTTTGTACCGCTCTTCATCACAACCAGTTTGTTGAACTCATCCGCGTCCCTGAAAGAACGTAACTTCATAAGTACTGTCTTGTATTGTTGTTGGAATTGCTCGGTAAGAGGGGACGGTTGCGTCATAGGATTGTTGATATGATTGAGGGCATTCTGTATGATTCCAAAGTAGGATGGAGAGTTGAGGAGTGGTAGTCGTGTTTCGGAATCCATACTGTCGGCGGACACCACGTACCCCGTCGCCGTTGCGACTGTCATCGCAGTCTTTAGTAGTAATTCAAGTTGTTTTCCAAATGTTTCAGGTGGATGCGGACTTCTGACGCTGGAACGGAATGGAACTTGATAGTCCTTCAGTATCATTTGTGACAATAGCGTGAAATCGTTGTAGTTTTTGAATGGGTCGTTGGACTTGTAGTCATAGGGTGTGGAACATAGAGAATCATCGGCAACGTAGTTCATTGACAGTGACCCTTTACAGGCATCCTTTGAAAGTCGTGCCGAGCATCCTGCGTTGTCAAACTCACGGTAGTTGATATCAGGACAGAATTTACGCTTCGCATTGGGGGATGGAACAGTTACTTTGAATAAATACATTACATCGTCCATCGCCAGTTTCGGACTCAAGACCCTTGTCTCAGGTGACATCTTATCACTCTTAACAAACGGCGGTATTGAACTTTCTGTCATCTGAATAGCACGATCCGATAGTTCGAATAGCACGACATCGTCCATCGACTGAGGATATACATTATCCAATACACAAACCTGATCGTTACTGGGAACGGATGACGTTTCGTTCATTACATAGAATGTATTTTTGGAACGATTTGGCACGAGCACATACTTGTAGCCATTTTTTTTGGCGTACACAAAAGGATGAGACTTTGTGGTGGAACTATCAACCATCCGTGCCTGTTTGAAGTTGGCGATGTCTGCGGTGCGATAGCATCCAGTGATGATTGGATTTACTGTTAGAGTATTTTTATTACCATTTATCAAAATGTGACTTGGCACTCTTGATACAGAGGATACTTCTCGGCTACTACCGAACGTGTATTCACATGCGAATTTCCTTAGTATCCCCCCTTCTGTTGGGTTTTTACTTGAATGTAACGCCAATAATATTTCATCTCCTTCCTTAACACCGATGATATCCATACTTTCATAAATAAAGGATTTGTTTGGATTTTTTCTCTGATACTCAGTATCAGCACTATCGATTTTTCTATTCTCTGTTTCGCTGATGAATAACTTTTCCTTATTCTGTACCTTATAGCCTTCAAAACTGAGAGAGCCGTCAGACTGAACCGTTCTTTTGTATGCTCCAGCAAAAAAACCTCCTTCGTATATCATCTTGAGTTTCATAACGTGTGATTCTTCAGCTGAAAACGTTTCGGTTGTGAATGCGTAGCGATTCCGATAGCCTTCGTAGAGGGGATAGAAAATAGCACACAGTATCATAATAAACAGCACCACGTGTATGAAGAGTTTATTATCCATTGTGCGTAGTGTTCGCAATATATCTACTACACATATTTATTACATACGTTCATACTTCGCACGAATACAACGGTTGCGAGTCTAGTTACGTCTTTCCCGCACATCGACTCGGTGCTTATGTGCGTCATACACGGCATCGTCGTCGCCATAGTCCACACGTGTCTTACATACGCTCATATCGGGGAAGTATCGTGGATGGACGGTATTCATACATGACTGTCGTGTGAGACGGGACGTACATCCTCTGCTGTCAAACTCCTTGTAGTTCATATCGGGACAGAAGCGTTTCACTTCATAGGGTCGCTGGACGGTGAAACGGAACAAGTAGATGCCCGTCGTTCCCACATGCGATGGATTCGGTCGCAGAAGAGTGATGTTATTATTCATAATACCCTGTGTTTTCAGGGCATTTCGTATGGTAGTGTCATCAACCGTGACGAGTTCAATGTTTTTGTCCGACAGTTCGTACACATACATTGCGTTGTTATTCAAGTTTCCGACACGTATGTCGTATCCAGATTGAATAGAGCATCTAGATGACTGAACGGATGGAATTGTTTCCGACACGTAGCAGTTTGCTCTGGAGTTAGACAGTCCGAGATATCGTTTGCGTTCGTCCATATTTGCCAAACAACTCACGAGTCCGTCCTCGGTTGCATTATAGACGGTCATACGGTCTTCTGCACCCGACTCGCCTTCATTATATATGTAGTGATAGCACCCTGTCGCCTTTAGATTGATGAAGGGTGCATTGATTTGTGCCGATGCTTTTTTTCCGAAATACATGCCGACACAGGGCGTGTTGGATGGGGATGAGTATACTTGCGATATGCCATTAATGAAATCTCCACCAAAGTACGAGATGGGGAATTTGCCTTCCTGATGGTATAGTCCGATGTATATTTCGTCTCCTTCGGCTACTTTGGGTATGACTGCTTCCACTTTGACTGCGTATTTTCCTTCACGAATGAGTTCTTCAACAGGCCGTTGTTTGTCAGTTTCGGACACGACCGATGCTATTTGAACGAGTTGGTAGATTGTCCCTTTGCTCGTTTTCGTGTATTGTATGTCGGCGATCTCAATGAGTTTGTTATCATATTCGTCAATCCGATAGAACTCAATGAATGGATATGCGTTGAAGAACAGCGTACACTGAAGTGGGCTTGTCAGTCCTCGTGGTTTTTTGAGTCGTCTCTGTATGCCACTGTCACTTCCCCGAACAGAATTGTCTTTAACGATTTTCACATATCCGTCCATACCAGCGTCTATATCTCCGATACCGAGTCCGTCCATACCCATTCCGTATCCGTGTGCCTGTCCTCGCATGTGTTTTTTCAGATTGATGTCTCGCATACAGCCCGAGAATGTTTCATAGACAGTGTCCTTCGTTGTATATAGAACGAACACAACCGCAATGATGAGTAAGGTTGATATGAGTAGTGTAATGGTATTTGCGTCCATGTATAGATACACTATATATTCCTGACAGCATATATTTCCGACAGCAACGGTATAAAAATTGAACATCTGCGACGAAACAGTATAAGAACAACACACGAACTACAGTTAGATTGTGATTTAAAGACCGACCACGAAATGGGTGTGCGTGATTTGAACTATTTGATTAAGCGTTTTAACCGAACATCAATTCGTGAGATGTCTCTTCATGGTCTTAAGGGGAAGCGTATTGCGATTGATATTCAATTGTATATTTACAAGGCACTGATTCAGGGTCGTTGTCCGATAGAGTATATTCACACGCAGATACTTCACTTGGAGCGTTGTCGTATTATTCCGATTTATGTGTTTGACGGGAAACCGCCTGTAGAAAAGATGGATGAGATTCATAGACGGCAGGTGCGTCGTAGTCGTTCGTTGGAGGTGATTCGTTATTTGGAGACGACGATACAGTCATCTCTTTCAAATGCGACGACTCCCGTGGCGGTGGAACGATCGCTGGATATGCCGACAACATCGGATACATCCCGAAAGGAGAACGTGTTACTCGCAAAGATTGACGAGTTAAAGAGAAACGTCGTGTCTATTCAGCGTAAGACGAAGCAGTCTGTGCGTTACTTGTGTAACATCATGGGTGTTCAGTATGTGGAGGAGTCCGAGTATGAGGCCGACCAGATCATTGGTATGATGTATCGTAATGGCGAGATAGACGGTTGTATTAGTGAGGACAATGATATGCTGGTGTATGGGTGTGACAAGTTGTATCGTTTTTATAAGTTGAACAGTAACTACATTGTAGAGTATGACCTGCCGTCTATACTTGGCGACCTAGATATTACGAGAGAACAGTTTGTGGATTTATGTATTCTTTGTGGGAATGACTATTACAAGAAGTTTCGTTATACGACGACGGCATCGGACGATGATGTGGAGACCACGAAGTCCTTCGAGCATAGTTGCGAGACCACGAAGTCCTTCGAGCATAGTTGCGAGACCACGAAGTCCTTCGAGCATAGTTGCGAGACCACGAACTACATGGAGAACTCACCTTTGAAGAACTCCGTGTTGGCTTACTACTTGATAAAAAAATATCATTGTATTGAGACCATAAATACACTGAAGAAATCATATATTCCGAGCAACATGGACTATGAACGTATTCGTGAGATTTACACACTCG
>Ga0255210_1000551_pt1 | contig 13184 bp, 13 predicted proteins | sample Miss_Yuk_RepA_8d_FD_188422 | JGI IMG/M metagenome (GOLD analysis project Ga0255210, IMG submission 188422) | Freshwater microbial communities from Mississippi River, Louisiana, United States - Miss_Yuk_RepA_8d | ecosystem: Environmental > Aquatic > Freshwater > River | place: USA: Louisiana...
TACTGTAGGCGAGTCCACCCATACCGCTCATGATGCGGAGGACGTTGTAGTTAGTAGCATAGACACGAACCTTGCAGGAACGAGCGTTGGCAACGGCGGCACTGCTGAGAGTGAGTTGGAGAGTGGCGTTGTCAATGCGGGACATGTTGCAAGTTCCAGAGGGTTGGTGCTCCTCGGGCTTCAAGCCGAAGGAGTACACGTTAATACCAACGGAGGGGCAGTTGGTGTGGTGTTGGAAGGGTTGAACCAAGTTGAAGTAGCGACCATCACGCTCAGCAAACCTGTCGTGGCCGTTGAGTTGGAGCTTGGCGCGTTCAACGGGGTTGTTGCCACGGTCAAGGAGGCGGTTGGCGGAGGCAACACCGATTTGGTGACCAACGGCATCAGCGGCACTGTCAACGAAGGTAGCACTGCCGAGAGCATCCACAGCGGGTTGGTAGACAAGGTTGGCAACGTTGTTGGCAACAGTGACGTTTCCAACACGAGCAGCAACATTGAGACCAGCATCAAGGAGGTTGTGGGAATCAGCAGTGAGACCAGCACCGAGACTGTCCTGAGGAATGCCAGAGAAAGGAGTGACATCAAAGGCATCGGAGTAGTTGAACCATTGGCGACCCATGTAGGTAGCACTGGCGGTGGCATCAGTGTGGGCATCAGGTTGGACGACCCAGATGAGTTCCTTAACGGGGTGGTTAAGGTTGAGCTTGATCTTGTTGGAGGTGGAGTTGACGGACTCATCACCAGTGAATTGGAGTTGCTCAATAAGGTACTCGTGGGAGGTTTGAGCGAAGCGGCGGCGCTCATCAGTGTCAAGGTAGACGTAGTCAACCCAGAGACTGGCAGCAACGAGGGAAGGAGCAGCGAGGGCAGTGTCATCAGTGAAGTAGCACTCGTTGGCGGCACGGAACTCAAGGTTAATCTTGACCTCGTGGTATTGGAGGGCAATGAGGGGGAGAGCAAGACCGGGGTTGCGGCAGAACCAGAATTGGAGGGGGATGTAGAGAGTGGTCTGGGGCATCTCACCAGCAGTGCCACTGATGGGTTGGACGAGGCGGGGAACGTTGCCAACCATGGAGGCATAACCACGGGCGTGACCAGCGGTTTGGGTAAGCTCGTTCCAGATGTGGAGCCAGTCACCGTAGTGACGGTCAATGCGTTGACCACCGATCTCAACCTCAACTTGCTTGACGAGGACGTGACCGAGCCAGTTCAACCAGCGGAAACGTTTGCCAGAAGCGAGTCCAGAAACACGGGGGAGAGTGACTTGGAGGTACACACGGGAGATGAGATCACCATTGCGGGAAATGGTGCAGGTCACCTTGCGGCCGAAGTCAGCAGAACCGTTGAAGGTTTGTTCGATGGACTCCATGGAGAAGTTTGTATGACGCTTGTAAGCGACCTTCCAGAAAGTAATCTGGGGATTACCAGTAAGGTAAATGTCTTGAGCGCCATAGGCGACGAGTTGCATAAGACCACCACTCATTGTAAAGGATTGTGTTTTATATACTACCAATAGAAAATATTTTAGTAAAAAAAAGTTCAAATAGACGCACGTATCGGACGTTCCATCGGCACACGTGTCTAAATATAAATATATATTTTCCACATAGCAATACAGTCTAGGGTAAATACGACATACGAATCTTGTATTTCTTAATCACGCCACACGACTTCAACCCATATCAATAAATACGTACGTTACGCATATTAACGTATTCAACGATAGACACTATATATAGAACGTGTCGTCGCATACAGTATGATACAACAACTTGAAGAAACAACCGACACATCTACTACCGTTCAACTATCCCCCGACCGCCGTAACCTATCCCCCCTCGCACTCCTCGTAACCAACTTTAATAACTACCGATATATCATTGTCTATGATGTCAAAATACCCAAGGTGCGTATTGAACGTGCCAATTATAGAAACATATACATCTACTATATCCGCCGTAGCACCTACGACTTCATATTCCTCTATAACAAGTCCAACAAGTTCTACCGCTTTATGATACGTAACGACACCACCACCTCCCGCTTCACACTCATTAACGACTTTTATGACACCAAAGTACGAGACTACTTTATCTTTGAAGAGTTCAAGTTCATCCACAAAGACCACTACGTGATGAACACAGAAGATATGGATGTAGTGGACGTAGTCAAACGACTGGATGCGTAATCTGTAAATAATACTTACTTCGTACTTCGTTATCACACGAGATACGAAATAAGGTTTATGACTGTTTTGGCATCAATCCCTCCATAGACAACGACCTCATAAGCCTCGTCAATCCAATCCCACCCCCACTCCGCTGAATAAATGGAAGTCGCAGAAAGTCATTCAACTCCTTATCAACACGCTCCTTCCCAAACGTGTTGTAAAGAAGACGAGAATACTCACCTCCTGAAATCGTGTTGAACCGATGGCGCATCTCGTCCTTGTCACAACAACGCTCCGCACTCCCAATCGTCTCCTGACCGCTCAAAATAACATCAATCTTCTTCGCCGTTCCATCATCATTCCTCGCCATGTTCCAGAAAGGACTCGTGTATTCTGGAAAGTTGCGAAGGAAAAAAACACTCCCGTGATCCTTGTACAAGCGATTCTCATGGTCACTGGTCACATCCGTCGTATCATAAGCCGACGCTACCGTGCTGTAGTTACTCTCGTTAAATATCAACTGACGATCACTACCATACCCCAGATAACGCAACAATTCACACTCCATCTGACGCAACTCCTCCACACCCCCGTGTTGCTCAAACTCAAACATCGGGAAAATCATCTCGTGACGACCCGGAATCGGACGAGGCTCTTGACGATAACTCGTACTCAAACAAAAATAACCCGCGGGGCGTGGGTCATTCAACATCTCCCATTCCAGCCACATCTGCCCCGTCTGCGGAAGAGGCCACTTGTTATTCAAGTAGAAAAACGTGGAAATCGTAGTGGGGTCTTCACACGCAGCCAAAATAGACAGACGGTTCTGCGTATGAACCTCCAAGAAACCACGCTTCAAAAAGAAATTACGAAGACGATTCACAACGTAACTATAACTACGGGTGGGAATAATAGACATTCTGACAATATGATACGTATAAGGGTGAAGTCTTTAAGTTGTTTATGGGTGCGATACCATCATAGGTAATCACTATCATTGTCACTAACCGATTTTTTCGGATGCTCCCGATCGTATCGAGACACAATAAAGTCTGGCGGAAAGTAACGACACGACTTTTTGATTTCCAGAATCTTCTTCTCAATCTTGTTTGCGAACGCCTGTATGTTCTCATTCGGGAACTGGATTTCAAAACTGATAAGTGTCACCAAGTTGTCATACTCCTCAGCTGCAATGAAATGACTCTCTGCCCTCGCCTGAAACTTTAGAAAACTCCCCACACTGAACAGTATCGTATTCACCGCCGACAAACTCCCCGCAATCACCTTGCTCGTAAAAATCTGTTGTGAGTTCCCATCACTTGGATACGCAAACGAATAAACCGTCGCCGCCCCACTTATCGCAATCGCAGGTATGTTAATCATTGAGTTCATAAATTCATAGTGCTGTGCACACATACGATGTAGTTCTCGTTGTTTCTTCACCTTGTGCATCGTTGAATACAAGTTGTATTCACTTTTGCGACTATGCTCCGTGCGTATCGGATTCATATCTACGGAAATCTGCTCTAGTTTCAAATTGATATGGTTGGCATCCGTTCCTACGGCAGAGTTCGTCGGTGATGGGGGGTCGTCCTGTACGATCGGCGGAGGCTCTGAACTCATCGTATATATATAATAAAATACGTTATGTCGCATTGGGGCGTACTCTACACAGTCACCCCCCATGTTCGTTCAAGTATCAGTTTTTTTTTCTATACCTATATAGATTCTAGCCAGTGAAATCACCGAAGTTAAAAACAATCACCGATTAGAGTATGAAGCAGTTTAGTTTGACACATTCTAAACATTGAAACACGGACAAAGCCATGATAACACGCTCAAGTATACATCGGGAAGAAATTTCTGAAAATAACAAAGAACGTTGTCATAGCAACGTTACTCATGTAGAGTCAGCAGACTGTGAAAATACACCAACCGTCCCCCCCGTCGCTCCGTCTCATAAAACAGAAGACTACGATAAACAACTATTCCGCCGAATCCCCACTTACGACATAACAAAGAAAGTACTTGCCACCTTTGGTGCCGTTTCAAATACATCAGGCGAAGTGCGAATGGAATACAGTTTCCGCAAGAAAGATATGGACACGATGCGAACATGCGAACGACTGTCTCATATGCGTAAAGAACTGGAGGAGTTCTATCATATCTCCAAGGCACGTGTCTACTTGGAATGTATCACCGAATCAAAAGCAATCACCATCCTCCGCCACTTCATACGTCCCTTTGATATACACCTCATCAGTAAAGAACGGTATAACTGCGGTACGAAATATACATCCTATACACTGTGTCGCAGGAAACCTATCGTAACAAACACAAGTGTCACTGTTAAGATAGGAAATTAGTTCGTAAAGTAATCACGCATCGTCCGCTGAATAACACGACGAATCGGCTTCCCTACACAGATCCGCTCATAACGAGCAAAACGAGCAAAGTAGTACGTGATTTTTGTTTGAACGTACTCTTTACGGAATATCGTACGATGTATATCATCCACTCGGATTGTCACGCTTCTACGGAACGACACACTGGCACGAAGCAACATGTCCAATACCGATCGTTGTACAGGTGCGTAGTAATCCGTAATAAGCGTCTGTGTCATCTATCCAATCTAAAATCATATAGACTATACATCTCGTACTGTTTATATTATTTCAAAAGGTTCGGAGTCGTCTTTAGAAGTAACTCTGGAGTGACTGAGTGTAGGGGTTCTTCTGGAACGCCTCCAAGTAGTCGGGGTTGATGCGTTCCGCCAATACGTCATTACACAATACGTCCTTATCAGTTGTTATCTCACACGGTGTCAGGGTCGGCGTCTCAATGTATAGACGGTCAGGATTGGAAGCGTAGTGATTCTCACGGTCGGATTCCAACTTGTTAATCTTAATATTGACGTGTTCGCCACCAATCGCCACTTTGGTATTTGACAGAGTCGGATACCGTCCCTCGCTGATACCCGTCTTTGTCTCGTTCAAACGTGCCTCCTTCCACATCGCATCGTCCGATGGACGATCCACATAGTTCTTCGCAATACCCTCATACTCATAGTCGCCCGTGAATTGTCGGTTCGTGTTCGGTGCTTCATAGTCGGCAACCATATACCCGTCACCATTCTGAAACGTGCCACGACCGACGTGTCCCATGTGATTGTTGTCAATGTTCGTCTCTTTGACGGTCGTACGCATCACGTCATTGGGGTCGTGTGTGATGGTCTTCTTCACCGCCGTGGTGACGTGTCCGTCTCTGTTGAATAGCGTCGTCTCTGCAATCGTCTTCCTTGCGATGTCACTCGGGTCATGGACTCGTGCCTTGGTGCGACCGAGTTGAATGTTGCCAGTGCGTTCGTTGTGGATGTTCGTTTCCTTGATGGTAGTCTTCGCAAGGTCATTCGGGTCATGGACTCGTGCCTTGGTGCGACCGAGTTGAATGTTGCCAGTGCGTTCGTTGTGAATGTTCGTTTCCTTAATCGTTGCCTTCGCCACATCGTTCGGGTCACGAGCCGTGAGTTTGCTAGGTGCTTGAACGCCCAAATATCCAACCTTGTTAGGATGGCCGATGACATTTTCCTTTCTTGTTGTGCGGAATATATCAAGAATGGGTGCGACAATGGACTTCACAGTCGTCGTAAGATTGTTCATCACGGTCTTGTCCTGCGTTGTCATACGTTCATTCAATTTCATCGTGATACTGTCTTTGCCGTGATTGAACTTATCACCTTCACCATATATACCTAGGGTGGGAATACCCTTGTAAGATATACTCTTCTCACGTCCCTGCTCCTTACAATCCCACTGCCCTCGCATTTCCTCCTTGCGATATGCTCCCGTGGTCTTCAAGTATCGCTCACATCCTTGGACGTAGAAGCGGTCAGGGAGACGTTTCTCAACACGCCCGATGAGACCACGATTTGTCACGGTTGCTTTGGGCGCACCACTCGCACGTCCTTCATAGGAAACCTTTGGGTTATTCAGTGTTCGCAACTCATCCACCGTCTTGGGTCGTGCGAAGTCCTGAGCGTCAAACTGATGAAACCCTCCCGTGGGTGTGGAGGTGTATCCCTGATTTAGTCCGGGTCCGACACGGATGGCTTCAATCGGAACTTCCGTTTGACGATAGATAGAGGGGATGTAGCGATCCATCACCGCCTCTACCTGATTGGGAGTGCCGTACACATACCCCAAATCCTTTGTCGGTGCGAACATCGGCTCAATGGTTGTCTTGCTCTGATAGAACTTGTCTGTTCCGTTCATGAATTCAAGGCGGGAATTGTTTGCCTCGGGGTCAATGGACTGCTTGTTGTTTCCCCTGAAGAACGGCACCATGTTCTCGTGTGTGAAGTTGTCAATGGTTGTCCCCGCCAATTCACTGTACTGTGGTCGGATAGGTTCGTGGGAGGGCGGTGCCATAGCGTCCCGTTTCGTATGGACGTTTTCGTCAAGCAGGGGCTTGAAGTAGTTGCCGAGTTCCCGCTCATTCGCATTCCTGATCTGTTTCACACGGAACGCATTCGGTGCAGTTTCGTCATTATAGATGGCATCATTGAAGTAGGGCGGAATGCGATTGGTGTTGATGGCATCCTTTGTCTTGGAATAACTGTCCGCTGTTCGCCGAGCCTCGTCCGCCTTCGCCATTTCATAACTGTTACTCTGATAGACGCTTTGGCGGTAGGATGGCTGTGCGGGTTGCTGGTAGAGGGGTTCGCTTGTAACAGTCTCCGTCTTGTTCTTGTTTAGTAGATACCCCACACCCAATAGACTACTTGCTAATATTACTTCCATGCTTCCAATTCGTAATAGAGTTGTAGTATATTCAATCTATATATTTGCTATACATTTGGTTTTTAACTGCCGAGCGTTATGTTTTCAAAGTTGCGTTCTGTATTTCTATACCTGTATCACACGCCGTAGACATCACCTGCCTATAAATAATCGGCGATTGCCTATAAATAATCGTCTATAAATAATATACGATGAGTTTTAACCGACTAGCATACGACGACTGTGAGTACAAGAAACGTTTGGATGAAAGTGTCAATCCCCTTTCCTACATTTTGAACCCCATCAAATATGAAAACTGTGAAAAGTGCCGTCACGAACTCGGCCTCGTCAGTGGCCCCGCTGTCAGTCACGTGGAAGGCGACCTCGTTCTCCTCGAGAGCGAGTTGCGTGGAATCACCCGCCGTGCGTCCCGTTGTCCTTCTGCCCTCTACCAGCCCTCCGATAGCGAGTCCCTCGTATTCCAAGGGTCGGCGTGTGGAAACCCGCAGACGCTATCCACCCGCAAACTCCACCTGCCCCCGTGCCAAATGATACGCTACGCACCGATCCCCCTTCCGTCCCTGCCACAAAACATCTACACCTGCCCACAACCCCAGCCACCAATGCCATCCCCGTGTCCTAAACCACCCGCCAAGGGCAAGTGTTTCTTCTAAACGAATGCTTGGGTGCGAAAACGATATAAAGAATAACTTCGTGAGAATGAATATTGATAGAACCCACCTATGAACTCCCACGAATTTATAAAGACCATTGTAGCCACCCTGACCGATGCCTACCCCTACGAAACAGCACTCTTTGCGAACATAGGGTCGCTGGAAACACTGGTTGATGTATATAAGAGTATCAATCGTCGGTATCCACCACAGACACTGTTCCATTGCCTGAAGATAGTCTATGATACGTGCGAAACACACGACCCCGAACTCCAGAACCATGTGCGGTCTTTCCTCCAGTCCGCCCAACAGGTGGATACACTATGTAGTCTATTCTTACCTGCTGTTTCAGAGAAAGAAATGACAAACCCAAACGAAGAACAGGGTGTGTCGCTTCAGCAACTTGTTGATGAACAAGCAGTCCAAATAAAAGAAATCCTCGCACGTCTATCGGCTGTTGAGAAACACGTCCGAGATTTACAATTCTACTGTTTCTAGTCGCACACAATCCTAAAAACTCGGCGCTCCTACAAAGATATTCTCACGCAACAGGTTGCTACCGTAGTAACCACCACCAACTTGAGAAGAAGAGCCTGTGCTACTACTACTACCACCACCGCTCATACCCTTTTCATTGAGAGCAGTATTGTACACATAGATAGACAAGTATGCTAGAATGTACAACACGATAAACGCCTTGACATAGTCACGTCCCGTTCGCTCCACCGAATTCATCTTACTATCAAAATACAGTAGAATACAAAATAGTAGGGCGATTATGGCGGGAATGGAGTGTTCGTTCAAGTATGAACTATCTATCATAAGTGATGAAACGAATATATAAACAACTCGTAGATTTTTTAGAACTATATTAGAACGACGACGTGCGGTTGATTCTTCCTAAAAGAAAGAATAGTTCTTCTTCCCAGCGAACGGCTGGTTGCGTTTTACTGATGATGCCAAGGCACTCGGAGGTTCGAGGGCTGTCTTTGTGAGGGTAATCTTGCGAGTAAGTTCTGGATTGTAACTCAACGCCGACTGATCTTTTGAAACATTCACACTCAGTGCTGGTTCATTGGGGGCAACGCTGTTATCGGCGACGTAATCTCCACCACCTATCTCCGACTCACCTAGATTATATTCGCCCCCATCATATCCTTCATCGTACCCCCCGTCCTGCTCACCACTTCCCCCATTACCTGCCTCCTCCGAGTACATAGACGAACGACTGATCTTAATATTCTTGACCTGTGCTGACCCGCCATCACTGTTATTAGCCACCGCGACACTTGTTGAACGCATCGCCTTTAACTGTTCAACGAGAGGAGTTTGGGATGCTTGTTGAAGAGATGCTTGTTGTTGCTGAGCAACCGACGACACCCCGCTCAACAGTTCCGAATCGTGAAACTCCATACGCAACGACCCACCCTGTACGTTTTCCCCATCATTCACAGCCACCGCACCCCCTTCCTTCAAAAACGACTGAACACCGTTCATCTCCAAACGGGAGTGAACGTCGTGACTCACAGACTCCCCGCCATCCACGATACTATCCAGTTGTTTCTGTAGAGATGCCACATTCTGTATAAAAGGAACACCGTCCTTGAGTGCGCCATCCAAATCCTCACCCGAGCCACCCGTGGGATGTGCTTCTGACTTGGAACTGGACTTTGATTTATGACGGTGATGACGACGTTTCTTACTGCGATGCGACGACTTTGCGAAATCGTCGTGACTGATACTCACAACCGAGAAGTTCCCCTCTTCCTCCTTCGTCTCCACACTCTCATCAACCGTGGATCCCTCCATGCGACTGGACTTGGACAGTTCGCTATTCACCATCTGCTTCAACGCCTTTCGCTTCTTCTCCGTCATCGGGTTGGTGATATACTCCTCGTCATTGTCGGAACTAGACGAAGAAGAGGAGGTACGGTTCTTATGCTTCTTACTTTTCTTCTTGGAACGTGCCGTCGCGCTCTCATCTTCATCTGAACTAGACGATGACGACGACGAAGAACTGCTACTACTCTCCTCATCTTCCTCGTCAATCGTAATATACTGCTGGAGAATGTTACGCACGGGCAACAACTTACGCACCGTTTCCGAAATTGACTGCTCTATCAGTAACTCTATCTCACGCAGGTTTCGTTGATACTCCACCGTGCTGACACTGTCAAAGAATAAGTAGGGGTTCTTCCAGAATTGACGAGCACACTCAATGTACGCCTTGTGAATGAAATACTCGCCGTTCGGCACTTTGAGATTCAGCGTCTTGTTCTTCTTGTTCGTTTTCACACTTGACAGTATCTTCGCGTGACTAATAAACACCGCCGTAATAAGGTCATTCAACCAGTCACACTTTGTCTTTTGAATGATACGCTGATATTCGTCGCCAATGATACTCTGATTCCACTGGGGGATTCGTGACAATAGTATCTGAAACATCTTCATCGGCGCGTCGGGTTTGACCTTTTTCGCCTCCGTGTAGATGGAATTCAAACCCTCGTGAATGACAGGTATCAACAGATTACATAGTTGTTTCGTGTATTCCTGCTTCACTTCTAGTAGATAGTGCGAATATGCCTCCTTGCTCATTCTATGAAAAATATATTCTATAGGATAGAAAGAAACGCACATATTCAACCGCAAATAATGCACCGATGAAAATCTTTTCTAACTTTCGTTATATACGCAGTACGCAGTCGTACATACCATAATGAGTTTCAATCGTGCATCCTATGATGAAGGTGCTTACAAAAAGTGGCTAGAGCAATCCACCGCACCTATGAACTATCACCTCGGCACTCCCAGTAATGGCGACGATAACTGTGAAGGTTGCTATCCCTACCCTCCCACCATCCGCCTTCAACTCCACGGAGACAGTGTGATCAAGGGAGTCCCCCTTGTTGATGTTGATAGCGAACTGATGGGGTTGAACCGTCAATTGTCCAAAGACCCATCCACCTTGTACAAACCCTGTTGCTTAGATAGTATGCAACGCAACGGGACTACCTGTACGGGCGGTATGCCATGTGGAACTGGCGTGACTGCCGAGTGTAGTGGCGGGAGTACCAAATCATGGCAACGCCCCAGCGACGTGAACCTGAAGCACTTCAAGGACTGTATGTTTAACCAAGAACACACTCGTCTCAGCAACGCCCCCTGTAACCTGCGTGGAACTGGCTGGAATCGCTGGGAATGGCTGTGTATCAACCCCCAAGAACGTGTGGAAATCCCCTTTGACTGGAATGTGAGTTCCCGCACCCTTGCCAAGGACAATCACCGCCCTTGTATCCCGAGTCCCATTGACCAGACTCCCGCAATGCCCCACGGTGGAGACCTGCCCTGCCCGAAACTGTCGGCCGTGTGTGGCAACTACATTCAACCCTTGGTTTAAATACTACCCTTGGTTTAAATACCAACAGTGAGGAGTTCTGATAGCCTGTTAATATAAAAACACAAATATGATTAACAGTCTATATAGTAAGGAATGAAAACGAAAAACATACGTGCGTTGTTCTATAAGGACAAGATAAAACGCAAAAACACCAAGTTGAAAAATTTACGCAAGACCGTGGAAACGAATCAGCAGAGGATATATGAGTTCATTATGAATGCGACCGACTGTGCCGAACTTGAATCGTTGCGAAATCATCTGCGTGAAAAAACACAACGTGAAGTACAACGAACCCTTGAAGATACGAGCGAATTCATACCACTCCACCCACCGAAATCGTCCCGAGATGCCGAAGAAACAGTGGAAAGTGTCGCATCAAGCGAGGAAATCCGCAACATCTACAAGGAGTGCTGTCGTATGTTACACCCTGATAAGTGCGGTTCTACGGAGGAGGCGACAGAACGGTTCAAACGATTTCAACAGGCGTGTGAGCGTGGGGATATTGCGACGGTGGTTGATGTGATTGATAATTCGGGTATTGACTATGAACTGGACGAGGGTGTTTCAAAACTGTTTAAGACACAGTACAAGGAATTGAAGGAACGACTCAAAACTGTTAAAAACGCTTGGCAACTCGGATGGAAAGATGATGCCGAGTATGGAGAAAAACTGGAGTTTTGTTTGAGACTGGCTTTTGACTGATATCTACATAAACCTTTTCTAAATGGTATAGTATAAATATCATGGTGAAGAGTGCTCGTCGGAGTCGTTCACATAAACGCTCAAACCGTAGAAGTATTCGGTCTCGCAAGTATCGGAAAGTACAATCTGGAGGAGGAAACAAAGATGACCAAAAAAAACAAACGTATACGAATATGCTTCGTATTATTAATGACAACGCAAAACTGACGGAAGCGATAAAAGATGTTGAAAATAGTATTAATAACATGACACAAAAACTTGTTGACATAACATACAACGAAAAATTTAGTAGTACGGTGTTTTCATCGAAGGAACTACAAAAATCAGAAGATTTTATAGATAAAACTATCAAAATCATGAAACAAATTCCGCTTAGTTCACAAATAGATGGTACGAAACATTTTATGAGTACGATAATTGAAAAGTATAAAAGTAATAGTAATGATATCAAAGTGGCAATCAAAAGTGGAGTCACCGACCTTAGTAGTGAATTATCTACCACCCTTGAAAAATATACTGATTATGTTATCAACCTGCTGCCTACTGCTAAGGAAGGGCTTAATAAAGAGAAAAAACTTGCGAGACTTCAAGAAATTTACAACGAAATGTTCAATGATGATAATTTTTATCGCCTCATCTATACGTATCATTTTCTGAATAGTTTGAAGAATAAGTGCGGACAAGATAAGTCGTCGTCAGCACAAGGAGCAGCAGCAGATTCAGGAACAAGTTCAGGAACAAATCCAGCAAATTCAGCAAATTCAGCAAATTCAGCAAATTCAGCAAGTTCAGGAGCAAACAAAGAACCAGTAATAGTAGATGTAGTATGAGGAAGATAATGAAAATAATGGAAAATAGCATGATTCCGAGATGTACCACAAGGAATGTCTAATGTATTCGCATCAACTATACGTACCGTGAGTAGAATACAAAGTCAAAATGAAACTAGATAACAAAAACCCTACTTCCGATGAGTGTTAATTCATAACACTAGAAAAAATAGGCAAACAACTCGGTGCTATTACTAGATAACACTGAATTGTTCGCGCACACACAAGTATAAATGTTAGATGGATGATGTGCGACACTGTAATACGTTTTTATAATATGAGTAAAAGTATATAGATTCATCGCGCGTGTGTATGATGAAAAGTAAAAAGGTGAGAAGCAGACGAATGAAAAGCAAACGAAGGAGTTCTCGGAGGATATCAAAGCGTAGCAGAAGGGTCGTTCGAAAAGGAGGGTCTGGTAGTCCAAACCAACCAGATGTAGACCCTGTAGCAGAGTTTGATAAGAGAATCACTCACATACCTACCGACGAAAATCCCGACTCAGACCTGATTACTATCCTTCGTGACAACAAAAAAGATTTCATTGCAACAATTGATAAGAAACTCGTTGAATGTATAGAGATAATAAAAAAGCACATCAAATCGGATGTACAAACAGATCTTGTAGAAAAT
>Ga0255210_1000552_pt1 | contig 13170 bp, 14 predicted proteins | sample Miss_Yuk_RepA_8d_FD_188422 | JGI IMG/M metagenome (GOLD analysis project Ga0255210, IMG submission 188422) | Freshwater microbial communities from Mississippi River, Louisiana, United States - Miss_Yuk_RepA_8d | ecosystem: Environmental > Aquatic > Freshwater > River | place: USA: Louisiana...
CAGGAGCAGCACCTGCTGCTGCAGCAGGTGGGGCAGGAGCTGCAGCGGCAGCAACTCCGCCACAAATTTAATAAATAAAATTATGAATTTATTTGAAATATTTGAGCCTACTCCGTATGGTTATAGAACTGAGAAAGATGACCAAACATCTGCTCAACCTAAACAAACTAGACGCACTAGATTAACTTTAACTCGTATTAAAAAGTTACGCACAGTAAATGATGTTCGTAAAATAGAGCATGGCAAATATTTAGAAAAAGTAAGTAAACAGTATAAACCGCCTGCCGCGGCACCAGGTTTGGGTTTATAAAAAACAAAAACCCCTAAAAAAGAGCTATTTTAGCTCTTTTTTTTATAATATCTGTAAATAAAAACAGATAGTGCCCTTTAATAACTTAAAAAGGAAAGAATATGTCAAAGTATGAAAAATTAATAGAATATATCATCAACGATGAGGAAGACAAAGCTCGTCAATTATTCCATCAGATCGTTGTTGAAAAAAGCCGCGAAATTTATGAATCAATCATGGACGAAGAAACAATGGGCGGCGATCCTGTTTCTAGCCTAGTTGATGAAGTCACTCACGACGAACATGGTGTTCATGAAGCTGAAGATGACATGGAAATTGATGTTGATATGACCCCAGATTCTGGTGATGAAATGGATGGCGACATGGAAATGGACGCTGACATGGAAATGGATACAGATGGTATGGGTGGTGATAATGACATGGAAGACCGTGTTATGGATCTAGAAGATGCATTAGATGAATTAAAAGCAGAGTTTGATGCACTAATGGCAGATTCTAATGGTGAAGATGACATGGACATGGGTGATGACTCTGAGGAAGATTCAGAGGAATCTGACGATGGCGAAGAAGCTGATGCTGATGAAGAAGATGACGAAGAAGCTATTCAAGAAGCCAAGAAAATGAAAGCTAAGGCTAAAGAAAAACAAAAACTTATGGACAAAAAGCACATGAGTGAAGCTGCTCGTCTTCGTGAATACACCGAGAAGTTAGGCGACATTTATAAGCAAGAGCCTGCCAAAGGTGAAGGCCATGAAGTAGGTAAAGGCGGATCAGTAAGTGTAGACAAGAAATCTATTGTTGCTGGTAAGAATAACATGGGTGGCACCACTGCAAATATTGTAAAAGGTGGCACAGAGCAGGATCCAGACAACAAGCAGATTCCTGAGCCTAAGAATGAATATGCCAAAGGCAGAGGGGAAGTAAAGCATTCTAAAGAGTGGAAGAACCGCGTAGGTGGAAATTCTGGCACTTTTAAAGAAAAAGCACCTGCAGCAAAGAGTGGTGAAGAAGGTGCAGTAAACGATCGTAGCCCACTAGCAAAATAAGGCAATAACATGCATATCCTCAGAGAACACTTGAGTTTTGATACAGCAGAGATGAAGGTTATCTCTGAGGATGCCCCTTCGGGAGGAGGCAAAAACCTATTTATGGAAGGTATTTGCTTGCAGGGAGGCGTCCTTAATGAGAATGGTAGGGTATATGAAGTAAGAGAAATTTCCAAAGCTGTTGAAAGCATTAATGACAAGATTCGTAAAGGATTCAGTGTATTAGGTGAAGTGGACCATCCAGAAGATTTAAAGATTAATTTAGATCGTGTGTGTGCAAATATAAAGCGTATGTGGATGGATGGACCAAACGGTTTTGGCAAATTACAAATTTTACCTACACCAATGGGCAATTTAGTACGAGCCATGTTGGAAAGTGGAGTAAAATTAGGAGTTTCTAGTCGCGGTCAGGGTAATGTTGATCGTAATGGAAAGGTCAGTGACTTTGAAATAGTAACTGTAGATATAGTAGCACAACCCAGTGCGCCTAATGCATATCCTACACCTGTATATGAGGGTGTAAGAAATATGCGTCATGGTCATCATTTGATGGAAATGGCCAAGGAAGCTAAATCAGACCAAAAGGTACAAAAATACCTAGAAAAAGAAGTCACCAAATTAATTAAAGAGTTGAAACTTAAATAGGAGAAATGATCCATGTTCGACGCTATTAAACCTTTAGTTGATAGTGGAATCATTAACGAGGATACCCAACAAGCTTTAAATGAAGCTTGGGAATCAAAGTTAAATGAAGCAAGAGAACAAATTCGCAGTGAAATGCGTAATGAGTTCGCCGGCCGCTATGAACATGATAAGGGACTTATGGTAGAAGCCCTAGACAAGATGATCACTGAAAGTCTCCAAGCCGAAATTCTTGAATTCCGTGAGGAAAAAGAAAGTTTAGCAGCTGATCGTGTGCGTTTTAATCGTGAATTAGCAGAAAGCGCACAGCGTTTTGAGAAGTTTTTAGTTAAACAATTAGCTGAAGAAATTCGTGAACTTCACGAAGATCGCAAAGCTGCTTCTCAAACTACAAAACGATTAGAAAGTTTTGTAGTAAGACAATTAGCTGAAGAAATTCAAGAGTTTAGTAAGGATAAACAAGCAGTAGTAGAAACAAGAGTGCGATTAGTATCTGAAGCCAAAGCAAAAATGGAATCATTACAGCGTAAATTTGTAGAAAGATCTGCTCGTCTTGTTGAAAGCACAGTGTCAAATAGTCTTAAAGGTGAATTAACTCAGCTTAAAGAGGATATTCAATCTGCTCGTGAAAATAACTTTGGGCGTAAATTGTTCGAAGCTTTTGCCAGTGAATTTGCAATCAGCCATCTCAATGAGAATAAGGAAATTGTAAACTTACGCAAACAGTTAGAAACAAAACATCAAGAAGTTATGGAAGCAAAAAAGGCAATTGAAGATAAAGAAACTTTAATTGAGTCAGTTCAAAGAGAAACAAAGGTAATTAAGGAAGTTTATGAGCGTCGTGAAGCAATTAACGACTTACTTAAACCACTTAATAAAGAGAAACAGGCAGTAATGAGCCAGTTACTCGAAACGGTGCAGACAGATAAGCTAAAGTCTGCATTTGAAAAGTATCTTCCTGCAGTACTTAACAATTCAGTCGCTGTCCAACCCACAAAGAACCGTCAGCAAATTACTGAAAGTCGTGTTGAAGTAACAGGAGATAAAACTGCTAAGGTACACGCTGAGCCCGATTATAATAATGTAGTCGAAATTAAGCGTCTAGCAGGGCTAAACTAACCCTAATTAGGAGAAAAAGAAAAAAATGTCACAAGTACTATTAGAAGGCCGTTGGGGCGAAACAAAAGAAGCCCTACTAGAAGGCCTAAATGGCTCTCGTAGAACTACGATGGGCATCGTTTTAGATAACACCCGTAAGCACCTTATGGAAGCTGCAACCGCTGGCTCAACTGCTGCTGGTAATGTTGCAACTCTAAATCGTGTTATTCTTCCAGTAATTCGTCGTGTTATGCCAACCGTTATTGCTAACGAAATCGTTGGTGTACAGCCTATGACTGGTCCAGTAGCTCAGATCCATACATTGCGTGTTCGTTATGCTGAAACTGCAACTGCAACAGCACCAAGTCCCTTCGATACTAGCACAACCGCTGGTGACGAAGCTCTTAGCCCATTTAAGATTGCTACAGCTTATTCAGGCAGTCTTACAACTGGTCGTGCTACTTCTGTTTCTGCTCTAGAAGGCGTTCCTGGTCGTAAAATTAATGTCCAGATTCTAAAGCAAGTTGTTGAAGCTAAAACACGCAAACTAAGCGCTCGTTGGACTTTTGAAGCTGCTCAGGATGCTCAAAGCATGCACGGTCTAGATATCGAAGCTGAAATTATGGCTGCTCTAGCTCAGGAAATTACTGTTGAAATCGACCAGGAAATCCTAGGCTCATTACGCAGTCTTGCAGCTACCGATTTCGCTTACGACCAAGCCGCTGTGTCAGGTACTGCAACATTCGTTGGTGATGAACATGCTGCTCTTGCTGTTCTAATCAATCGTGCTGCTAACCTAATCGCTCAGCGTACTCGTCGTGGTGCAGGAAATTGGGCAGTTGTAAGCCCCGCTTCATTAACTGTACTACAGAGTGCTACTACTTCAGCTTTTGCTCGTACAACTGAAGGCACTTTCGAAGCACCAACTAATACTAAATTCGTTGGTACCCTAAACGGTGCAATGCGCATTTATGTTGATAGCTATGCTAGCGATTCACAAGCTGTTCTAGTTGGTTATAAAGGCTCAAGCGAAGCTGATGCTGCCGCTTTCTATTGCCCTTATATCCCTCTAATGAGCTCTGGTGTTGTACTAGATCCAACTACTTTCGAACCAGTAGTTGGCTTTATGACACGCTACGGATATGTCGAATTGACAAATACTGCATCTTCACTTGGAAATGCAGGAGATTACCTCTCAGAAATCTCTGTAGCAAATTTGAGCTTCCAATAATCGAAAGATTGTTGTTAAACGAAAAACCCGCTTCGGCGGGTTTTTTCATTGTGTTTTCATTCTAATTAATATATATTATATATAGGTTCATATGTAATAGGTTCAAAATGAAAACAAAAGTTTTAGAACTAATAAAAGATAAACCCAAGCATTTTTCAAAAATTATTAAAAATTCGCCTGAGTTATATAAGTGGATATTAGATAATACCAAGATACAATCAGAAAATTTTTCTGAAATGGTATACAGTGCCATTTACAGTGAATCTAACATATGTCAAAATGGAAATACTAAAAAGTTTAATTCTATAAATGAAGGATATAGATTTTGTGGGCCTGCGAATAAATGTTCATGTGCACTTGCCTCAGTAAAAGAAAAGGTCACACAAGCAAAAAACTCTTATACTGATAAGAAACGCAAACAAATCGCAGCCCGCCGTATTAATACTACACTCAGTCGTTACGGTGTAAAAAATAATGCACAAACTGAAGCAGCCAGACAAAGGCATAAAGAATATTACGATAAATTTCCACGAAAACCTAAACCAGTAAAATTAACTTCTTATCAGAAATTAGACAAAAAATATAAATTAATGGGAAATGTGGTGTTCATAACTCCAGAACACATGTACAAAGGTGTTAGTGATCAAATATATTATCAATTTAAATGTTTAACTTGTAATAATAATTTTGATGACTATATAGATAATGGACATTTGCCTAAGTGTCGAATTTGTAATCCTTATATTCCTTCTTACACAAGTAAACAAGAAACAGAAGTTTTTAATTTTATAACTACCATTACAGATAAAACTGTAATACAATCAGACAAAAGCATAATTAATCCTTATGAATTAGATATTGTAATACCTGATTTAAAACTTGCAATTGAATATTGTGGACTTTATTGGCATTCCGAAGCTTATAAAACTGATAAAAATTATCATATTAACAAAATGCACCTTTGTAATCAAAAAGGATATAGATTAATTACGATATTTGAAGATGAATGGACAAAAACTCCTAATATAGTTAAAAGTAGATTAAAAAACATATTAGGTACAGATAAAAAAATATACGCTAGACATTGCACTGTGAAGTTAATTGCACATGACCAGGCAAAGGGTTTTATTAAAGAACATCATATTCAAGACAATACTATATGTAAATTTGCCTATGGGTGTTTTTACAAAGACGAGCTAGTCGCAGTTATGACTTTTGGTATTCCAAGATATGATAAAACGGTACAATATGAGTTAATACGCTATTGTAGTAAAAATACCATTGTTGGCGGTGCTAGTAAATTATTTGCTAAATTTGTTGCAGAATGTAACCCACAATCTGTTATTTCTTATTGTGATATGCGATGGGGAACAGGGAATTTATATAAAATGTTAAATTTTGTAAAAGTGGACAAAAAACTAGAACCAAGTTATGCTTATACCGATTTTGTACATCGTTATCATAGATCTACTTTCACCAAAGGAAAAATAGTAACATTGGAAAATGCTGATAAAACTGAATATCAAATCATGCGAGAACGAAATATATATAGAATATGGGATTGTGGGCAATCAAAATGGTTATACACTATTGCACAGTGAAAATTGTAAATACGCTAAATATTATAAACAAATTCTCAATCGGGATGGGAAGTGCAGAAAGGACCGTAAGGTCCTTTTTGTTTTATTAAGAGTAAATAATATTATGAAAGTAAATGATATTATATTAGAATCCTGGCCAGGTAGAAATAAAAACAAAATTTATAAATTGTTAGTTGATGCCACTGACTCGGGACCATTTGATGGTGGATGTGTAATATTTGCTCAAGCATTACAAATGAAATATGGTGGTGATATTTTTGTTCTTGTAAATCATAAAGAACAGGCAGATCATGCCGCAGTAAAAATAGGTAATGTTCTAATAGATGCAGATGGGCCAGCAGAAATTAATGAATTTGTAAAAAGATTTGAAAGAAATGAACGAGTAGGTATTAAGTCTATTAGACCTATACAAACTATTGATTTGTCTGATGCACCTAGAAATAGAGAACTAGCAAAAAAAATTGCTCATCTTCTGTAACTTATAAATACCTATGCGGTCTGCTCGACCGCAACACACATACACACAAGGAGAACATTATGAGCAAATCACCATATGAGATTCGTCTCGAACTTTTAAAACTAGCTAACGAAATTACTGTTACCCCAATATTTCAAAAACGGGAAGCTTTACTCACAGAATATAATTCTAAATTAACAGATGATAATAGGGATAAATTAAGTTTCCCTACCTTACCTGATTTTCCATCTATTAATGATATAATTAGTAAAGCTGAGGAATTAAATAGATTCGTAAGTCAAAACTAATCAACAAAGGGCCTTAGGGCCCTTATTTCATATAAAATAAAACAGGTGTTAAGTTTTTTCTACACTGTCGATAAATATCTTAATATATTATATCGTCATGAAAATAAAAGACATCCTTGCAGAGATACAAAGAACCGGCACTGACCGCGACAAGACCGATTACAGTAAGGAAAAAATAAGTCAAAAAACTTTACGCAGAGTCCGTATGATACCCGGGAGCAAACAATATGGCTATGAGGCTGCACCAGGCAGAACCAAGCTTACTCAAGCGGATTATCTCATACACCTAATAGATGTACCAGCACGGAGATATATAGGTTGGTTGGGGTTAAAATCTGCCAGCTGGTTTCCTATAAAGAAAAGCTATCAAGTAGCAAACATTGCTATTGATGATGCATATCGCAGTCTAGGACTGGGACAAAGCCTGTATGGTATTGCACTCAGTTTGCTAGGCTTCACAATAGTGGCCGGTGAAACTCAAACACCTGAAGCGCGACGAGCCTGGGTAAGAATGAATTCAATACCAGGTGTTCTCATACGGGGCTATACTTCTGTATTTGCTGATGACTGGAATTTGCGAAACAATCGCAGCGAAATTTACGATGATTCTGCAGCCAGGTTAATCGGAGCATTATTGCGAGGCGATGGTAAAGTAATAGGAAAAGCCACGAACTTTGTGTATGTAAGTTTTCCGGTGGGCATTAATGCTGATCAAACTGAACTACAATCAATACAAAAAGGCATAGCAATTTATAGTGCCCGCCATCCTGAAGAAGGTGGCACAGATAATGGACTGTATGCTCGTTGGGTAGGTGGACAATGAGAGCGCATGAGTTTATAATTGAAAGTCAACTACGATTTGATGTTCCTAACGAAAATTGGTTAGAGGACAAAATTACCTATGCCGAGAAAAAAGGTCGTGATAGGTTCGGTGCACCATATTTTGGTGCCACAACTGCCTATATACCCAATGGTGAAAATGTAATTGTACCAGTTAATTTACTGGCAAAATTACCAGGTATGCGTAAAGAACAGCAAAATGTGCGGCAAAAGGATTTAGATGCTATCATGCAGATAATGAAAGATACAGGAAAACTGCCGTTAAACAATCGTGGTCAAGAATATGTTCCATTCATTGTAGTAGCCTACAATGGTGAAGCCTGGGTCAATGAAGGCAACCATCGCATAATGGCTGCTGCTAGGTTGGGCTGGAACAGTTTGCCTATTGAGCTAAAATATTATGATGGAGGAGAGAGAATAAAAAGCGGGCCACTATATCCAGGCAAACTAGGACTCCTATGAAAGCTGCAGAATTTATAACTGAAAGTCTCAGCAAAATTGTTTACCACTATACCAATATTCTTTCTGCAAGACAAATCCTTACCTCTGGAAACTTTGAACTCAGTAGTGGTTTAGGCAGTGTAGAACAACAATATATGCCACGGGGTAAATATTACTTTCTTAGCACCACACGCACACGCACAGGTGGTTATCACGATATTATAGGTAGCTCTGCGGTATTATTTGTGTTAAATGGTAACTGGTTTAATCGTAATTATATTAGCAGACCAGTGGATTATTGGCTGAATAGATCTCCTGAACAACAGCATCATCGTGCTCATGAGGCCGAGGATCGTGTGTTTAGCTCTGAATCTACTATACCAATTGACGGAGTTACTGCTATACATGTATATATAAGCCCTGACGCAGAACCGCAAATCAAGGCATTGGCTCGACAAACATTGATCGCTGCTAAACGCAGACACATACCTACATATTTTTACCAAGATAAAAAAAGTTGGCGTTTATTGGATACAAGACGAACTACCAGTGGTGCTTTACCAGGCCAAGACACTCGTAAAGGCTATATAACCAGCCGCCGTCGTGGGTACATGACGCCTTGGATCGAATTAATAAAAGCAAATAGCAAAGAACAATTAGGCAAAGATGCTGATCGTATAAGATATAATTTAATGTATTCTTACGATCGATCAGAATCTGCGAATGGATTGGCCAACGACTTATCCAATTCTCGTAAACCTGACAGCGGTCCAGATCGTCGGCATGCAACCACAATTATTCAATATATGCGGGAACGAGGATTTACCAAAGTATCGGAGTTTGTTGATAGTTTGGCCGAGAAATGGAAGGCGATAAAATGAAAGCAGAAGAATTTATAATTGAAGGTCGCTCTCATCCTATAATCGTAGTAGATGTTCAGCCTGAATATTGTAATCATACTGCTGTCTGTGAAAAGATAATAAAATTTGTTGTTAATCAAACTGGTCCAGTTTTAATGTTTGTTAATGCAGAAAACATGGGACTAACCGGAGATACAGTCAATGACATTGTGTATTGGTGGGAAGAAACTGCCGGACTAGAATATAATAAAAAAGAAGATGAATATGTAAGTAATATAGATTGGTCAAGATTTAAAATTGTAGATAAAGGTTACGGATATTTAAGATCTTGGATGGATAATGGTGTAAGTGCAGGGGCAATAATTCGTGTTATCCGTGCAATGTATTCAAACCGCATATCCGACAGTAGAGACTTTGAAGATATTGACCCTGAACTGTTGCCTAAATTAGTTGGTAGTGAATGGGATGCGTGGATGTATCATGAACCTATTATAACAAATTGGACTAGTATTGCACAATTAAAACAATTTAGTGGTGCGTATATTGTAGGTGGCGGGCGTAATGAATGTTTGCGAGAAGTTGAACTGCTAATGAATGCTTTCAACATTAGCTATAAAAGAATAGATAATTTGGTATACTAATATGAGAGCACAAGAAATACTAAACGAATACACCGGAATGGATCGCCCCTATAAGATTGAGCGTGATCCCGTCAATCCCTACATTTACACAGCTAACATAGAGGGGACAACAAAAATTTTAATGATTCAATATTTTGATATTGTAAGTTCATATATATCATTGAGAAATAATTTTATACCGAATCTAAATCATTTGCTATGGGAAATATCTTTTGGGATAAGACAAACACAGGGAGAACCTCTCAACTGGAAACCAGAAGCACCCGGTGGGTCTACTCAAGCTAAACAAAATGCTGTGATATTACCCAGAATTCTTAGTACAATAACAGCATCAATGGATGAATTTGTTAACGATTTAGGTATAGTACCACAATTTGTTTGCTATATTCCGTCCACTGATCGATTGGGTCAACTATATACTCGAATAGCTCCTAGACTTATGAGTAAATTTGGATATCAATCTGTTGACTCTGAACGAGTTGAACAATATTTCAGCGAAATGTCGGGCCAACAGGATGAAGTAGGAGACTTTTTTGCTATGCATATAAATCGTCACTCCTACAGATTTTTTGAGAGAACACGATGAGAGCACAAGAATTTATAGTCCAAGACAAAAATAAAGAGTTTGAACGCTTAGTTGCGGACATTCTTGAAATTGCTCCTCAAGCCTACGAAATATGGTTCTATGGCAGTAGAGCAAGGGGAGATCATAAACCTAGCAGTGATTATGACATATTGGTTATGATTCCAGACTCCATAGTAGGGGGAGATTTCTTAGATCTGCAATTGGCATTAGAAAAACTATCAGCAAAGTATAACAATTTTGATGTACAGGCTTCACACTCATGGAATATGATAAGTCGATCTGCTCGAGAAGAGGGTAGACTTATATGGCAAAATAAATCTATTATAGAAAACTCCGGCAAATACAAATTTTTTCGTCCCGGAGAATTAACAGGTTCCTACACATATGCTCAATTACAAGCATTAGGATTTAGACAAAGTCAGTCGGGGTCATGGTATATTGCAGTGGATAAATGGAATGAATTAGTAAGAACTAACCAGATATCTGAATCAGAAAGTTTAATCGAAAAAAGAAAAAGAAATAAAAGAAAATCTAAAACACGAAAAATAGCCTATGGTGGTTGGGTATATGGTTATCCAGCAGCATCTGGTGAGAGTGGTGAAGGCGGTGGTGATGGGGGTGTGGCGGAAGGCGTTAAGGACTATCTCTGGCACGGGTCTAGACATAGAAATAAGGTATTAGTACCCCATAAAGCCAATGATATCGGTGGAAAAGAAGAAAGCAACAAAAATGCCATATATGCTACTCCAAATGCTAAAGTTGCTATAGCACTGGGGCTTACTACACCAGGTTCAGACACTGGTATGTTCCCCAATGATCCACAAATGGTTTTATTCAAAGGTGACATTAGAAAAGGCGAAATGGTTTACTTACACAAGGTACCTAAGTCTTTATTCATAAAACATAATAGTAGAGAGTGGTACTCTAAACCCGATGTAAAAAAAATTGTAGTGTCATCTAAGAACATAATAGAAATTCCTGTAGACAAACATTTGAATTTGATAAGACAAGCAACTCCTGCTGATTTAGAATTACAGAAAAAATATATGAAACAAGGTGTGGCGGAAGATACAATTTACGAAAGTTTAACACAGCCATATGAACTAATTGACTGGGATCAGGAAGATTTTAGTGAATCAGTTAAAACTTGGGCTGCTCTGCCAGATGGCACTTATTTAGAAATCGATTTCGATCAGGAAAGCCCAGATCTTAATGATTGGACAGTAACATTTCATCGTGACGACACCATGGACTTAACTGGACAAGGAGATGCATATAGAATCTTTGCAACAGTTTTATTTGCTATAAGAAAATTTGTAATTAATCAAAATCCTGACGCAATTTCATTTTCTGCATTTAAAAATAAAGATGAAACAGGCAGTCGTCAAAGTCTCTATACTGCTCTAGCTAAAAGATATGCCAATAGTTTAGGATATATATTCAGTACTAAAGAGGATGCTTATCATCAACATTATATTTTTAGAAAAATAAGGCAGAAAAACAAAATACAAGAAGCCATAGAATATCAACGGCACCTAAAATTAATTAATGCTCATATGAAAAAAATGGGTTATCAAAAACTAGGCGGAGGTGCAGATGCTCAGGTATATGCGAAAACTGAAGATCAAGTTATTAAAATATTAATTCCGTCTGATGCAACTAATGTCAGCACTGCTGAAATAGCTTTTGTAGAGTTTTACAAGTTTTGTCAGGCCAATCAGCGTAATCCACATCTTCCTAAATTCTTTAAAATACAAGGGCAAGATTATACAGATTTTTATATTGATGGTGAGCGATTTATTCAGATCGCTCAAGAACGATTAACTGAAATTCCAGCACCTAGCAAATATGATGAAATGTTATTTGATATGATAAATTCAGTGGAAAATGATGCTCCGCTGGAACGCAGTTATCCAGGATATGAATTATTATATAAAACTTTACAGTCAGTATCTAAGCTGGGAAAAATATTAGGATTCGATTCTGATTTTATAAAGACAGATGACGATTTTAATATAATGATTAGGGGACAAACTTTAGTGATTACTGACCCTTGGGTTAACTTTAAGTTGACGGAAAACGGCAGTGAAGAAAATGAAGAGCAGATGGATCAAGATGATTTTAATCAACAAGACCCCGGCCAGCCTATTCCATTTCCCAAAGGTACAACAAGTGTAGATGTCAGTGATCCTTACGATTGGTATAAACTAGGCATGATAATTTCAGATTTAGATGATGCTAATCCCAAAGCATTTGGTACAGGAGCACCTAGTACTGTAATAGCATTTGGCAGTGAGCAAGAAGAACATAAATTTTTACCTTATTTGAAAAAATTAGGATTAAAAATACACGATATAGATAAGCCAGAAGATACGCAAAAGGTGGTGCCTGCTAAAGCTTTAATTAAACACTTAGAAGAAAATTTTGCTGATGGCAGAAATCCACAAGATAAAGGCGATAGTAAAAGATACAATGTACCAACTAAAGGTAAAATAAGTACCTTACGAAAAATAGCAAAACAAGGAGGGCGAAGAGGACAACTTGCTCATTGGATGGCTAATATGCGTAGTGGTAAACAAAAGGCTAAAAAATGAAGATTAATGAAATATTAATTGAATCAAGTCAGGCTCCACATGGTGTGGTCTTCAAAAGCAGTAAAGTTGCTTATGTAGGACAAGCACACGGTCATTCTGTACAATTAGATAAAGATGTGAAAGAAAAAATAATAGATATTATTAACAAGTACGGTGCTTGGTATGAAGGTGTAGGTTCTGATAGCAAATTCGTTAAAGATTTAACAACAAAATGGAAAGGTTCATGGGACGATAAAGCCAACAAGGAAATTAAGAATTACCCATCTGACTTCATTTATGTATTATTTTCTAATACCAAAGAAAATGACCAGAAAAATATTTTGCCCGGCAAGGGCACTATATTTGATAGAATACTAAAAACCCAACGAAGTTGGGGATATTTTAAAGATGGAAGAAAGTTCAACGATGAAGATTTAATCAAATTCTTAAAGTCTTGCAGTGAGCCTGACATAGATTTTTTAAAACTAAGCACTCAAGAAGCATCACCCAAAAATGTTAATAGTTTTATATCCCTA
>Ga0255210_1000553_pt1 | contig 13160 bp, 10 predicted proteins | sample Miss_Yuk_RepA_8d_FD_188422 | JGI IMG/M metagenome (GOLD analysis project Ga0255210, IMG submission 188422) | Freshwater microbial communities from Mississippi River, Louisiana, United States - Miss_Yuk_RepA_8d | ecosystem: Environmental > Aquatic > Freshwater > River | place: USA: Louisiana...
GTTATAGATGGCTTCATTCAAAAGCAAATACAATGTATAGAACATTAAATGCTTGGTATACTATTCCTGTAATTATTATATCAACTTTAACTGGCACAGCTAATTTTGCACAACAAAGAGTTCCAATGGAGTACCAAAGTTTATTTATTATGGCAGCTGGAGGTTTTAATATTTTAGCAGGTATAATAACAACTATACAGCAATTTTTAAAAATAACACAATTAAATGAAGCTCATAGAGTTAGCACAATAGCGTGGGATAAATTTTATAGAAATATAAAAATCGAACTCGCTAAACATCCATCAGAAAGAATTGAACCAAAACATATGCTTAAAATAAGTAAAGAAGAATTTGATCGTTTAATCGAAACCAGTCCTAGTATACCTGATGAAATTGTCGATGAATTTAAAAACAAATTTCAAGGACAAATATTATTTGATAGAATAGTTAAACCTGAAATATGTGATATATTAATACCAACTTCAGAATATAGAAATCCATGGTATACTGAAGAAAATCAATCTAAAACTATTAATGATGCTCTTAATAACCAGATTATAAAAAAAAATAAAATAAAAAAACAAAATGAATTAGATAAAAAAATAATTACTGATTTTATGGTTCTATTTTATAATTTAAATAATCGTGACCCAATGGAAACCGAAATTATAGATAATCTAAAGGAAAAAATAGATATTAGTACAATAAAAAAAATTCTTGAACAAAATAAATATTTAGATTTTAAAAAGAATGATAATAATACAAATGTTAATGAATATGTAAATAATGTTTAGATTTTCGGATTGTCATTTGGTAAAATTAAAATACATAATATAATAAATATGTAAAATAATATATATACACCATATACATCTTCGCCAATTCCATAAAAATTTAGCACTTGAGTTAAACTATAGAAAATTATAATTGATAAACCTATTAATGTTACAGGGTTCATATATTATTATTTTAGATATTATTATTCTAAACTATTCTATAACTATGATTATTTGAATCATATTTATGTCCAATACTATTTTTATCTATAAAATGAAAACTTAATGGAATTTGTTGTTCATAATTTTTTAATACAATTAATGGAGAATCTTCTACAAAACTTCCATCATCTAATTCTATATTCCCTAAATAAGCACTATCGTATGTTTTTGCCCATATGCCATCATGGTCTGATATTCTTAATGTTTGAATTTCATAATTTTTATTTAATAATGGGTCTTTTAATCTTTGTTTTTTTATTTCTGAATCATCATTTGGGTCATTTGGTATATTTTCAATATATTTCGTTCTACCTGTAAATAAAGCAAATCTAACTATTCCACCTTTTAAATATCTCCCATATTCATTATCAGTTATTAATTTATTATACATATATTCAGGTTTATAATCATAAGACCATCCGCCTTGTCTTATAGCGTAATTAAAATCGGTAAAATAATAATAAGGGCCTAGAATTGCTGATTTATTTTGTGGGCTCACACCAAATATATGAGTAAACTTAAGCATTTCTGTAGTTGGATTGCCAACAAATCCAACAATTGGAATTTCATATGCTTCATTATTTTCATCGTATAAATAGTTTATTGAATAATTTGTAATAAAAAAATTTCTAGTATCTTCACTTATTAAGATATTACATATTTTACCATAATTTATTATTTCATCTGCTAAAACAAACATTAAATTACTATAACTGTATGTTTCATCTATATTTACTTGATTATTTGTTATATCAAAAAATAGACAAAGTTTGTTATTATGAATATAATAACCATCAAATTCTAATTTTTTATTAAATTCGCCAAAATTTTCAACCTGTAACGCACCAGATAAAAATACTTTTGAATAATCAATTATATTTTCATAATTAAGTTTGGTAAAAATTGGTAAAACTGGCAGACACATTATATTAAAACCATTATTAGAGAGAAGATATTGAATAAATGGACATTTTCCTGATATATTGATTCTATAAATACATAATATTATTTGGTCATATGATGTTGGTTCAAAAATTAGTGATAAATCTTTTATTAGTAAATGCTTAATCGCATAATTATAATATTTTGAGTTTCCTGGGATATATTCGTCATTTTCCATAATTATAATTATACTATAATTATTTGTTTAATTTAATTTATTATTTATTATTTATCTATTTTCCTTTTAATTGTCTCTTTTATTTTTTCTTCTCGATTATCCATGACATGTTTTGTTATTTCTTCTGCTATTTTCACATCATTTTTGTAATAATTTTGTAATGCTGTTAAAAGCGTTTTCCCATTAATCGGTTTTTTAATTTTATTCTTTTTATAAACTAATGCACCTCCATTAATATCAAAACAATCGATACTATTTGTTTTCATTACTAATACTAAACTTTCTGTTAATATTTTTTTTTTATTGTTTCTTTCCTTAATTTCATTCTTTAATTGTGTTATTTCATTATCCATTTTAATCCATTCTTTTATATTATTAACTAGTTGTTCTTTTGGGTTCGACGTTTGTTCTTTTGTTTCCATTAATTAAATATAATATATTATATTTAAATGTTTAAATTATTTATAATAATTTTTTGTGATGTAATAAATAATGGCGTTTACACATATTTTCTGAAACAATTTTACATCCACATGGTGTTCCTTTATTTGTGCCTGTTTTTAAAATTTGAACGCAACCAGATTGAATCACTACATTTGATGTTCCTAACACAATATTCTCTGATATTAATTCCTTTTTCAAAACTTTTGCTTTCTGTTTTTCTTCCTTTTCTTTGGCCTTTACGGCTTGTTTTTCTAAAAGTTTCATTTCTTTTTCTAATATTTTTGCATTTTTTTTTTCATTTTTTTCCTTCTCCTTTTGTTGTAACTTATATTGCTTTATCATATCTTTCTTATGTGTATAACAATAATATTTTGTATCACCATATGTAATTGGTTCTAATGGGTTTATTTTGTTGTAAACAAAAATATTTGTTGCACCATAATTATAACAAGATTTATTGTTTAAATATTTAGAATTTGTATCAGTTTCTGGCTTACTTATATCATAACTGGGGTTAGGATATATGTATTCGCATTTATGTGATTTATTATAATTTAAATGTGATTGCTTTAAATTTGGGTCATAAAAATTTACACCATTTACTTTTGCTAATCCAAATTCATGATAATATGGAAGTAAATGGTTTTGTTTTTTTCGGCAATAAGGACATCTTATTTCATTTATATTTAATTTACTATGCGTTCCTTCCATAAAATTAAATTTTGTTTTATGATTTATAATATCATTATATAAAGGAATATAATTGAACTTGTGTCCACAATCCATTACTACATGTTTATCTATTAATTGTTGATTTGTTATTAAACATCTATTTTCATCCTCTTGAGTTTTTTCTTCACACTCTTCAATATCTAGTGACTTATATAATTCAGAATAAAAATCTAATCCTCCTTCTATATTATATTTAACCATTATATTATTATATGTTGTATCTTTATATTTTTTATATTTATTAAAAATATAAAATGAGTCCGCCTGAAGTTTGGGGTCCTGCTGTATGGACATTATTTCATACATTAATAGAAAAAATGAATCCATCTGCTTATCCAGAGGTAATTGGTTCTATGTTTGAAATTATTGTAAGAATATGTAAAGTATTGCCTTGTCCAGAATGTTCAAATGATGCTAGTATTTTTTTAGCAAAAATTAAATTAAATAATTATAAAAATAAGGTTGAGTTTAGAAATTTTATATATTTATTCCACAACTGGGTTAATGCTAAAAAAAGAAAACCACTTTATAATTATTCTGATTTATCAAAATATTATCGTTTAAATCTAATATATGTAATTAATAATTTTATAGCAAAATATAATACAAAAGGGAATATGAAGCTGCTTGCTGATTCTTTTCAGAGAAGTTTTGTGGTTAAAGATTTAATTGCCTGGTTTAAAACATACGCGGGAGCTTTTATTATTCAACCAATTATTACTAATTATCCTATACAAATTAGCGAAATCCAGCCTACTACAGAAGAATCAACAATTGAAGTGAAAATTACTGAAGAAACAACAAATAAAGAAATTATATCGCAAGAAAGAACAACTGAAGAAAAAAGTGATAAAGAAAAAACTACTGAAGAAAAAACTGATGAAGAAAATACTACTGAAGAAAAAACTACTGAAGAAAAAACTGATGAAGAAAAAACTACTGAAGAAAAAACTACTGAAGAAAAAACTGATGAAGAAAATACTACTGAAGAAAATACTACTGAAGAAAAAACTGATGAAGAAAATAATACTGAAGAAAAAACTGATAAAGAAAATACTGAAAGCAGTACTTGGAGGACAATCTATTGAAGGGAAAAACTACTGAAGAAAAAGAAATGGTAAAAATAACTAAATAAACCATAAATTTTTTTCTTTAAACGCATTTATTTTAGTTTGTATACCAACCATATAGTTAGCATGAACAAAATATACTGGTTCTTTTGAATTATTAAATTTTTCTTGGGCTTCCCTAAAATGTGGTTCTGGTTTTAATTCATTAAAATAAAGTAATCCATTTGGAAATTGATTTACGTTTAAAACTCCTATATTAAAAATCGGATTATTTCTGAATATCTTATTTATAAATACCTGATCATTATAAATATTATTCTTATTTTCATACATAAACGCGGTAAGTTGTATAGTTTTAATATTTGGCACAAACAACATACAACCACAACATAACATATTAATATCATTTTGAAATATCATATCAAATCCTTTTTTTAATGAATTGTAATAGTTATTTAAATCATGTAAAACAACAGTATCAACATCTAATAACCATACAACTTTTCCTTGTTTTAATAACTCATTAATTATTTTATATCTTATATAACACATTTTACTAAACTCAATTGATCCAAAATCCTTCTTTTCTTTGCTTACATAATCAGATTCGTCACCTACATATTTACTGACATTATAATCTAATTTTAATTCATTATAACTTTCATCATCTGTAACATAAGCTGTGTAATTTGAAATATTATTGCGTTTTAATGTTTCTAAGTGATTTTTTGCTAATTCAATTGCGCCATAATTAAAAAAACTTATAAAAAGTAGTTCAGACATATAAATATACTTTTTATTTAATCTTTAAATATTTAATTTAAAGATTAAATATTTAAACATTAACACCCTTGAAGAATTAAAATTGCACCTTTTAGAAAAATTATCGGTATAAATTTATAAATTGCTGTCCCATTTTAAATCTTCAAGGGTGTAAATCTTCAAGGATGTAAAAAGGTGTAAATTAAAATTTATTTTATGGTAACAAAAGTTAATGTATAAATTATAGTTCGGATACCAATGTTCCGTCTTTAAATAAAGAGCACTTGAACGTTTGTTTGCTAGGTTGGTAACACATTGCTTTATCACTAGATACTTCATTAAAGAATAGATATTTACCAGAACCACCAGCATACATCAAAGTAACTATTAAAGCTGATGAAGCTAATCCAAGTAATACATTTAAAAATAGATCACCTGTTTTTATTATACAATTTTTGTAAATCTTTATAAACATATCTAAAAAGAAATAGGCAATCAAAGAAATAAATACCCAATAATTTATAGAACCATTACTAAACATAGGAAATGACAAATACATTATAGTAAATGCGAAAACGAACGCACTAAATGTTGGATTGCCATATTTACTATATTGAATTGAAGTACAAATTGTTTTATCATTTACAATAGGACTTGCTCCTGAAATCATATAAACATAATTTCTAACAAAACAACAACCTATTAAAAACCCTAAATAGATTAAGCCTTTAAAGTTTTGAAATATAAATGATAGACTTGTTATACCTGTTGCAAGTATAATTGGGCTAAAAAAACTTAAAAAAACAACAAGATTCATTGGTTGAAATAATTGTAAAGGAGAATCAGGAACACTTCCCATTTTCATTGTTGTATTTTCACTGCTCATATAATAATTATAAATAATATAATTTTATAATTATAATCTAAAACTAATTCTGTAAGCATAGTGTTATATTTATTTTTCTAAAATCAAATCCAATACATCTTCAACTCGTTCAATTGAATGAAATTTAATTCCATCTATAAGTTTATTGTCTTTATATTTTTCCATTATTTTATTAAAATCGTTTTCATTTTCTTTTGGAAATATAAACTCTCTGATTCCAGATTTAATTGAATTTATTAATTTTTCTTGAAGACCGCCAATTTCCGTAAGAAATAATCCAAAATGCGTCTCTCCTGTAATCCCAAAATAATTTTTAATTTTAATGTCATTTAATAAACTGTAAATTAAAACTGTAAAAGCAGTTGTTGCGGAAGGTCCATCTTTTTTCGTACTTATATCTGGACAATGTATATGAATTCCACAAATAGCATTATTTTTAATATTATTAAAATTTTCAATTAAATATCTTTGTCTTTCAGAACTTGTTAAATTCCAAGCATTAGTTAAACTAACACTAATCGACTCTTTCATAACATCTCCCATAGAACCAGTTAATATTAAATCTAAAAATTTATTAGATGGTATAAAACTAGCTTGAATAGGAAGAACCCCACCTTGACCTATTTGGTTTGCCCATAATGCATTAATTACACCAACTTTACTTTCATTATGAATTTTGTATAATTTTGCTGGTTTTTTATCCTTAAAATATTTAGTTTTAACATCATCAATAGTTATTTTAATAGGTAATTCAAAATTGCTATCTGTGTTTTTTAATATATCCAAGTTAATCTCTCCAATTATTTCAAAAAGAATCTCTTTCAATTTACGAACACCCGATTCTGCAGTATATTCATCTATAATAAACTTCAAAACATCATTAGTAAAATGTATCATTTCTTCTAACCCCATTTTTTTTAAAACTTCAGGTAAAATATGAGTATTACTAATTATTAATTTGTCTTCTAGAGTGAGACTGTTAAATTTAATTCTATGAACACGGTCTAATAAAATCTTATCAATTGCGTCTACATCATTATATGATAATATGAATAATGCTTTTGACAAATCCAAATCGATACCTGTAAAATATTTGTCTTGGAAACAATCGTTCTGTGTTGGGTCTAATAAATGAGTTAGGATACCAACAATTTCCTTACCGTGTTCAGTGCGACTAATTTTATCAACTTCGTCAATAAATATAATTGGGTTCATACACTTCTTATCAATTAAAATTTGGACAATAGAACCCCACGTGCTACCTACATAAGTGTAGTTATGTCCATGAAGTGTGCTCCCATTACTATCGCCACCCATTTGTATCATAGAAAACGGTCTTGGGTTTCCTTTATCATCTTTTAAGCAATTTGATATACCTCTTTTAGCGAGCGATGTTTTTCCGCAACCAGGCGGGCCTTCAAACCCAAAACAATAACCGTCTTGTTCACCGTTTATCCACTGTCCAATTATTCTCTCTATTTGTTTTTTAGCTTTATCATGTCCATGAACAGCTTTATCTAATGTATCTTTAATACTTGATATATAACCCGTTATTTCTTTCATATTTGTATTTATCTTTTCAATATCATTCTTTATATCATCGTTGTTTAATATTGGTTCGTTGTTTAACATTGAATCGTTATTTAGCATTGAATTATTCTTTGATATTGTGTCAAATTCGTTTATTATATCAGTGATAATTTTTTTGTCAGTTTCATCTGTTTCTGTAATATATGAATCAACTATATCAAGTATATGAGAACATAATTCATGTTTATTTAGATGTGAATACTTCATCCTCTTGTGATTATATTTCTTTTTAATATTATCTAAAATTTTGATATTTTCAATTAATTTTTTCTTATCTCCTGAAACCAAATATTCCTTTATCCTTTTTAATTGTTGTTGTTTATTTTCTAAAACACTATTTCCTGAAACACTATTTCCTTGTATTTTTTTTAAATTTTTAATTATTTCAATACTTGTGTATTTGTCTTTATGTTTTATTTCTGGAAATACTTTTTCTATCTGGTATTTTTGATGTATATTCTTAAAATGATTTCTTACGTTTTCCATGATATTTAATATAGGTTCTCTTTTATAAATACAAAAAGGAATTTTTAATAATCCATCAAGATATTGGCGCGCCTTTGAACCAGAATCTTCACTTTTAGCCTTTACTTCTTTCAATTTCATCATAGCTTTTTCTTTAACGGAGTCACTTGCTTTCAATAAACAAATTTGTTGTTCTAATGGAATTTTATTTATATCAAAATTTGATAACTCATTAGTGTATTGTATGGTTTTCTTTATAGCTTGTTTAAATGACTGCTTAATAGACCAAGGTAAACTATCGAATAATATTGTTTGGTCTTGAGTATCCACATTTCCATTAGAATCATTCGAGAGAAGGTCATATAATAAGTAAGCTAAATATTGATTTTCATAATTATATGACCTCACTAATAATGTTATTAAAGTAATTCTTTTTGTATACATATCATCGCCTAGAAAGTCTTTTACTGCTTGAGATATTTGTTTTTGTTTTATTGAATTATATTGACTTGTTAAACCAGCAAATTTATTATAGAAATCATTTTGGTTTTCGAAAATTAAATAATCCTTTAACATTAAACATGATATAAATTTATCAAACGATTCTGTTTTAAAATTTGGTTCATCTGGAATATTTTCTTTTATCATTTTAATTTTGTTTGAAACAAAATTATCATTTAAAAAATCGATTATGATGTCATCTATAATTCCATATATTAATAAATTCTTTTTAAGAGGTATAGAATAAATATACACTTTTATACCATAAACTTTCATATGAAATTGCTTATAAACTGATACTACATCAAAACAAGATAAGTTGGCAGGTGGATTTTCATCTATATCATCTTTCTTTTTTATTTCATCTTTTTTTGGTATTACTTTATAACTAGTTGGATGAAAATATTTTTTTAATAATTCAAATTTATTATGTTCATTTTCATTAGTTGTTATTTTATTATTATTGCCAAAACAGATTGACAATAAATCTTCAAAATTTTCTGTACCATAAATTTTAAGAAGACTAGATAATTCATTATTTATTAATTGTAAATTATTTATAATAGTATCAGTCGAGCTTATTTTAACACTCATTATTTCTTCTATTTTTTTGCTTAATTCACCAAGTTTTTCTATACATGAACTAACATCGCTGATTCCTAAAATATCAAAACACTTATTTTTTTGAACATGTATAATTGTTTTTTGAATTACATCTTTAAAAAACCCTATCTTTTTCTCGACTAATGGTAACACTTCATTTGTTGATTTTTGACTAGTTTCTTTTTTACTAAATTGTGATTTTTCAGACATCAAACTATATATTATTCTTATTTAATATTTAAATTATTATTACTTAAACTATTCCTGCTTTAAATAGATAAATTTTTTTATTGTTATTGCGTAAAAACTATATAAAAACGTATTAAATTATTTGTCATAATATAATTGAATAATTTCTATAGTTTTATTTGTAATATTCTGAGGATTACACAAATATTTAATTTTTTCAGGTCTTTTTTTGAACAACCATCAGGATTTATTTTATCTGTAATTTTTATATATTTATTAATACTATTTAAACGCATTATCGTATATTATATAATAACAAACATGGGAATTCCGTCATACTTCGGTTTTATCGTTAAAAACCATAGCAATACTTTAAGAAAGCTATCTTCGAATCCTATTAAAGTAGATAATCTTTACTTGGATTGTAATTCTATTATATATGATGCTTTTTATAAAATGGAGTCTTCTTCGATGAATGAACAAGCTTCAAATGCTATTATAACAAAAACAATACAAATTATCAAAGAATATATTAATTTATTAAAACCAAAAGAAAGATTGATGATTGCTTTTGATGGTGTAGCACCTGTTGCTAAACTAGAGCAACAACGTTGTAGAAGATTTAAATCATTATATCAAAATTCTTTATCTAAATCAATATATAAGACAACTACTCCTGATCCTTGGAATACTACTGCTATTACTCCTGGAACTATATTTATGAAGATGCTAGATGAAAGAATCAATAAAGCCTTTTCTGACCCGTCTATATATAATTTAAAGAATATTATAGTTTCAGGAAGTAATGTACATGGCGAAGGAGAGCATAAAATATTTAAATATATAAGAGATTATCCTACATTTCATAATGAAGTTAATACAATTATTTATGGTTTAGATGCTGACCTTATTATGCTTTCTATAAATCATTTACCAATAACGAGAAATATTTATTTATTTAGAGAAACACCTGAATTTATTAAGTCTATTAATTCACAGCTTGAACCAAACGAATCTTATGTATTAGATATTCCTAAATTAGCTGACGCTATAACACTCGACATGAATAATAAAGAGGAATTGACAAGTGAACAACAAAAGAATCGCATTTATGATTACATATTTTTATGTTTTTTCCTAGGCAACGATTTTATGCCACATTTTCCTGCAGTAAATATTAGAACAGGAGGTATTGATAAAATGCTGCAGGCTTATAAGGCTACAATTGGTAATACAAATGAAAATTTAACAGATGGCAAAATTATTTATTGGAAGAATGTAAGAAAATTGGTTGAGTTTTTAGCTAAGAATGAATTAGATTTTCTAAAACAGGAACATAAAATTCGCGATAAAAGAGAAAAGAATAAAATACCAGACATTACTCCTGAAGATAAAATGAATAATTTTATAAATATTCCAGCTTATGAACGTTCTGTAGAAAAATTTATAAATCCTTATAAAGATAATTGGCAACAAAGATATTACAAAACACTTTTTGATATTGAAATAAATCAAGAAAGATGTAAACAAATTTGCACTAATTATTTAGAGGGTTTAGAATGGACTATGAAATATTATACAACAGGATGTCCTGATTGGAGATGGTGTTATAATTATAATTATCCGCCATTATTACAAGATCTTATTCAATTTATACCATATTTTAATACTGACTTTGTAGAAAATAAGGTTGAAAAACCTGTTTCAGAACTCGTTCAATTATGTTACGTAATGCCGAGACAAAGTTTAAATTTTTTACCGGACAAATTATATAAAGCTTTAATTAAAAATAAATTAGAACAATACAGAACTGAATGTGAGTTTTCATGGGCTTATTGTAAATATTTTTGGGAATGTCATCCAAATCTTCCACATATAGATGTAAATGAGTTAGAACGATTTGTCAATAATAATAAGTAAATATTATAGTGAAGCACAATGTTACATAAAATATATTGAATGATACTCTAGCACAAGTACCTCTTTCTCATATGTTGTGCGAACTAAAATATTCAAAGTATATAAATTATAATTTTGTATAAATTATAATGTATTTAGTATTTTCTTAATCTCTTTGTTCTCTTTGTTCTCTTTGTTCTCTTTGTTCTCTTTGTTCTCTTTGTTCTTCTGCCTAATATAATCATCTTTATTTAAAGCTTCTCTAGGTTTAAAGTCATCTTCATCTTCAGATAATGTTATGTTGTCTTGATTTAATAATGGTTCCCTAGGTTCTAATACTTTTTGCTCTAACCATTCTGTTGCTTTTTGTAAATCATTTATATCTTCTTCAGTATCTAATAGTTCAGTCAAATTATTTTTTTTTATATCTATGCTTAATGGGGTTTTGTTATTTTTATTATAACATTTTACTAATTCTTTTATTTTTTCTTCTTGAAATGGACAATTTGCATTATTTATAGTTTCATTAAATTTAATAATGTCATCATCACACTCACCTAAACCAGCACAATCTTTTACAATAGCTTCGTGGTTTTCATCTTCACCTCCATATAATTGTATTCTTTTCCTATTTTTACGAGTTTTTTTAGTTCGAATTGTCATACAATATTATAATATTATTATATTTCTAAATTCAAGGATTTACCAATGAACAATTATAATACTCAAGAAAAATATACACGCAGTAAATGTATTTTGACTTCTTTAAGTAGGTTAAAATAATATATAATTTCCAAATTTAAAGGCCTGATATACTACATAATGAAGGTAAAATTAAGTTTTTTTTTAAAAAGGACGAATTATTTCTCCCTACACATGAAGAGAAAAGATAAAGTTTCAAAAAATGAAAAGTGTTTTAGCTTTTTCAAAATGGACAAAAAAAATGTCTAAATTTTATTTTCCCGGATATTTTATGCAAAAGTCGTGAATTGTGACGATAAAAAAAAATTAACGTGTGGTAACAAAAAAAATAATTTAAAATTTGTGACGCTAATTTTTAAATTCAAAAAATGGACATTTTTAAATTTGTCCATGTTTTGGCAATATTTGGCAATGTTTTCCATCGCAAAAATCGCATAAAAGTATTATATAAAATATATATTTTAAATATAACCATAAATAGTGTTAAAATTAATTGTTAGTTTAAACAAAATGTGATTGTTGCGATTTTTTCCATTGCGATTGACGACTTTTCAATCCATTTGCGATTTATCGCAAACATAAATTTAACAGCCGATATCAATTGTAAATCAATATTATTTTATAAAAAATGCATATCGTATCGTCTTTAAGTAGGTTTTTGGATTTATAATATTTTTTTCAAATACTTAAATATAAAATATTAACATTATTTAGGCAATAATGGAAATCGCTAAAATCGCAAAACCTTGTTTTGAATGTGAAAAATGTAATTATATTACGAATAATAGGTTTGATTTTAAAAAACACTGTCAAACCATTAAACATAATCAAGAAATTGTAAATGATTTTTCAATCAGTATTGAAAAATCGCAGTCTAAAAAATATTTATGTACAAAATGTAATAAAAGTTATAAAGATAATTCTGGATTATGGAAACATAAAAAAAATTGTAAAAAAATATTTGATGAAAATGATGAAGATTCAATAATTTCAAATACTAATGTTCAAACTTTATCAAGCCAAATAACACCTGAACTTATTCTAAGTGTCTTAGAACAAAATAAAGAATTAACTAATTTAGTTGTAGAGCAAAATAAGACTATTATGGAGTTAGCGAAAAGTGGTCAAGGTAATACTATTAGCAACAACAATATTAATAGCAATAATAAAACCTTTAATTTACAGTTTTTCTTAAATGA
>Ga0255210_1000555_pt1 | contig 13119 bp, 6 predicted proteins | sample Miss_Yuk_RepA_8d_FD_188422 | JGI IMG/M metagenome (GOLD analysis project Ga0255210, IMG submission 188422) | Freshwater microbial communities from Mississippi River, Louisiana, United States - Miss_Yuk_RepA_8d | ecosystem: Environmental > Aquatic > Freshwater > River | place: USA: Louisiana...
TGCCGTGGCCGAGGGCGACGAGGATGTGGTCTACACCGCAGTGCGCCGCATGGTCGGCGGCGTGGCGCGAACCTATATCGAACGCTTCGCCCCCCGCGCGTTCGTCGACTTGGCGGACGCGGTGTTCGTTGACAGCAGCCTGACCTATCGCGGGGCACCGGCCACCACGATCAGCGGCCTGTCGCACCTTGAGGGTCGCACCGTCAGCATCCTGGCCGATGGCGGTGAACACCCGCAGCGGGTCGTCACCGGGGGTGCGATCACCCTGGACGAGGCCGCCAGCGTGGTGACGGTGGGCCTGCCGATCGAGGCGGACGCCGAGCTGCTGCCCCTCGTGGTCGAAGGCATGGGCGCATTCGGTCAGGGGCGGGTCAAGAACGTCAACAAGGCGGTGCTGCGCGTCTACCGCAGCAGCGGAGTGGCGGCGGGCCCGGCGTTCGACAAGTTGACCGAGCTGAAACAGCGCAGCAACGAGGCCATGGGCACGCCCCCCGACCTGGTCACCGGCGACGTCGAGATCGTGCTCTCCCCCGCGTGGCGTGCAGCAGGCCAGGTGTGCCTGCGACAGGCGGCGCCGCTGCCCCTGACCATCGTGGCGATTGCCCTCGAGGCAGACACCGCCGGGTGAGGTGCGCTTACCCGGGCGCGCAGGCGCGATCCTGCGCGCACTGGAGGGGACACGTGTCTTTTGCAATGGTCGCAGTTGGTAGCCAAGTCGTGGGCGGCGTGCAGAGCGCCGTGTCGTCCTACTACGGGGCGAAGGCACAGGCGCGTCAGCTCGCTTTTGAGGCGGACATGGCCGGCATCAACGCGCGCATGGCCGAGTCGGCTGCCGAGCGGACGATGGCATCGGGGCGCCGAGAGGTGCAGCGCAGTCGCATGCAGACCGCAGCGCTCAAGTCTCGGCAGCGAGTCGCCATGGCGGCCAACGGTGTGGCGTTGGATGAGGGCAGCGCGGTCAACGTCCAGACGACCACGGACTACATCGGCGAGGTGGACGCCAACACCATCGAAGCCAACGCCATCGCGCAGGCATGGGGTCACCGCATCGACGCGGTCAACCAGCGGTCAGCGGCCCGGTCGGGCCGCACCGCTGCCTCGGCGATCTCTCCAGGCCAGGCGGCCATGTCGTCCTTGATCGGCAGCGCGGGCGCGGTTGCGTCTTCCTGGTACTCAATGAGCAAGGTTGGCGCAACCACCACGCCGTCGACACCAGCCGGCAACACCAGCCCCAACACCGGCGGGCTCAAAGCCAGCACGACCAGCCTGGGCGGCTTCTGGGGGAGCAAGTAAATGCCGCGCGTTCCGACGCTTGACACGTTCCAGACCTCCCTGGCCGCAGCGCCGGGGGGCCGTTTCTCGACACCGAGTGGCCCGACTGCGGACGGCATCGCGGCGCAGCAGGCCGGCCGACTCGGTCAGGCTGTTGAGCAGGCCGGGCAAGTCGCCAGCCGGGTCGCTATCGACATGCAGCAAGAGGCCAATCAGGTGCGCGTCATTGACGCGGTCACCAAGGCCAAGGAGCGGCTGTTCGACCTGCAATATGGTGAGCAGGGCCTGGTCAAGGCCAAGGGCGTCGACGCACTGCAGCGGCCCGGCGGCAAGCTGCTGGCCGACGAGTATGACGAGGCATTCACCTCGCACGTCGGCGAGATCGAGCAAACCCTGGGCAACGACGCCCAACGGTTGGCGTTCCGTCAGCAGGCCGACCAGATGCGGCTGCAGCTGCGTGGCGACGCCATGCGCCACACGGCGCAAGAGTTCAAGACCTACCAGTCGGCCACCTACGACGCAGCAGCAAGCGCGGCCAAGCGACAGATTGCCTTGAATTACAAGGACCTGGCCGACGATGGCCTGGTGTCCGAGGGTGTGCGCACGGTCACGGCGGCGGTCAAGGAAAAGGCCCGCCTGCTCGGCATGCCGCAAACCTGGGCCGACGAGCAGGTGATCCAGGAAGTCAGCAGCGCGCACCGCTTGGCCATCAAGACCGCGCTGGAAAACGACGAGATCGAACTGGCAGCCGGCTACCTGAACAAGCACAAGGGTTCGATGACCGCTGACGACCAGCTGACGGTGCGCACGGTGCTCGACAAGGAAATGCGCACGCGCCTGGCGGTGCAGGTGGGCAGCGCGGTGGTGAGCGAAATGGCGCCCAAGCTGCAGCCGTCGGACATGGACCGCTTGGTCGGCATCACCATGCAGACCGAGAGCGGCGGCCGGCGCTACGGCAAGGACGGTCAGCTGCTGACCAGCCCCAAGGGCGCGCGCGGTGAAATGCAGGTCATGCCCGGCACGCAGCGCGATCCGGGGTTTGGCGTCACGCCAGCCAAAGACGACAGCCCCGAGGAGCTGGCCCGCGTGGGCCGGGACTACCTCAAGGCCATGGTCAAGCGCTACGACGGTGACCCGGCCAAAGCCTGGGCGGCCTACAACGCAGGGCCCGGTGCGCTTGACGAGGCTCTGATGCGCGCGAAAGCCAGCCCCACGCCCGGCGCATCGTGGCTCACGTTCATGCCGAACGAAACGCAGGCCTACGTCGCCAAGAACATGAAGATGTTGGACGAGGGGTTCGGCGCGCCCGCGGCGCCCACCCTCATGGACGTGCAGGCAGCGGTGCGCACGCGCCTGGGCCCGGACGCCGACCCGCTGGTGGTCAAGTCCGCCGTGGCCCACGCAACGCAGCAGTGGGAGGTTGCGCACAAGGCGATCACCGAGCGGCAGGAGAACCTGGTCGCCGAGGCGCAGCGCATGCTGCTGGCCAACGGTGGGCGGTTCCAGGATCTGCCCTCGTCGGTGCGCTCGGCCCTGCCCCCGGGAAAGGTCGACGACCTGATGGGCTTCGCTGGCCGCATCGCCAAGGGCGAGAACGTGGCAACCGATTGGGACCTGTACTACCGACTCACAAGCGACCCCGAGCTGCTGACCCGCACGAACCTGGGCGCGCTGCGCGACCGCCTGGCGCCAGCTGAGTTCAAGCAACTGGCCGGCCAACAGACCACGCTCAACACGAGCCCCGAGAAGCGCACCCACTTGGTCAGCGCCAAGGGCGTGCTGGACCAGTTCATGCGCGAGAACGGGATCGACCCCTCGCCCAAGGACAACGACAAGAACGGGGCCAAGAAGGTCGGCACGCTGATGTCGGCATTCCAGGAGCGCATCGCAGCGCGCGAGTCGGTGCTCGGCAAGAAGCTGGGCGACAAGGAACTGCGCGAAGAAGCCGCGGCCCTGTTCACGCCCGTCAAGGTCTCCGGCTTCCTGGGCTTCTCGACCGAGACACCGGCCGCGCTGGTCAAGCCCGAGGACGCTGTGCGCGTGCCCGACGCAGATCGCAAACAGATCGAGGCCGCGCTGCGTCGCGCCGGCCGCCCCGTGACCGACGCAGCGGTGGAGACCCTCTACCGCGCCCGCAACCAACTGCCCGCACGCACCAATGGCTGATCGCAACCCTTACGACGACCTGCTGCAACAAGACACCGCGCAGGCCCTGCGCACGTCCATGTCGTCCGTGGTGGATCGCCAGCCCGATGCCGAGGCCCGCCTGCAGACCCTGGCCCGGGACTACAACATGCCCGTGGAAGCGGTGCGCATGCGCCAGCCCGAGATCGAGCGCACCGCGCGATTGGCCTCGCTGGATTACGACACCCTGGCCCGCCAGTACCCCAAGACCGCGGGCACGCTGACCGACCCCGCACGGGCTGCCATCGCGCACGACGACGTCGACAACATGACGACGATCGAGCGCATTGGTGGCGGTCTTGTCGGCACGGCAAAGTACATTTTCAGCGCGCCCGACTCTCGCAACACCCTGGCCGGCGACATCGGCGCCGGCATGTTCCTGGCCAGCCGTGGCGCCGCAGGCTTGTTCCGCGCCGGCACCGAGGTCTTGGCCCCGACCCTTGACGTGTTTGAACGCCCCGACATCGGCAGCCCTGACCGCGCGCCGGTGCCGTTTGTGGCAGACCTGCCCGGCGGCAACCCCCTGCGCCGACTGGCCGAGGGCTTTGGCGAAATGGGCCGGCAGGCCGGGGCGATGGATCGCGAACTGAGCCCACCCACCAACGACATTGTGCAAGGCGGCGTGTCCGGCGGCGTGAAGTCGTTGGTGCAGAACACCCTGAGCTTGCCGCTGTTGTTCCTGCCCGGCGGTCAGGCCGCTTACTTCACCAACGTGATCGGCAACACCGGCGGCCAGTCTTACCAGACGGCACGCGAGAAAGGCATCGACACCACCACGTCGCTGGTCTATGGGGCCAGCGATGCGGCCATCGAGTACGCCACCGAGAAGCTGCCTGTGGCCCGCCTGCTGGGCGACCTCAAAGCCGGCGCCCCGCTCATGCAGACCCTGCTACGCAACGCCGCACTGGAGGTGCCCGGCGAGCAGGTGGCCACGGTGCTGCAGGACCTCAACGAGTGGGCGGTCATCAACCCCGACAAGCCTTTCAGCAGCTACCTGGAAGAACGCCCGGCCGCAGCCGCACAAACGCTGATCGCCACGCTCATCGGGGTGGGCGGCAACGTGGCCGTGGGCAAGGTGCTCGAATCGGCTATCGGGCAGGCAGCGGAAGGCGAGCGCGATGCGACCCGGGCCGAGGCCCATGCCAAGGTGCTGGGCGAGCTTGTCGCCCTGGCCGAGGCCAGCAAGGTGCGCGAGCGCGACCCGGCGAGCTTTGCCACGTTCATGCAGTCGCTGACCGAGGAAGGCGTGCCCAACGTCTACGTGGACGCCAAGGCCCTGATGGCGGCCGACCTGCAGGAGATCGCCGCGGTGTTGCCCAGCGTGGCCGAGCAGTTCAGCCAGGCGGCAGCCACCGGCGGGGACGTGGTCATCCCGACCGCCGAGCTGCTGACGGCGGGCCCCGGCCAGGCGTTCATGCAGACCCTGCTGGACAACGCGCGCACCGCGCCGGACGCCATGAGCCCGGTCGAGGCGCGCGAGTACATGCAGACCAAGGGTGACCAGCTGCAGGCCGACATCGCCAAGGTGCTCGAAGACAAGAGCCAGGATCAGCAATGGCAGACCATGCGCGACCAGCTGCGCGACGAGTTCAAGGGCCAGCTGGACGGGGTCAAGCGCTTCACCGCTGACGTGAACCTGCAGTATGCGAACCTGCTAGCCAACTTCTACAGCGTGACGGCTGCCAAGCTGGGCACCACGCCGCAGGAGCTGGCGACCCGTTACGGGCTGCGCGTGCAGTCCAAGGGGGTCGAGGGTGGGCAGGTGCTGGATCAAGGCCCGAGGCTTTACGCGGTGCGCGCCGAGCCAACGGGGAAGATCAGCCCGATCACCCGCAAACCGATCTTTGAACTATTCGATGGTGAGGGCCGCCGGATTGGCCTATCTCACAGCTATGAGACCGTAACCGCTGCTGTCGAAGGGCACAACACACCCAAGCAGGCCGCACCGGCAACGCCCACCTACAGCGTCCCGGAGCCTGAACTGCCCCCGCGCAGCAACTGGAAACAGACCAGAGGCGAGAGTTTCACGGCACTGGATGATGACGACGGGTTTCTGTACCACGTCACCGCAGCACCGAACGCCAAGGGCATCCGTGAGGCGGGGCTCACACCCGGCGGGCGCAACACCTTCGGCGGCGTGTACGAAGCGTACTCAAGCGGCAAGGTCTTTCTGACCGAGCGCAGTGGCGTCAGCTTCTGGAAGTCACGTGTCGAGGATCAGCTACAGCACAACAGCGACAACCCGCCGAAGGTCGTTGTTATGCGCATCCCCAAGGACCTGGTTAAGGTGCCCCTGGCACCGGACGACATCGGCACCAAGGACGCCCGCGCCCGGGCCTACTACAGCACCGAGACCCTTTACCAATCCACCCCCCTGCCCGCCACCCTGAACATCGACGGCAAGGACCGCCCGACCACGAACAGCAACGGGCAGCCGATCGCGCAAACCGAGGAAGGCGTGCAGTCCAAGGGGGTCGAGGGCGGGCAGGTGTTGGATCAGGAGGCGCGGCGTGTGTCGTTGCAGGGCGACCGTCTGCTGCTAGACGGTCGTGATGTCGGTTTAGCGGAAGTCCTGCCGCAGACCCGTGCCGGGCGGGGCGGGGTGGGCCTTGAGATTTCGAGGCTTTACGTAGATCCCGAATACCAGCGGCGTGGTGTTGGGGGTGCGCTCATTGACACGTTGTTCGCTTCGCACCCCGACGCGGGCTTCATTGACGTTTATCCGGGCGGTCGCAGCGATGCATTCTGGTTGCGCCAAGGTGTTGAGTCGGTGGACGACGAGGGCTACATGCGAATTACTCGCGAGTCACGCGCAGCCCGAACCCGACCCACAAGGCGGTTGAACCAATCCGCCCCCCTGCCCGCCACCCTGAACATCGACGGCAAAGATCGCCCGACCACGAACAGCAACGGGCAGCCGATCGCGCAAACCGAGGAAGGCGTGCGCAATTTCTGGAAGTGGTTCGGCGACTCCAAGGTGGTCGACGACCAGGGGCGCCCGCTGGTGGTGTATCACGGCACCCGGGCGCAGTTCGAGGTGTTCGACTTCGGGCGGATCGGCCAGCAGGGGCGGGCCGAGGGTGCGGGCTTCTACTTCACGACCAACAGCCAAGTGGCCGCCGGTTACGGTGAGCCCATGCAGGTTTACCTGTCCGTGCAGAAGCCCTTGGCCTATGGTGCCAAAGGGTTCAGCCCGGCGGTGCTGCAAAAGATCGTCAAGCGGATCGCTGAATTGGAGGCCCAGGCCGAAGGCATGGAGGTCGGCGACGGTTTCCTGGCCAACTTCGGCGACGTCTACACCGACGGCTTGGACAAGGTGGTGAAGTCGGCGGCCCGCCTGATCGGGGCGGACGAAACCGCACTCGACCAACTGAGCGGGATCGTGGGCAGCGGAGTCAACCCTGAGCACGTGAATCGCGCGACCATCGAGGTGGCCGGGTTTGACGGCGTGGTCGCGGACGGTTTCAGCGACAGTGGCGACGCGCAAAACCGGATTTTTGTCGCTTTCACCCCTGAGCAGATCAAATCCGCCACCGGCAACTCGGGCGAGTTCGACCCCGCCAACCCCAGCATCCTGCGCCAAGAAGCCCGCGGCAGCATCAACCTGCCCGACGACCTGACCCGCAGCCCGGCGATCCTGAGCCTGTTCAAGGGCGCCGACCTGTCGACGTTCATTCACGAGTCGGGGCACTTCTTCCTCGAGGTGCAGATGGACCTGGCCGCGCGGATCCAGGCACAGATCGACGAGGGCGCCACGGTCAGCGAGGGCGAGCGCAGCATCATCGAGGACGCCAACAAGCTGCTGGCGTGGTTCGGCGTCAAGGGCGACGAGACCCGCACCGCACTGGCCGAATGGGCCACGATGGGCCTGGAAACCAAACGCCCCCACCACGAGCAATTTGCCCGGGGCTTTGAGGCCTATGCATTCGAGGGCAACGCGCCCAGCCTGGAACTGCAAGGCATGTTCTCCAAGTTCCGCGCGTGGCTGCTGTCGGTTTACAAGGAGCTCAAGGCCTTGCGCGTCGAGCTCACCGACGACGTGCGCGGCGTCATGGACCGCATGCTGGCCAGCACGCAGGCCATCCAGGAAGCCGAGGCCGCCCGACGGTTGGGCCCGCTGTTCAAGACCGCCGAAGACGCAGGCATGTCGCTCGACGAGTTCAAGGCCTACCACGCACTGGCCACCGATGCCAGCCAGGCCGCGATCGAGGAACTGCAGGCCCGTGGCCTGCGCGACATGAAATGGCTGCAAGGCGCCAAGGACCGTAAGCTCAAGGAACTGCAGAAGCTGCACGACAGCCTGCGCCGCGAGGTCCGCGCCGAGGTGCGCCGCGAGGTCATGGCCCAGCCGGTGTACCGGGCCTGGCAGTTCCTGACCGGCAAGGGCGAAGCCGACGAAACGGCGCAGCCCGCTGACAAGCCCAAGGCCAGCAAGGAACTGGACGTCATCGACGACGACCTGCTCACCGCGATCGCGAAGCTGGGCGGCCTGAACAAGGACCAGGCGGTCAAGGTGTGGGGGATCGACCCCAAGGAGAAACCCGACTCGGGCGTCTTCGGCACGCCGGTGCTGCGCACCAACGGTGGGCTGAGCATCGACGCCCTGGGCGAGCGACTGCTGGAGGCGGGCTACCTGCTGCCCGACGAGAACGGCAGGCACGACAACATCGAGCTGGAGGAGAAGTTCAACGCGGCGCTGCGCGGCGAGTCGGTTTACTCGATGTGGCACGACTACCGCAACCGCGATGACGAGCCTGTGCAGCCCCTGCCCGATCGCGTCGCGTTCGGCAAGCTCGACCCCGCCGAGCTGGAGCGTCGCTACGGCAGCGACCAGGCCGCCCCCTGGCGCAAGCTGCAAAAGCTGCGCATGACCTCGGGCAACCGGGGCATCCACCCCGACGTGGTGGCCGAGACCGTGGGCATGGAGTCGGGCGACCAGATGGTCAAGGCCTTGCTGGACGCCGAGCCCCCGCAGTCGGTGATCGAGGGCATGACCGACCAGCGCATGCTTGAGCGCTTCGGCGACCTGGGCACGCCCGAGGGCCTGCAGCGCGCCGTCGACCGTGCGATCCACAACGAGGCGCGGGCCCGGTTCCTCTCGACCGAGATCGCAGCGCTGGAGCGCGGCATGCAGGTGCGCGCCGACACCGGCCGCACCGGCGCCAATGGCCAGCGCATCACGGTCGACGTCATGGCCCAAGTGGCCAGGCAGCAGGCCGAGCGCATCGTGGGCGGCACCAAGGTCAAGAACCTGCGGCCCAGCCAGTACACCACGGCAGAGACCCGTGCGGCCAAGGCCGCCGAGCGCGCCATGCTCGAGGGCAAGACCGAGGAAGCGCTGGCAGAGAAACGACACCAGCTCATCAACCTGCAGGCCGCCCGCGCCGCGGCCCGCGCGCAGGAGGAAGTCGAGAAAATCACTTCCTACCTGCGCCGGTTCGCTGACAAGCCCAAGGGTCTGGATGCCGACTACTACGACCAGATCGCGCAGCTGCTGGTGCGCTTTGACCTGGCCAACAGCACCACGCTCAAGCAGATCGCCAAGCGCAAGACCCTGGCCGCCTGGGTTGAGTCGCAGCGCGAGCAGGGGCTCGAGCCCGATATTCCGCCCGAGCTGCTGGACGAGGCCGGGCGCACCAGCTACAAGGACATGACGGTCGACGAGTTGCGCGGCCTGCGCGACACGGTGCGCCAGATCGAGAAGCTGGGCCGGGTGAAAAACACCCTGTTGACCGCCAAGCAGCTGCGCGACTTCCAAGCGGCGCGCGACCTCATCGCCGACAACATCCTGGCCAACGCAGGCGGCCGGGTGGCTGACACCCGCACGCCGGCCACGCGCACCGCCCGGTGGTTCAAAGCAGTCAAGGACTTCGGCGCCGCGCACATCAAGGCAGCGACCTGGGCCCGCGTGTTCGACGGCGGCAAGGACGGCGGCCCCGTGTGGGAGTACTTCATCCGCCCGGCCAACGAGGCGGCCGACATGGAAACGCGCATGCGGGCCGAGGCCACCGAGAAGCTGCACGCCATCCTGGCGCCGGTCATCAAGGCCGGGCGCATGGACGGCAAGGGCAAATTCTTCGCGACGATCAACCGCTCGATGAACCGCGAGCAGGTGTTCGCCATGGCCCTGAACATGGGCAACGAGGGCAACCTGCAGCGCATGCTCGACGGCGAGGGCTGGACCGTGCAGCAAATCCAGCCCGTGCTGGCCACGCTGTCGTCCGCTGACTGGCAGGCGGTGCAAGCGGTGTGGGATCACTTCGAGAGCTATCGGCCACTGGTCGGCGCCAAGGAGCGCCGCATCTACGGCAAGGAACCCGCCTGGGTCGAGCCCATGCCGTTCAGTGTCCAGGCGTCCGACGGCACGACGGTGCCCCTACGCGGCGGCTACTACCCGGTGAAGTACGACCCCCTGGCTAACAATCGCGCCGAGCAGCACGCCGACGCCGAGGACGCCAAGCGGCAGATGCAAGCGGCCTACACCAGCGCGACCACGCGCCGGGGCTTCACCAAGTCGCGGGCCGAAGCCGTCAAGGGCCGCCCCCTGCTCTACTCCCTGGCCGCCGTCTACTCGGGTACGCAGGACGTGATCCACGACCTGGCGTTTCACGAGTGGCTGATCGACGCCAACAAGCTGCTGCGCAGCGACAAGATCAACGACGCCATCCGCGAGACCTACGGGCCCTCGGCCGTGCGTCAACTTAAAACCTGGATCGAAGACACGGCGCGCGGCGAGCAAGGCCTGCAGGCCGAAATGGACAGCATGCTCGGTCGCCTGCGTCAAGGCGTGAGCCTGGCCGGCCTGGGCTTTAACGTCATGTCTGCGGCCTTGCAGCCGGTTGGCCTGACGCAATCGGTGGTGCGGGTCGGCGGCAAGTGGATCGGCCGGGGCGTGGCGCAGTACCTGAGCAACCCCCTGGCCAAGGCCCGCGAGGTCAACGAACGCAGCGAGTTCATGGCCAGCCGGGCGCGCACCCGGTTCCGTGAGTTGAACGAGTTGCGCAACCAGGTCGAGGGTGAGCACCCCGTGCGCACCTGGACGAGCAACGCGGCGTTCTACTTCATGACCCGCATGCAGATGGTGGTCGACGTGCCGACCTGGCTGGGCGCCTACGAGAAGGCGATCAGCGAGGGCAACAGCGACGAGCGCGCGGGACAGTTGGCCGACCAGGCTGTCATCGACTCGCAGGGCGGTGGCCAGATGAAAGACCTGTCGGCCATCGAGCGCGGCGGCCCGGCTCAAAAGCTGTTCACGGTTTTCTACTCTTTCATGAACACGGCTTTGAACGCGGGCGTGGCGCAGACCATGACCGAGAAAAGCCGGGCCAAGCTGGCAGCGGATTACCTGCTGCTCTACAGCGTGCCGGCGGTGTTGACCGCTGCGCTCAAGGACGCCCTGATGCCGGGCGATTCGGGCGATTGGGAAGACCTCGAGGGCATCCTGCGCAAGCTGGCCGAGGCGCAGCTGGACATGCTGTTCGGCCTGATGGTGGGCGTGCGCGAACTGGCAGGGGCGGCCAAGATGGCAGCGGGCCTGTCGGAGTACGGGCAGGACTACCAGGGGCCCGCCGGCCTGCGCCTGCTGGCCGACATCACGGGCCTGGCCGAGCAAGTGGGCCAGGGCGAGCTGGACGACACGTTCCGCAAACGTGCGATCAACGTCATTGGGTCGGGCTTCGGCTTGCCGGCTGCGCAGGTCAACCGCAGCATCACCGGGGCCAATGCCCTGCTCGAGGGCGAGACCAGCAACCCGGCCGCGCTGGCGTTTGGCTATCAGCGCCCGTAAGGGGTGCGCTTACCCGATGGGGCGCGGCAGACACTGCGCCCCATGTCGATCAGCACCACGTCGCGCAAAGCTGGACCGTTCACCGGCAACGGGGTCACGGTCTCGTTCCCGTTCGCCTTTAAGGTGTTCGCAGCCGCCGACGTGCTGGTCGTGCGCGGCGAGATCGCCACGTCGGCAGAGGTTGAGCTGACCCTGGGCACGCACTACACGGTCACGCTCAACAGCAACCAAGACAGCAGCCCGGGGGGTACGGTCAACTGGATCGGCACCCCGCTGTCGTCCGCGTTCACGCTGACGCTGGGCTCGAAAGTCGCCTCAACACAACCGGCCAACTTCACGAACCTGGGCCGGTTTTACCCGCGCGTGCTCAACGACGCACTGGACAGGTTGACCATCGTGGTGCAGCAGCTCGCCGAGGAGGTGAGCCGGTCGGTCAAGGTGGGTTTCAGCGGACTGGTCAGCCCTGACGAACTGGTCGACACGATCACCACGGCAGCGAGCACGGCGGCCACGGCGGCCGGTGAAGCTGCGGGGTCGGCAGAGGCGGCGTTTTTAGCCGTGGCGGACGCGCAGGACGCGGTCGCCGCAGCCAACGCGGCAATCGTGGGCGCGGTGCAGAAAGACGGCAGCGTGGCAATGACCGGCGCCCTGGTGTTGCCGGGCAACGCGGTGAACGCCCTGGAAGCTGTCCCCAAGCAGCAGGCCGAGACCATTGCGAACACGGCGGCTGCGAGTGTGGTCACAAACCGCATGCAGCACACCCTGACCGCATCACAAGCCACCACCAGCGGCACGGCGATCGACTTCACCGGCATTCCGAGCTGGGCCAAGCGCATCACCGTCATCGCGCAGGACGTCTCTACAAACGGAGGATCTCAGGTCCTTTTGCAGGTTGGAGACTCTGGCGGGGTTTCAGCCTCGGGCTACGTCGGCGGCAATCTGTACTACCTGGGCGGCAGTTCCGGCGCGCACGAAACGCTGTCAAGCGGCTTCCGGGTTTTCATCGGGGGCGCAGGCATCTACCGCTTCGGCACGATCACCCTGACCCGTTTGACCGCAAACAAGTGGGTCGCCGTCGGACAGATCGCACACGCTGGCGGGTTTGCCTGGGTTTCGGGCGTTCGCGTCTTGGCGAACACGCTCGACCGTGTGCGCTTCACGACTGTTGGTGGCACTGACGCATTCACGCAGGGCGAAGTCAGCCTGCTGATCGAGGGCTGAACATGCACAGGATTGAGCTGAACCTCGAAAGTGGCGAAACCCGCCGAATCAACACGACCCCGTACCAAGTCGGCGGCAACCTAGTGCTCATTGACGAAGGCCTGCCCGTGCCGCCCGGTGCCGAGGCGCCGCCGCAACAAGACCTCAACATCGTCCCGCAGGTCGTCACCCGCCGCCAGGCGCTGCTGGCCCTGTTGGCCGCCGGCAAGCTCGACCAGATCGAACTGCTGATCCAGAGCGCCCCGCGCGCCGTGCAGATCGCTTGGGAGGCGGCGGGTACCTTCGAGCGTGACAACCCTCTGATCGCGACCCTGGCCCCGCAGCTCGGGCTGACCGATCAAGACGTCGACAACCTGTTCATCGAGGCCGCCAAACTGTGAGCGACTTCCACCAGGAACAACTGAGCCAGGCGCACATCGCCATTGCGGTGTTGGAGACCAAGGTCGAGGCGCAGGCCCGCGAAATCGAACGCCTGACCGCGATCGTCGAGCGTGTGGCCACCAAGCTGGACACCGTCGCCATCACGCTGACCGAAGCGCGCGGCGGCTGGCGGGCATTGATGCTGCTGGGCGGGGCGGGGGCCACGTTCGGCGGCCTGCTTACCTGGGCGGTTGAGCACTTCATGAGGATGCCGCGATGAACTTCGACCAAGCATT
>Ga0255210_1000556_pt1 | contig 13109 bp, 11 predicted proteins | sample Miss_Yuk_RepA_8d_FD_188422 | JGI IMG/M metagenome (GOLD analysis project Ga0255210, IMG submission 188422) | Freshwater microbial communities from Mississippi River, Louisiana, United States - Miss_Yuk_RepA_8d | ecosystem: Environmental > Aquatic > Freshwater > River | place: USA: Louisiana...
ATACGACTTTCATCACGAATAAACGATACGGTATCGTTCTCACCCCGAGAAACTGAGGCGTATAAATCTAGAGTGGGGTAACGCTCTGCCAGCATCCGATCTCGCTCTAATCGCGCCTGTTCTTCTAAGTAACGCGCCGCCAGTAGTTCCGGATTCTGTTGTTCCACCAGTTCAGCCACTTGGCGAGCAGACAAATTGGGAAGCGGATTAGGTGCAACGGACTCGAGGGATAGGCCAATGGGAACGATGGCCTGCGGGCCCGCCAAATCGCTCAATGCCCTCTCGCTTAACTGCAGCCGAGCCGACGCATCCAGCATATCGGATTGCCGTTGCTGAAATCTTGAGATTTCAATACCGAGTTGATCGATAGAGACCTCTCCCGCCTGCACGCGTCGTTCCATCTCCTCTCGAATTACCGCAGCCTGCTCCAGGGCATACTGCGACAGTTGGAGGAGATCTCGGGCTGTCAACACCTCAATCCAAGACATGAAAACCCGGCCGAAAAGCGTATGCTCCGATGCCTTTAGGGCGGCCTCTGAGGCCTGATAGCTGGCAGCCGCCTGCTCAATTGCAATCAGATCTTTTTTTCGATAAAGCGGCTGACGAGCCGTGAGTGAGGCGATCGAAGAGCTGAATTCACGTTGTGTCTCCGATGCTCCGAGCGAGCCCCGATTTTCCTCGGTGCGATTGGCGTAGAAACTGCCGGCAGAAGCAGAAATCTTGATTCCTTTGGCGGCCGAGCTTACCGCCAAAGCATGCCAAGAGGCCTCTTTGGCGGCGAGACTAGAGAGATAGGTGCCATCAGAGCGCCGCGCTTGACTCACATGCTCAGCGATCAGCAAGGACATTTTAGAGATGGGATCCTGAGGCAGTGGCTGCGCCAGTAGCGAGCGATGAAGCAGAAATAACAGCACCGCAAGCAGCAACGAGGTGCCGAGCACCCGTTTTGGGTCAGGCCACATCAGTGCTCCCTGACCGAAACCGCGAGCCGATCAATAAACGGCTTCATCAAATATTGAAAAAACGTTCGTTCACCGGTTTTGATCATGACTTCCGCAGGCATCCCGGGAATCACTCGAAAACCGTCAACTTTCAAAAGCTCCGAGGGGGCTACTGTCACCTTCGCAAGAAAGTATCCTTCCGGATTGGACCTGTCCTCTGGATTGAAGAATCGATCTGCCGAAATCCACTCTACTGTCCCCCGAATCACAGGTGTGCGCACCGCCTGCAGCGCACTGAATCGAATCTGCGCAGTCGCTCCCGGCACAATCTTGTCGGCAAGGTAGGGTCGAACCTGGGCCTCAATGAAGACCTGATCACTATTCGGGACAACCTCCATAAGCTTGGCGCCAGCAATAACCACCGCACCGGGGGTATTGATACCCACCCCCATCACGCGGCCAGAAATTGGTGCACGAATGGCGGTGCGCTCAAGCTCTTTGGTCAAGGCGAAAATTTGATCGCGTAACGCCTGCTGCTGTGCCAAGGACTCGTTGTACTTTCGCTCCAGCTCGATAAGCTGATTGCGGGGAAAAAACCCTTCGTCTGTTAAATCCCTTAGGTCCTCGAGTTGCAAGCGCAGGGCTTCCGACTGAAATCGTGCCGCTGCAAGCTGCGAGTGAGCCTGTGATCGATTCGCAAGCTCCGTACTCGAGTCGAGCCGGATCAGGATATCCCCCTCGGCAACCGGCTCGCCCTCCCGAATCAGCACCTGCTGAATCACGCCGCCCCGGGGATGCTGCACGACTTTGCGTCGGCCATCGACCACAACGGTACCGCTTGAGGGAACCGCTGCGTCCAGGGGAATAAACGCAGCCCACAGAATAGCGCCCACTAAAAGCATCAAGATCATCCACAGCCCCCGCCTGACCACAATGTCCATTGATTACACCCTCTGCGCATCAGCAGGTTTAGTCGATCGCCTCTTAATCGCTGAGATCACCTCTGTAGAAGGGCCAAACTCACGAATCTGTCCATCAAAGATCATCATCAGGCGATCCGTCACTTTGAGTAATTTCGGATCATGCGACACCACAATCACTGTGCTCCCCCAAGACTTGGCTGCCTTAATTGTCTGAGCCAAAATTCGATCACCAACCTCATCAAGATTGGAACTTGGCTCATCTAAGGCAATTACCACGGGCCGCCCATAGACCGCACGAGCAAGACCGACCAACTGCCGTTGACCGGCCGAGAGAGTTATTCCACCCTCACCGATTTCGGTATCGTAGCCATTGGGAAGTCGAAGCATCATTCCGTGCAATCCGCAGGAATTGGTTGCCTCGATAACGCGCTCGGAATCCAGCTCGCCGAATCGTGCGATATTCTCGCCGACAGTACCTCCAAACAATTCGATGTCTTGAGGTAAATAACCGAGTGCGGGCCCGATCTCCTCGCGCGGCCAGCTCCTCAGCTCAGAGCCGTCGATCCGCATTTTTCCGAGGGCAGTCGGCCAAATACCGAGAATCGTCCGTAGCAGTGTAGATTTTCCCGAGGCCGAAGGGCCAATAATTCCAATAACTTCTCCGGGTTGAAATTCAAAACTGAGGCCTTTCAGAATGAAAACCCGGTTGCTCGGTGCAGAAACAAAAACATTTTCAGCGCTGATCATTCCGCGAGGACGCGGAATTGACATTCCCCTCAGAGGCTCCGGATGCTCTTTGAGTAGTCGATCGATCCGCTGCTGGCTCGAGAGAGTCGTCAGCATCGACTTCCAATTTATGATCAAAGACTCAAGGGGTGCAAGAGCTCGGGTCGCCAGAATCGTCGCCGCAATCATCGAGCCCGCAGTCATCTCACCCAAGATGGCGAGATAGGCGCCTATCCCGAGCGTGCCTGACTGGATGGTGAGCCGAATCAAGCGACTGATTCCGCCGATGGCTGAGACTTGATCCACCACCTGACGCTGCAATGTTCGGGCCTGCGTCTGAAGAGCTCTCCATCGATTTGCGAGCGCCGGCAGCATGCCAAGAGCCGTAATGACCTCGACATTACGAAGCTGGCTTGCGGCTAACCCTTGGGCGGCAAGGCTGAAGTCAGACGCCTGCGATAGTCCCCCTCGGGCGATTCGCTCTGAGATCACTGATGAGATCAAAAGTAGAGCGGAACCGAGTGTCACAAACCAGCCAAGGGCGGGATGCAAAAGAAAAACAGCGACGATGAAAATTGGAAACCACGGCAAATCCATCAGTGCGGATAGCCCCGTTCCGGAAAAAAACTGGCGAATCTGATTCAAATCCCAAAGCGGCTGATTGGCCTGGGCTTGAGGCGCGCGCAGCTGCCTTTGAAAGGTGGACTCATAAACACGCGGGGTGAGCTCCATTTCCAAAGCATCACCGATTCTTACCATTGTTGAGGCCCGAGTTGTTTCAAGCAAACTGATAAAAATATAGAGACCGAGCAAGAGTCCGCTCAATGCAATGAGCGTAGCAAAATTTTGACTGGGTAATACCCGATCGTAAATCTGAAGCATGTAGATCGCAGGGCTGAGATAAAGAAGATTTATCACCGCTGAGAAGAATAATGCCGAGACAATGGCGGGACGATGGCGCGACAAGGCTGAAAATACTGCTCCTGATGGGAGTTCCCGAAGCAAAGGAACCGCCACCCCTCGCGGGGCGGCGACATGGTCCGAGGAGACCATGCTAGATCAGCTCGAGATTGTTGTTGAACTCAAGTAAGTTCTTGACGCCATCAATCGCGGCCTTCCCCGATGCGAATTCGATGATGCCGTCATTCTGAAGATCGACCGGCATTCCGGAGAGCGCCTCGCTGACCCATTCCTTAATCTGTGCTTCCGTAAACCGGTAGGTCACATCCTCGTCTCGTGAGTTCAGTACTGCTGCGACCGCCTGTCGCGCCAGGGATGCCTCTGCGCCTCCTGTAAGCTCTAAAGCCTGTTGCATCGTCATGTCCTGCTGCGAGACAAATTTCTCCTTGCCTTTTTCTGGGGTTTTGACCGACCATTTCAGGCTCGACTGCTGGCTCCCGAAAAAGAAGTTCTCGAAACTTGCGCTTGTGGAGATCCCATCCCAATCCATCGGATGATTCTTCCAATAGCCGGGTGAGAGACCCTCAAACGCCACTTCGACCACGCTCACTTCCTCAGAGGATGTGACAGATTCAGTCTCTTCACTATCTGCGGTTGCAGTGTTTCGGATGTAGTAGATCCCCGGGGATTCGAGTGCGGCATCGTAATCGGCCTGGGTCACCGTATACTCGCCAGTCCAGACCCAGGTCTCGCCCACTTCAAGTAGGCTATCACCATCATCCCCATCAATGACGCCATCATCATTGGCATCGTTATCCAGGGTATCCTCAATGAGAGTGTCTTCAAGAGTCACATCGGTCAAGGTAGTGTTTCCGGTATTTGATACGCTGATGGTGTAGGTAATCTTGTCACCTGCCTCGTCAACGCTATCGACGTTGGCGAGTTTTACTACACTTAGGTTAGGGTCATACAGCAGCCCCACCTCGTAGCTGGCGGTGACCTCACCGGTCTCATCACTATCGGCAGCAGCCGTGTTATCGATATCACCGTCCCCGCCGCCTTGGCTGTCAAGGTCTTCTTGGGTGGTCTCATAGATCCGCTCAAAAGACTCTGTAGCTCCCGGGGCAAGCGAGGCAATCGTCTCCGCTAGGCCCGTTAACGGATCAGTCACCACGACATTGGTGAGTGTCACATTGCCGCGGTTTTCCACCGTCACGGTGTAGAGGATTTCATCGCCGGCGGCATCGACTTGCGAGACGTTGGCTACTTTGGTGATGGCCAACTCTGGGGTGTACAGCAGAGGTGTATCGATGAAGTCGTCATCCGATACCGTCTGATCGCTGGCGGTAGCTGTGACGGACACAAAATTCCGAAACACATTGTCATTGATGGTATTCGTATCCGGGCCATCGTAGTTGCCGCGAGCGTCAACATCGCTCTGCGAAACTTCGTAGTCCCCCGACAGGGTCCAGACTTCGCCTGGATTTAAAATGCCATCTCCATCATCCCCACTATCAATATCGGCGACATTGATTACACCATCATCATTTTTATCCAATATGTCGCTCAGCATAGAGTCAACAAGGGCAACATCAGTCAAGCTAATGTTACCTTCGTTAGCTACAACTACGGAATAGCGGATGAAATCACCGGCTGTATCCACTCGATCATCAAGATCTTCTGACTGATCCTCATTGAAGACTTCTGCTGTTTTCTCTACGCTAACTAAAGGGTTGTAATGGATCTCAGTGAATGCGCGCGCTGTGCCCTGCACAGGCTCGTCCCGGGTTAATGCGACGACGCTGGCCGCATTTCGAATGATATTGTCATTAATGCCATCACCAACCTCGTCGTAATTTCCTCGAGCATCCATATCGGCTTGGGTCACCGTATACTCGCCGCCAAACGTCCAAGTCTCGTTTACGTCCAGCAGGCCATTATTGTTTGCGTCCCCGCCTGTCGCATCGAGCACCGTGATTTGCCCGTCATCATTAGTATCAACAGAGTTTTCGATAAGCGCATCTGTAAGCGAAATGCTACTTAACGTTATATTTCCATCATTTTTTACTGTAATTGAATAATTGATAATGTCGCCAGCTTCATCAATGATATCGTCATCATCATCACTGCGATCTGCATTAAGAACTTCATAGGTCTTTTGAATGCTAATCAGCGGCTCAAAACTTAGTAATGCATCGGCAATAGCGTCATCGGTTGCACCCTCATCCGTTACGATTGACACAACATTCCGAATCACGTTGTCGTTAATTGTTCCTGGATCGGAGCCATCATAGTTACCACGGGCATCCATATCTTCCTGAGTGACCTGGTACTCACCCGACCAAATCCACGTCTCGCCAACGTCAAATACCCCATCGCTATTAGTGTCACCCGCAGTAATATCCTCGGCATTAATCAAGCCGTCATCATTTTTATCGAGAGTGTCCAAAATCAGCGGATCAACCACTGTCGGGTTCGTCAATGCGACTTCTCCGGCATTGGTTGCCGATATGGTGTAGGAAACGATATCGCCTGCAGAATCGATGATGCTATCCTCATCAGCGGATCGATCGGAATTCAGAAGTTCGGCTGTTTTGATAATCTCAACCGAGGGATCGAGCGGGGCCTGAAGAATAAGGGTCGAAAATTCCTCAAAGCCACTATCCGTACCCTGAAACGCGGCACTAAAGAATAAGTATTGCGGATTTGAGGAAAAGAAGGATTTTGGAATCAGCATCACCACATCGGAACGCCCACTGCCGTTAAAGTCATCCCACATCGCAACCGTCATATCCAAATCGGCCTTATCCAGCGAATAAATCGGCGTTAGACCATCAAAGGAACCAAGCTGCGGATCCTGGGAGCCATAGATATTGAGGTCCGTCATCCGAATTTCGGCTTTAGGGCCACCCCCGCCACTGACCTCGTTTAGATCCAAGCGAATCTCGAGGTACTCCATACCGCCAACACCGACCACGGGAATCTTGCTCATCTCCAGGAGGCTGGTTCGATTACCGCCAGCGCCATTCGCGTCACCCGTGGCGTAATTGTTGCCATTGAAAAGATTGGTGCCGGACTGAGAACCGGACTGCTGAAGCGTAAGAAAAGGATCAAATATCCCCGTTCCGGCGCTACTCTCCCGCAGCGGATCGTCTTTCCAAGTGTAGAAAATAGTTCCATCTTCCAGCGTTACGCCTGGCGCCGCTGGAAAATCCCCAGCGCCAGTGTCAATGCTTGCGGGGGGGGATTGCGACGCGTAAAGAAAAACAGTCTGCTCGGCCATAAAAACCTCCTGAAGTAAGAGAAATGGCGGCCATAAATAAGTTTCAGGGCCGCTGTAGTGAGGGCAGTTTGAAAACGTCACCGCGGCGGAGGTGCTCGCCCAATTTGGAGGCTCTCAAATCCCCCAGCGATCGCGGAATCCTGTTTATTGCTTCCTGAGATCAAGGACTTAGACGTGGAATATCAAAGTCCACATGAGATGTGTAGGTTTAGTTATTGGATCGCCCTGATTACAACTCTCAGTTGCAACCCTGTGCGCTGTGACTTTTATCTTGTCGTTCATGGCTAAATCAAACGACATCAAAGAAAACTTCTCGGCGCTTCTGCGGGATTCACTCAGAAGCCGCTTCGGTCGGATCCCCTCTGCCGCTGTGGTGGCGCGGGAGTTCAATCTTCGGGCCTATGACACTACCCCGATCTCTCAAGAAAGTGCGCGGAGATGGCTGCGGGGCGTTTCCTTGCCTGAGGAGGAGCGGCTCCGGGTTCTGGTGAATTGGCTTAACCTCGATTTCAACGAAGCCCTTAAGCCGAGAATGCAGCCTTATGGCCAGCGGCAGGCCCTCGAAGTCGAGCACACAAGACCTGCCGAACGACAGCAGCCCCAAAGTGGTCTCGTTTCCGTGCTCAGTCCGTCGCCGGAACCCGCGACAACCGCTCCCAGGGCAAACCACGTGAGCCCCGATGATGAGGAGCTATTGAAACTACTGATGGTGCTGGATACGCCCCAAAAAAGAGCAATGCTTGAGCTGATTAAGTCAGGTTTTCGCACCCCAGCCCTGCCGCCACGATAACTGTTCTCTGATTCTCGAGGCCATCCATTCAAAATTTGGCGAGGGGTGAGTGGGCGTGTGGCCTCAGGCCCAAGCCCACTCACCCCGTAGGATCAATTCACAGCGATCTGAGAGGCCTCAAAGCCCGACTGTTTGTAGAGTAAGACCGTGAGCAAGCCGTCTTCAAAATGCGCTGTTGAGCGTGAGGGATCGAGCGCCGCATCGAGATCCAAGGTGCGCTCCACGTGGCCGACGTGACGCTCGCCACAGATCAGACGTTCCTCCTTCGGCAGTCCCGTCCCATTTCGGATATCTCCTTCAAGGGTTACCCTGCTGCCCGCGACCGAGACCTTCAGGGTCTCTTTTTTTACGCCAGGTAGCTCCGCCTCCAGAAGAAACATTTCAGGCTGCTCGCGAATATCCACCTTGACCGCCTCTGCCGCCGACTGAAAACCGCTGGGAAAGGGAGACATCCATAAGCGTGGGAAGTCACGCAGCCAAGGCCTCAGAAGTGACTCTGCAAAATTTATCTCTGCCATATAACCCTCCGTCAAGTAAAAGGAGGATCAGACCATAGCGTCTGCCGCGCGGCTGCTCTCCTTAATTGGATTGCATCAATCCTGCCGTGGAAAGGTCATGCACAAACGCGAACGATTGCCGCAGGCCTCGGCACGATCGGCAACACCGATCGCTGCGCATCGGTTAACTCCTGATGAATCGCCGCGTAAAAGCCCTGAATCGGACGAAAATGCGGAACGCGGCGATCCTGCTCATCCGAAAGGATCAGGCCGGTTGGCACAAATAACGATCCCATTACATCGAGCTGCGGAAATTGGAGATCAGAAAGACCGGCGGTTTCCAGCCCCTCCCAAAGCGCCTCCTCCGATACCGCGCAAAGGTAATACGGAGGTCGATACGCAACAGAGAGCGATGGGACTGCGAAGGCCAATTAATGCAAGCCTCGCGTAAGAATTTCCTCGAGATCGGAAATTGGGGTATTCAAATAGTCTTTTGGTAGCACCAGCTCCACTTTATCCAGAATATCGGCACTCAAAGACTCCCTGAGAAGTCCGAGGGCGCGTGGCGGCGCCATGATCACTAACTTAAAAAATTGACCAGCTGACATTTCCACCTCAATAGCTTGCGCGAGGTCCTCCAGAAATCGAGCCTCCTCCACCTCGTGAAAATCTGGCATCTCATAGGCCGAACGCCGAGGCTCAAAACGTGCAAACGCTCTGCCCGGCCGATCCCATCCCATCTCGTGACTCGCTAGATTTTCAATGCCAAACCGCTGCAATTGCTTTAGCCGAACCTGGCCATTGAAGCCTTGATTGCGGAAAAAGGCTGCCTTCTTACCATCGGCGAGGACCAAGAGTGTCTCCGCGCTAAATCTCATACAGGGCTCCGAGTGATATTCAAATTGGACTTGCATCCTAGGCCCCATCTCGGCGACTCCTTGCACGCGTCGTGTGGTGTTTGTTGCCTCGCGCCCTAAGAATTTTCATCACAACCATAGATTGAAGATCGACTCATGTGTTTACACATGAAAACAGGCGAATCAATTTCGAAATATCGGCACGGAGGGCCCGCGTCGATGGGCTAGATTTGGATACTAAAAAGCTGAGGGAAGCCGAAAAGACCTATACGCGCATTTCCGATCTGGTCGCGTCAACACGAGTTGCCACAGCTGGCCCTGGCGCGCGCGAAAATAACCCGCGCAGCCCAGAAGGTAGTAGCGCCACATTCGAAAAAATCGGCCCCCGTAGCGGGCCTTGATTTCAGGCCATCGGGCCGAAAAATTGCTGGCCCAGGCCATCAGCGTGCGATCGTAATCAGGGCCAAAGTTATGCCAGTCTTCAAGCATCAGCCGGCCCCGAATGGCCGATACGATCTCGCTGCCGTTCGGGACTTTTCCGTTTGGAAAAATGTATCGATCGATCCACGGATCGGTCACCCCGGCAGTAGCCTCTGTGCCGATGGTATGCAGCAGAAAAATGCCCTCCGGCTTCAAAAGGCGTCGGACAGTATCAAAAAAAATGGTGTAATTTTTCTCCCCTACATGCTCAAACATTCCAACTGAAACAATCTTGTCGTAGGTGCCAGTGAGTAGGCGATAGTCCTTCAGGCCAATGGTAACTGGCAGGCCTTTGCAGCGATCGCGTGCAAACTCGGCTTGCTGTTTGGATACCGTTACGCCGTGGACATGCACCCCATAATGGACAGCCGCGTATGCGGCAAGCCCGCCCCAGCCGCAGCCAATATCCAAAAGCCGTTCACCCGGAGAGAGCTGAAGCTTTTTGCAGATCATCTCGCATTTATCCTGCTGGGCCTGCGCTAGATTCCCAGCGCGCTCCCAATAACCACACGAGTAGATCATCATCGGATCTAGCATTCGCTCAAAGACGTCATTTCCGATGTCGTAATGCTGCTCGCCGACCTGAAAGGCTCGTGTGAGCGACTGAAGGTTAATCACTCGCGACCTGAGCCAGTGGGCGAACAGTTTCAATTGCGCCACCCCAATTGGCTTTTGGTCTAGCCTCGCCGCCAATAACCGAGAAGCCATCTCGTCGAGCTGCGTGCACTCCCAGTCGCCCGCCATGTATGACTCACCAAAACCAAGAGATCCATTGCGCAAAATCTCCGTGAAGACTCGCGGATGCCGGACTTCGATATCAAATGGCCGCTGGCCATCGAATTCGATATCGGCCTGACGAAAAAGTGCGCGCACGGCACCTTCCGGTCCCGACGGCGATGTCGAACGAATCACTGGGCTGAGCGCGGGCGCATGAAGGGCTGAGTGTTTCATCGCCCGACTATCCGAGAATTCCGCCCTACCCCAGGGCTCGTGAAATGTGGTTTTGCCGTGGAAAAAAACAGGCCCCGAATTCGGGGCCTGTTGGATTACTCGGCAGACTAGGGCTTACTTGCCGCCACGGTTGAAATGATTCGCAACCAATGTCACCGCAACTGCCGCCCAGATCACCAAAATTACTTGCCAAACTTCCATGTCTTACCAACCTTTCTCAGAGGGCATCAGCTCGTGAGGCTGATTATTGAGTGGACTCCCTGGCATTCCTTTTTTTTACAAGCGGGGCCATACAAACCAGTGTGGCCATCAGCAAGATGACCTCAATGATATACACAACGACATATCCCGTCGCGGCGCCGGCGAATTCTCTGCCAAGAAAAGAGCCCGTATTCCCAAAAGCCACGACCAGATCCCGCGCCACTCCCCCGATCGCCATGGCCAGTCCCGCCGCAGTCGCCTGCACGGCCCCCCAGGCCCCAAGGGCCAGGCCGACCTGCTCTTTCGGGGCGCTCTGCATGGTTGCGGTCAGCGTTCCATGACTAAAAAGACCCGCCCCCAATCCAATCAGAAAGGTGCCCGCGGTAAACAACGGCGCTGACTGTATCGGAGCGGCAGCGATCACAGCCACAAAAGCAGGCATGCCGACCAGCGCCCCCATTCCCGCCATACGATAAGGATCCGCGCCCCGGCCCAGCACCCGAGAAGCAAACCAAAAACCAATCAAACTTCCGAAGGCCAGTGTTGCGGTCAGCAGCGTCGTGGCGCTTACACTCAGGCCAAGAACTTCGCCGCCGTAGGGCTCGAGCAGAACATCTTCCATTGTGAATGCCATCGTGCCAAGGCCAACCACAGCAAGACGCCGAAGCGCTGCTGGTCCTTGTGAGAAAGTCCGCCAAGAGTCCATAAATGAAGGGTCGGGAATCGCAGAACGCTTGCGATTGCGGTCTCGGGCCTCCTGCTTCCACATGGCGGTCACGTTCAGAACGATGGTCAGGACTGCTGCGCCCTGAATCACTTGAATGAGACGACCGGGACTGTAATCCCCAAGCAATGCGCCAAAGGCCAAGGCGCTCACTACCATGCCTACCAAAAGCGTGACGTACATCAGGCCCACCACCTTGGGCTGTGATTCTTGCGGAACAAGGTCAGTCGCAAGCGCAAGTCCAACGGTCTGCACGGTGTGCAGGCCTGCACCTACCAACAGAAATGCAATGGCCGCTCCCAAGTGCCCCACCCAGATCGGCGCATTGGCAGCCTGACCGGCTCCCGCGAGTACCAGAAGTGCAAACGGCATCACAGCAAAACCACCGAACTGCAGCATCGTACCCATCCAGAGAAAAGGCACCCGACGCCAGCCGAGCTCGGAGCGATGAATATCAGATTTAAAACCGATTAAGGCGCGCAGCGGCGCAAACACGATGGGCAGCGCCACCATGATTGACACGATCGAGGCGGGCACCTTCAGTTCAACGATCATGACGCGATTTAGGGTTCCGATCAGCAGCACCAGCGCCATGCCCACCGAGATTTGAAACAGCGATAGCCGCAGCAGCCTTGATAGCGGCAAATCAGGAGTCGCGGCATCCGCAAACGGAAGAAACCTTGACCCCATGGAGGTCCAGGTCTGAACGAGCGATCGGCTGAAGCGATTCACGATTTGCGCATTTTAGGCAAGGGATTCAAATACTGCGTCCATGACAGCGCACAACAAAAGAAAAGGGTCCCGAAGCCATGAACTCCGGAACCCTTTTGCAGCGAAGCCGAGGGAGTGGCTGCGCTACTTCTTGACGGCCGGCTGCGCCGCCACCGTCTTTTGACCGCCTTGCAGGAAGTCTTTCACCCACGTCGTGTTTGTCACGAGTGCGACGTGGACTGCAAATGAGCCAATAGCAACAGCGGACAGGAACAGAGGGATCCCAACCGACGGCTTGACCACGCACCAGATTTTTCCGTAAATCATGATCCGCTCCTTTTAATGCAACCAGGGTGAGTAGATATAGGCCAGCAGATGTGCGAGTACTGCGATCATCCCGAAAATCTGCGTACCCTGAATCAGATTACGGTGAATCTCCTCTGATTCAGCTTCAGTAAGGCCTGTGGGCCATACTTTGTTTGGGTCTGCCATAGCATTTCTCCTTTGAAAGACCTCTTTTCGTGCTGAACCCGCACGGGGGCTGTCATGACAACGACGGCCGGAGAATCCAACGCCGTCAAACCCGCAACGGGTTTACGTGTAATTTTACTCTGACACATTTAAATGTCAAAAAAATCTGACAGTCTGTTTAGGACAGGCTATTCTGCTACTTATTTGCAAACGATAATGATTCGCATTAATATTGTTCCAGTCGGCGCTTCCCAATCCCAGTGGCAGGTCTCTGCCCTGGGCTGCCCCCCATGAAACCGGAGGAGAAAAGTAATGTCAGTCAGTCTCGATCGTAGCCGCCTCGGCCGCCGTGTCTTGGGCGGCGCCATGCTGGCGGCCTTGCTCGCACCCTTGTGGCTGCAGAGCCCGGCGGTCCGGGCCCAGCCGAAAGAGCGGGCACTCAATCTCTACTCCTCACGGCACTACTCGAGTGACCAGGAGCTTTACGACGCCTTCACCCGCCAGACAGGAATCAAGGTCAATCAGATTCAAGCAGGCGATGAGGCACTACTTGAACGACTCAAAAGTGAGGGCAAGGCCTCGCCCGCTGATGTCATTCTTCTGGCCGATGCCGCCCGACTCTGGAAGGCACAAAACGAAGGCCTGCTGCAGCCT
>Ga0255210_1000559_pt1 | contig 13093 bp, 11 predicted proteins | sample Miss_Yuk_RepA_8d_FD_188422 | JGI IMG/M metagenome (GOLD analysis project Ga0255210, IMG submission 188422) | Freshwater microbial communities from Mississippi River, Louisiana, United States - Miss_Yuk_RepA_8d | ecosystem: Environmental > Aquatic > Freshwater > River | place: USA: Louisiana...
AGATGCCAGGCTGTCCATCGTGGAACTCTCCCGTCGTGTCGGGTTGACCAAGACGCCTTGCGCCGAGCGGGTCCGTCGCCTGGAGAAGGCGGGTGTGATCCGGGGCTATCACGCGGCATTGGACGCCGACGCGGTGGGTGCCGGTCATGTGGTGCTGGTGCAGGTGTTGCTCTCCAGCACCACCGAGCAGGACTTGCGCCGTTTCAATGAGGCGGTGCGCCGCATCCCCGAGATCGAGTCCTGCCACATGATCGCGGGGGATTTCGACTACCTCCTCAAGGTGCGCACCCGGGACATCAACGAATACCGCAAAGTCATGGGCGAGCACATTTCGGGGCTGCCCTCTGTCAAGCAGACCCACACCTATGTGGTGATGGAGGTGGTCAAGGATGAGCGCAGCCTGCCGGTGCGGCCCGCGGCCGCTAGACTGACAACCCCATGACACTACCCAGCCTCGACGACCCCCGCGCGCTGCTGCGACACCTGTACGACGTGGCGGTGCAGCGCGCGCTGCCGCTGCACAACACCGCGGCCCATCTGCCCCAGCCCCCGAAAGGACGCACCCTGGTGCTGGGGGCGGGCAAGGCGGGTGGCGCGATGGCGCACGCGGTGGAGGCCCTGTGGCCGCAGGATGCGCCGCTGTCCGGTCTGGTGGTCACGCGCTACGGGCACACACCGCCGCGGCCGTCGGGGTTGCCCGAAAGGATCGAGGTCGTGGAAGCCGCGCATCCGGTGCCCGACGCGGCCGGTTTGGCGGCGGCTCAGCGCATCCTGGCGCTGACGCAGGGCTTGACCGAGGACGACCTGGTGCTGTGCCTGATTTCGGGCGGCGGATCGTCCCTGCTGACGCTGCCGTGCGAGGGCCTGACCCTGGCCGACAAGCAGCGCATCAACCGCCAGTTGCTCGAGAGCGGCGCGCACATCGGAGAGATGAACACCGTGCGCAAGCATCTCTCCCGCATCAAGGGGGGGCGCCTGGCGGCAGCCTGTGCACCGGCCCGTGTGGTCACGCTGACCATCAGCGATGTGCCCGGTGACGACGTGAGCGTGATCGCCAGTGGCCCGACCGTGGCCGATGCGACCACCTGCGCCGATGCCCTGGACATCCTGCGTCGCTACGGCATTGAGGTGCCGCCTGCGGTCCGGGCGCAGCTCGAGCGCGCCGAGCTGGAAACCCCCAAACCCGGCGATCCGCGACTGGCGCGCTGCGAAACGCACCTGATCGCCACGCCGCAACAGAGCCTGGAAGCCGCCGCCGCTGCGGCACGCAGCCTGGGTCTGCGTGCCTACATCCTCAGCGACGAAATCGAAGGTGAATCGCGGGAAGTCGGCAAGGTGCACGCGGCGCTCGCCCGGTCCACCGCGTCCGGGCGCAGCAGCTTCGAGACGCCCTGTGTCATCTTGAGCGGGGGGGAAACCACGGTGACCGTGCGTCCCCGTGCCCCGGACCAGCCCAGGGGCAAGGGCGGACGGGCGGGCGAGTTCTGCATGGGTCTGGCACAGGCGCTGGGTGGCCAGCCCGGTGTCTGGGCCCTGGCCGCCGACACCGACGGCATCGACGGCATGGAGGACAACGCGGGTGCGGTGGTGACGCCGGACACCCTGGCCCGAGCGGCCGCCCTCGGGATGAAGGTCGGCGATCATCTGGCCCGCAACGATGCCTACGGCTTCTTCGAGCCACTGGGGGATCTGGTCGTGACGGGGCCAACCCACACCAATGTCAACGACTTCCGGGCGATTCTGGTGAGGTGACTTCCGCCGCGTCCCGCGCGGCGGCCCCGGATCGGCGGTTACAAACCCGCCGAAGACATCGTTTCTAATAGAGGGTTGCCATCGGCCCACCGGCCGCGGAACACGCCGGCCACGTTCGTGGGACGGATTCCTCCCTGTCAACCCTGTTGCTGGTGCCCGACCCCGGGTACCGTGGACCATTTTGCTCGACCGTTTGCCGTCCGTACCTGCCTCCGCCCTGGCGCGACAGTTGGCGCGCTGGTTGCCTGCGCCCGTCGAAGGGCCGCGGCAGGACGTGGCCGAGCGGCTAGGCCAATGGCTCAACGTCAAGGAAGCCATTGCGCTGCATGCGGCGACCGGGGCGGTGGACGCCGCCGGCGCGGCGGCGTCGAGGCGGCAGCGTTCCACGACGGTACCCACCCAGGCGCTTCGTGCCAACCTGCAGGCCGAGTTGCAGCGCGTGCAAGCGGTGCTGACGCAATCGATCCGTCGCCGCGATCCGACGCACCGCCCCGACGCCAGTGATCCCGACACCGAGTTCGCCTTCTACCACCAGCGCCTGCACGAGCAGCAGCGTCGCATGGAGTTGGCAGTGGATGCCCTGCGCGACCACGTGCGCCAGGCCCTGGCCCACTCGTCGCCGGATCACGCGCGCCTGGCTGCGCTCGATGCCCACATGCAGACCCTCTTTGGCGGACGTGAGCAGCGGCTGCTGTCCCAGCTGCCAGCCTTGCTGAAAGCCCGATTTGCCGCCCTGCGGCAGGCGGTCGCCACCTCTGACACCCCCCATGACCCACGCTGGCTGCAAGCCTTTGCCGACGAGTTCGAGCAGGTCCTGCTGGCCGAGCTGGACCTTCGGCTGCAACCGGTCATGGGCCTGATCGAATCCCTGGAACATGATGACTGATTCTTCGCGTTTGCATCGCGTCCTGTCTGCGGGCGCCTTGGTGACTGGCCTGGCGGTGGTGGCCTGGGTGGCCAGCGGTTTTGTCGGCTCCAGTGCGTTTGCCCTGGGTATGACGCTGCTGATTGGCGCTGTCTTTCTGGGGGGCGTCTGGGAGTTGCGCCGCTATTCACAGGCGACCGCAGCCCTGCAGGCGGCCATGGTCGACGTGCCACAGCCCCCGGAGCGCTTGTCCGACTGGCTGACCCGTGTGCCTGACTCCTTGCAGGGGGCCGTCCGCCAGCGTGTCGAGGGTGATCGGGTCGCCTTCCCGGCACTCACGCTCACCCCCTACCTGATCGGTCTGCTGGTCATGCTGGGCATGCTGGGGACTTTTCTGGGCATGGTGGTGACGTTCAAGGGGGCGGTGTTTGCCCTGGAGGGGTCGGCTGACCTGTCGGCCATCCGCAGCGCACTGGCCGCGCCCATCAAGGGCCTGGGGCTGTCGTTCGGGACCTCGGTGGCTGGCGTGGCCACCTCGGCCATGCTGGGCCTCATGACGACCCTGGCGCGACGTGAACGCACCCGCGCGCTGCGGATGCTGGATGGCCTGGTGGCCACCACACTGCGGCCGTTTTCGGCCGCGCATCAGCGGCAGCAGAGTTTCGAAGCCCTGCAACGCCAGGCGGAAGCCATGCCGGCTGCGGCCCGGCACCTGCAGACGCTGATCGAGCAGATGGAGCAGCGCAGCCGGCAGCTCGACGAGCAGTTGCTGGCCCGCCAGGCCGAGTTCCAGCGCGAGGCGGCGGCGGCCTACACCGGCCTGGCCCAGTCGGTCGAGCGTTCGCTGCGCGAGAGCCTGGCCGCCAGTGCCCGCGCCGCTACCGAAAGCCTGCAGCCTGTGGTCCAGGAGGCCATGAGCCGTGTGGCCGCCGAGTCCCTGCGCCTGCACGAAGGCGTGGGCGCTGCGGTCCAGGCACAGCTGTCCGGGCTGTCGGAGCGCTTTGCCGTCACCACCACCGCGGTGACCGAGACCTGGACCCAGGCCCTGAAGCAACACGCCGAGGATGCCCGGCAACTGCTGGCGCTGCAGGAGCAATCCCTTACCCAGCTGCATGCCGGCTTCGAGTCTCGCGCCGAACAATGGCTGCACAAGGTGCAGACTGCCCAGGAGCAGGCCCAGGCACAGCGTCTCCAGATGGACCAGAGCCAGCAGGCGTCGCTCATGGCAGAGCTGGAGCGCGTGACGCAGTCGCTACAGGCCGGTTGGCAGCAGGCGGGCAGCCTGGCCCAGACCCAGCAGCAGGCCGTGATGCAGGCGCTGGAGGAAACCGCCAGCGCCATCACCGAACGCAGCACCCGGCAGCTTGACCAGGGACTGGAGGGCATTTCACGCCTGCTGACCCAGACCGAAGCCCTGGTGCAGGCCCGCGCGGCATCCGAAGCGGTCTGGGTGCAGCAGCATGGCCAGCGTATGGACGAGCTGGCTGCCCTGTGGCGCCAGGAGCTCTCGGCCCTGCGCGAGACCGAAGTCCAGCACCAGCAACGGCTGGTCGAACAGCAGGGCAGCTGGCAGACCGCTGTCGGACAGCAACTTCAGGCGCTGCGCAACGACGAGGCGGCGCGCGGTGATTCTGCCGTGCAGCGCCTGGCCGAACTGCAGGCGGCGCTGGCGACACAATTGGCGACCCTGGGGAACGCTCTGGAAGCGCCCATGGCGCGACTGATGCAGACGGCATCCGAGGCCCCCAAGGCGGCGGCCGAGGTGATTGCCCAGTTGCGCGAACAGATGAGCCGCCTGGCCGAGCGGGACAACGCCACGCTAGCCGAACGGGCCGACTTGGTGGGGCAGATGGGTCAGCTGTTGCAGCAGGTGCAGCAGACCACAGCCGAGCAGCGCGCGGCCATCGAGAACCTGGTTGGTTCCGCCTCCAGCGTGCTCGAACGGGTGGGGCAGCAGTTTGCCGACACGGTCGGCGCACAGTCCGGACGTGCCGAGGCGATGGCCGAGCAGGCGGCCGCCAGTGCCGCCCAGCTGGGTGCGCTGGGTGAGGCCTTCCAGGCAGGCGCCGGGCAGCTGGCGGCCAGCCACGAACAGCTGGTGCAGGGCCTCAAGCGGGTGGAAGAGGCGATCGGTCAGTCGCTCACGCGCAGCGACGAACAGCTGGCCTACTACGTGGCCCAGGCGCGCGAGGTCATTGACCTGAGCATCAGCGCCCAGCAAGGCATCGTGGAAGACCTGCGGCGTCTTCGTGGACCCGTCAAGGCCACGGCCGGAGCGGCGTGATGGGCGCCTTCCATGACCCGTGGGGTAGTGCTGAGGGCCCCGATGACGAGGCGCCCGAAGCCACGGCCCCCGTCTGGGCAGTGTTTGGTGACCTGATGGCCGGGCTGGTGGGCGCATTTGTGCTGGTGTTCATTGGCGTATTGCTCACCCAGGTGGACCTGGTCAACAGCCTGCAGGCGGAGATCGAGAAGCGCCAGCAGGAGGAAGCCCGTCGCATGGCACTGGAAAAGGCCCTGGCCGTGCCGCTGGCCAGTGGTCGGGTGACTTTGAACAACGGGCGCATCGGCATCAGTGGCAGCGTGCTGTTCGACTTCAACTCGGCGCAGTTGCGTCCCGAAGGCGAGCAGTTGCTGCAGGCGCTGGTGCCGCCCTTGCAGGTGTACCTGGGCGAGCGCGATGAAATGCTGATGGTCAGCGGCTTCACCGACGACAAACCCATCAGCGCCAGCAACACCCGGTTCAAGGACAACCTGGAGCTGTCTGCCCAGCGGGCGTTGACGGTGACCCGCACCCTCATTGCCCAGGGAATGCCGCGTTCGCGCGTCTTCAGTGCGGCTTTCGGCCCCGAGCAGCCGGTGGCCAGCAACGCCGACGAGAAAGGGCGTGCGCTCAACCGCCGGGTGGAAATGGCTCCGGTGCCCCGTGCGAACGCAGGTGCCGGTGCCGGCGGCAACGCCACCCAGGAACGCGACGCGGCGACGCCGTCGCCGGGACGTTCATGACCAAACCCGCAGCATCTGCTGGCGGGGCCGGCTCGCCGTTGGCCGCCCTCAATGCCCATCTGGACCAGACCTCCCGGCAGGCGAGGGGCACGCTGGACCCTGGGGCGGGACCCTGGCCGGATCTGCGCAGCGCAGCCCGCTTTCGGGAAACCTGGGAGCGTCTGAGTGCCGAGGGCCAGGTGCGGCAGTCCCTGCAGCGTGCGCCCCAGAATGCCGGTCCGCTCAATCCCCAGCGACTGATGAGCGGGAACCTGGCGCTGATGGGGGAGTTGTCACCCCACTACCTGCGCCGCTTCCTCGCCCATGCCGACACCCTGCTCTGGCTGGAGCAACTTCAGTCCAGCCTGCGTCCGGCAGGCAAGACCGGCAAACCGGGGTCGTCGGCCGTGCCATCGGACCCGCGGCGCCGGCGCTGACCAGGCGCCGCCACGCTCAGGTCCTGCCGGTCTGCTGGCCCGCCTTGGCATGCGCCAGCATGCGCGCGAACATGTCCAGCAGCTGCTCGTATTCCTCGTCGCTCAGGCACCGGGTCAGCTCGTCGTTGCGCTGTTCCACCAGCACCATGACCTTGCGCCAGAGTGTCTTGCCCTTGGGCGTGAGGGCCAGGAAGACGCTGCGGCCATCCAGCGGACTGGCGACTTTCTGGACCAATCCCTTGTCCACCAGCGACTGGGCGGCCCGGCTGGCCTGGCCCTTGTCCAGGTTGGCCTCAAAAGCTAGCTGATTCACGGTGAGCTGGGGAAAAGACCCGATGGAAGACAGCGTCCGGGCCTCCGACAGGCCCAATCCCAGCTCGGCGGTGTACAGGGCGTGGGTGGCCATGTCGTTGAGCTTGGCCAGGGTGTTCAGGCGGTAGGTGAAAAACCGCTCCAGGGCGGGTGGGGAGGGGCTGCGCTCGCTCATGGGTGCATTGTCCTTCAGGTGATTGGCGGGTTGGGTCAATCCCTCTGCGTGGTCGAAAATAGTTGCGCGCGCAACTAAAATGCGCCAGAATCCCCGATCATCGGAATCAGAACAACGGAGACAACCCAGATGCATCAACCCACGACGCAGCCGCGGCCGTCGATCTATTACCCCTATCAGGTGTTCCAGCCCTGGCTGCCCTCGCAGCACGGGGCGCAGCCACGCCAGAAGGTGGTCATCGTGGGCAGCGGACCGGCGGGCATGGTCACGGCGCTGGAACTGGCGCGCCACGGCGTGGCCAGCGTGGTGCTCAGCGCCGAGCTGCAGTTCTCGCAGGGCAGCCGCGCCATCGTGTTCACCCGCCGCTCCATGGAGATCCTGCAGCAGGTGGGCGTGGCCGAGCGCATGACCGAGGGTGGTCTGCCCTGGCGCTTTGGCAACTCGTACTACCGGGGCCAGCGGGTCTTTCGCATGGAAGCGCCGCACGACGCTGATGACCGCTTCTTCCCCATGCTCAACGTGCAGCAGCAGTACATGGAGGAATACCTGCACGATGCCTGTGCGGCCAGTCCGCTGATCGAGATGCGCTGGGGCAACAAGGTGCTGGGGGTGACCCAGCGCGAGGGCTCCGCCGAGGTGCTGGTTGACACGCCCGAGGGCGAGTACACCCTGGAAAGCGACTGGGTGGTGGATGCCTCCGGCGGCCGCTCGGCCATCCGCACGGCCATGAACCTGCAGATGGAAGGTGCCTCCTACGAGGGTTTCTTCGTCATTGCCGACATCCGCATCGACCTGCCGCTGCCGACCGAGCGCCTGGCTTTCTTCGACCCGGAGTGGAACCCGGGCAACACCATCCTGATGCACCGGGAGCCGCACGGCATCTGGCGCGTGGACTACCAGCTGCCCGAGGGCGAGACGCCCGAGGAGGCCCTGCGTCCGGAGTCGCTCAAGGCCCGCATCGACGCGCAGCTGGCGATGATCGGCCATGCCGGCACGCCCTGGGAGATGGACTGGAGTTCGGTGTACTCGGCCCGCACGCTCACGCTGCCCGACTTCGTGCACGGCAGCGTGATCTTCACCGGCGACGCCGCCCACCTGTTGCCCATCTTCGGCGTGCGCGGGGCCAACACCGCCTTCCAGGACGCGCAGTCGCTGGGCTGGCACCTGGCCCATGTGGTCAAGGGCCTGGCCGGCCCTCGCCTGCTGGCCAACCACAGCGCCGAGCGGGTGGGCGCGGCGCGCGAGATCATTGCTGAGTCGGGCAAGAGCGTGCGCTTCATGACGCCGCCCACCCGGGGCTTCCGTCTGCTGCGCGACGCGGTGCTGTCGTTGTCGCTGCAGCACGCCTTCGTGCGCCCGCTCTACCACTGGCGCACCTCGCGTCCGCACGAGTACACCCATTCGATGCTCAACAGCCGGGGCGACGACAACGCGTTGTTCACCGAGGGCCCGGCCCACGGCGCGCCGCCGCGCAACATCCGCCTGGCGGCCGATGACTACCTGCTGGACCACCTGGGTGGCGGATTTGACCTGCTGTACTTCACCGAAGCCGGCGAAGTGCCCGAGACGATCCAGGCCGTGGTGCGCCAGGCGCGCGAGCGCGGTGTGGCGCTGCGCGTGAGCGCGGTGGGGCATGACGGACCGGTGGCCGGTGCCGACCAGAGCTTTGCCGATGCCGACGGGCACTTCCGGGCCCGCTACGGGGTGCGCGCCAGCGGCGCGGCCTACCTGCTGCGTCCGGACCAGCACGTGTGTGCGCGCTGGCTCACGCTCGATGCCCACCGCCTGCAGGCCGCACTGACCGCCGCGCTGCCCCAGTGACCCACCGCCGATCAGGATGACCACCATGAACACACCCGCGACGCTGCCGATCGAAGGTCTGGAGACCGTCTACGACGCGCTGGCCCAGGCCATCGACCAGGCCGGCCCCGACAAGACCGAGCTTTTCCTCGTCAAGCTCGCCCTGCTCAATGCCCAGGCACTGGCGGACGCCGGGCTTTTCCAGCAACATCTGCAGGCCGCACTGCAAGACCTCTGACCACCGACCCACCCCAGGAGCCATCATGAAAATCGAGCGCATTCACCACGTCGCCTACCGCTGCAAGGACGCCAAGGAAACCGTCGAGTGGTATGTCAAACACCTGAACATGGACTTCGTGCTGGCCATTGCCGAAGACCAGGTGCCGTCCACCAAGGCACCGGACCCTTACATGCATGTCTTCCTGGACGCCGGGCAGGGCAACGTGCTGGCCTTCTTCGAACTGCCCAACTCGCCCGAGATGGGGCGCGACGAGAACACCCCGGCCTGGGTGCAGCACATCGCCTTCAAGATCGGCAGCATGGATGACCTGATCTCCACCAAGGACCGCCTGCAGGCCGCCGGCATCGATGTGATCGGGCCGACCGATCACACCATCTTCAAGAGCATCTATTTCTTCGATCCGAACGGTCACCGCCTGGAACTGTGCGCCGATGTGGGCACGCCCAAGATGCACAAGGACCTGGACGAGGTGAAGTGGGACATGCTCAATGAATGGGCCCAGACCAAGCGAGCGCCCAAGCATGCCGCCTGGATGCACGACAAGGAATTCAAGGCCCTGGATTGAGATTCACCCGACATGACGATGCTCAATGAAACCCACGACCCGGCCCTGCGCAGCTGGGTGGCGTCGGCCAACGTCGCCGGCAACGACTTCCCGATCCAGAACCTGCCGTTCGCCAGTTTCCGTCGCCAGGGCAGCACCGAGGCCTTCCGCGGCGGCGTGGCCATCGGTGACCAGATCCTGGATCTGGCGGCCGTTCACCAGGCGGGCGTGTTTGCGGGTGAGATCGGCGAGACCGTGAAGGCCGGCGCTCAGCCCCAGCTCAATGAACTGATGGCCAAGGGTGCACCGGCTTGGAGCGCGTTGCGTCTGGCGCTCTCGCGTGCGCTGCGCGAGGGTGCGGCCGAGCAGGCTGCGCTGCAGGCCTGCCTGGTGCCGCAGGCGCAGGCCGAATACGGCGTGCCCGCCCGCATCGGTGACTACACCGACTTCTACACCTCGGTGCACCACGCCACCAACATCGGCAAGCTGTTCCGCCCGGACAACCCGCTGCTGCCCAACTACAAGTGGATTCCCATTGGCTATCACGGCCGGGCTTCCAGCATCGGTGTCTCGGGCCAGCAGTTCCGCCGCCCGGTGGGCCAGACGCTGCCGCCAGGGGCCACGCAGCCTTCGTTCGGGCCCTGCAAGCGGCTGGACATCGAACTGGAACTGGGTATCTTTGTGGGCACAGGCAATGAACAGGGGGACCCGGTGGCCATGGCGCAGGCCGAGGATCATGTGTTCGGTCTTTGCCTGCTCAACGACTGGTCGGCCCGGGACATCCAGGCCTGGGAATACCAGCCGCTGGGTCCCTTCCTGTCGAAGAACTTCGCCACCACGATCTCGCCCTGGATTGTGACGGTGGAAGCACTGGCGCCTTACCGTGTGGCCTTCGAGCGCCCGGCGGAAGATCCGCAGCCTTTGCCGTATCTGGACAGCGAAGCCAACCGCCAGCGCGGCGCGTTCGACATCCAGCTGCAGGTGGGTCTGGAAACGCCGAAGATGCGCGAAGCGGGTCAGGGCGATGCCACCATTTGCCGAACCAGCTACAGGCATGCCTACTGGACCGTGGCCCAAATGGTCACGCACCACACGGTCAACGGCTGCAACCTGCAGCCAGGTGACCTGTTCGGCAGCGGCACGCTGTCCGGGCCCACGCTGGACCAGGCGGGTGCGTTGATCGAGCTGACCGCCGGTGGCAAGAACCCGCTGCCCCTGCCCAACGGTGAAACCCGCACCTTCCTGGAAGACGGTGATGCGGTGGTGCTGCGCGGCTGGTGCGAGAAGCCCGGTGCCGCGCGCATCGGCTTTGGCGAGTGCCGCGGAACGGTACTGCCCGCGCGCAGCTGAAGAGCGACACGCGGGTGGCCTTCAGGCCATCTGCGTGATCGCGCGACGGAACCACCGTAGGGACAGGCCGAACAGCACGGAGCCGATCAGGCCCAGGGCCACCAGCGAAGTCCAGACCACCTCGATGCCCGCGCCGCGGTAGAGGATGGCTTGGCTCAGCTCGGTGAAGTGGGTGGTGGGAGCCAGCGACATCAGCCACTGAACCCACTGGGGCATGCTTTCGCGCGGGGTCATGCCGCCCGAGAGCATTTCCAGGGGCATCATCACCAGCATCACCAGAAGGCCGAACTGGGGCATGTTGCGGGCCATGGTGGCCATGAAAATGCCCATCGAGGTGGTGGCAAACAGGTGCAGGCTGGCGCCAAAGAAGAACAGGGCCAGCGAGCCTTCGATGGGCACCTGAAGAAGCCAGCGGATGATGCCGTGCATCGACATCATGGCCGCAACCAGAACCACCAGGCCCATGGCCCAGACCTTGCCCAGCATGATTTCGGTCGGCGTCACCGGCATGACCAGCAGGTGTTCGACCGTGCCGTGTTCACGCTCGCGGATCAGCGCAGCGCCGGTCAGGATGATCGAGGCCATGGTGATCTGCCCCACCAGTTCCATCAACGAGCCGAACCACACATTCGACAGCGTGGGGTTGAAACGCATGCGGGTGACGAGTTCCACGGGTGCCGCCGGCGTCTCCCGGCTGCCCTGCAGAAACTCGCTGACCTCGCCCGCCACGATCTGCCCGGCCAGTCCGCTGCCGCTGAAGGCCTGGCTCATGCGGGTGGCGTCCACGTTCAGTTGCACGGTGGGTTGGCGTCCGGCCAGCACGTCGCGCTGGAAGTTGGGTGGAATCACCAGCACCAGGGTGTAGTGACCGGCATCGAGCATGGGGTCGACATCGGCCTGGGAAATGCGCACCGGGGTGTTGAAGGCTGGCCGGTAGAAGGCGGTGAAGATGCGGGCCGACAGCGCCGAGTCATCCTCGTCGACGATGGCCACCGGTGTTTGCTGCAGCGTCTCGGGCATGGCCGTGCCCGAGGTGTAGACCGCCACCGTGAACACGTAGATGATCAGGAAGAGCATGGTCGGGTCGCGCCAGAGGCTCCAGAGCTCCTTGATGCCCAGGCGGCGGATGTTGCCCAGGTGCTGCAGCAGGCGGCGCATCTTGCTCACCGCTCCTGCTTGCGCAGCAGCGCCACCGCCACCGTCAGGATGACCAGGGGTGCGATCACCAGCGGCCAGATGGCGCCGGCCAGGTCGCCAAAACCCAGCGCCTTGTTGAAGACGCCACGGCTGATGGTGAACATGTGGCTGGCGGGGTAGAACTCGCCGATCCAGCGGCCCAGGCCCTCCAGCGATGACACCGGGTTGATCAGTCCGCCGAACTGGATAGCGGGAAGCATCGTGCCGATCATGGTGAAGAACATGGCGGCCAGCTGGCTTTTGACCAGCGCCGAGGCCAGCAGGCCCAGGCCGGTGGCGCTGATGCAGAAGAGCAGGGTGGACAGGGTCAGGACGGCCAGGCTACCGGTGATGGGCACGTCGAACACCGTCACTGCCAGCAAGGTCATCATCGCGAAATTGACCATCGACAGGCCCAGGTAGGGCAGCTGCTTGCCCAGCAGGAACTCGGTGCGGGTCGTCGGCGTGACGTAGAAATTGATGATGGAGCCCAGCTCCTTCTCACGCACGACCGCCAGCGCGGTCAGCATGGCCGGCAGCATCAGCAGCAACATCGGAATGACTGCCGGCACCATCGCGGGCAGGCTCTTGATGTCCGGGTTGTATCGGAAACGCGTCTCCACGTTGATGCTGCCGGCGGGGACGTGGCCCGTGGCTTCGGTGATCTTCTGCACCAGCCAGTACTGGTGCATGCCCTGCACGAAGCCGGAAACGGTTTCGGCACGCTGGGGCATGGCGCCATCGATCCAGGCGCCGATCTCTGCGGTCTCGCCCCGGTTCACGCGCTGGGCAAACCCGGCCGGAATCTCCAGTGCCAGCGAGATCTCGCCGCTGCGCAGCCGGTGGTCCATGTCGGCGTCATCGGTCAGGGGGGGCTGCTCGATGAAATAGCGTGAACCCGACAGCTGTAGGGCGTAGTCGCGACTGAGGCTGGTCTGGTCGTGATCGAGCACCGCAAACCGCAGGTCTTCCACGTCCATGCTGATGCCGTAGCCCATCACGAACATCAGCATCAGGGACCCCAGCAAGGCCAGTGCGCCGCGCACGGCATCTCGCTGGAGCTCCAGCGACTCGCGCCAGGCGTAGCTGAACAGGCGCCGGAGACTGCGGCGCCATCGGCTGTCCCTGGGCGCGGCAGGCGTGTTGTCGTCGGTGGCCAGATGGGCCTGCACATCGTGTTCGGCGCCACCGCCGGCCTGCATCAGACAGTCGATGAAGGCCTCCTCGAGCGTTTCGGTCCCGTGGGCTTCGATGATGGCCTGGGGGGTGTCGCTGGTGAGCACCCGGCCGGCGTGCATCAGGGAGATGCGGTCACAGCGCTCGGCCTCATGCATGAAGTGGGTGGAGATGAAGATCGTCACGCCATCGCGGCGCGAGAGTTCGATCATCAGGCGCCAGAAGTTGTCGCGTGCCATCGGGTCCACACCCGAGGTCGGCTCGTCCAGAATGAGCAGCT
>Ga0255210_1000560_pt1 | contig 13087 bp, 15 predicted proteins | sample Miss_Yuk_RepA_8d_FD_188422 | JGI IMG/M metagenome (GOLD analysis project Ga0255210, IMG submission 188422) | Freshwater microbial communities from Mississippi River, Louisiana, United States - Miss_Yuk_RepA_8d | ecosystem: Environmental > Aquatic > Freshwater > River | place: USA: Louisiana...
ACCTATGCGGGCCATCTCTAGAGACGCGTTGAAAGAAGTTTTCTTAGAACCGGCTCGAAGGCTTCCTGCCAATCGATTAAGGTAGGCCGGCCGGTCTGGATGCGCCATTTATGGGTATCAAGCCTGGAGCTGGCAGGTCTTTTTGCAATGGTCGGGTATTCATCACTGGAAATACCAATCAACTGATCCTTTCCTAAACGGAGTTGCTTTTGCCAGTTTGGGTGGGATGATGCCCGATCAATAATCCATAAGGCATATCGATACCAGGTGGTTTCGCCCGATGGCACCAAGTGGAACAGACCGGCAGGTATTGAATTTGCAAGGCATCGATTAAGCTCAGCAGAGACAAATGGCGTCGGGGTGGGCACCCCGTACTGGTCATTAACAACGCGAAGCACTTCCTTTTCACAGGCTAAACGAAGCATGGTTTTAGCGAAATTCTGACCATGGGATCCAACCACCCAGGAGCATCGCAATACCGTCGCCTTGGCGTTTGCCTCGAGCACTGCGACTTCGCCCCTCCACTTACTTGCGCCGTAAACGCTAAGTGGGTTCGGTTTGTCTTCCTCGGTATAAGGTCGCATGGCAAGGCCGTCAAATACGTAGTCGCTTGAAAAGTGTATGACGGGAACTTCTTTAGCGAGCGCGCCTAGCGCACCAGGAAACCATGCATTGACCTGCAGGGCAAGCGCCTCATCACTTTCCGCCCTGTCAACTGCCGTATATGCAGCGGTATTTATCACAATATCAGGTTGATATCGGTCTAATAATTCACCCAAAACTTGCTCGATTACACAACGACTACCAGCCAAGTCGAGTTGCTCTCGCGTGATGCCAACCACATCACCAGGTAAATCTTCGAGTAATTGGCTGCCAAGTTGCCCCTTAGAGCCAATCAATAAGACCCGTTGGACCATTAGCCTGTCAATTCGGGAAGCTCTTGATCGGCTTGAATCCCCTCAAGAGTTTTTCCCGCGAGATCTTTTGTCGCTAGTTTCGGCGGCCCTGTCTTCTCGAGTGGCCAGTCGATGCTCAAACGCTGATCCGACCATAACAAGCTTCGCTCGTACGCCGGCATCCAATAATCGGTTGTTTTATAAAGAAAATCAGCAGTGTCGGACAGCACGAGAAAGCCATGAGCAAATCCCGGTGGAATCCAAAGTTGCCGATGATTTTCTGCTGACAATTCGCAGCCAAAACTTTGGCCAAAACTTTGTGAATCAATACGAAGATCCACCGCAACATCCCAAACCGCGCCAGAGACCACTCGAACCAACTTACCTTGGGGGTTTTTTTGCTGGTAGTGAAGGCCTCTTAGAACAGCTCGGCTGGACCTTGAATGGTTATCTTGAACAAAATGTGTATTAAATCCAATGACCTTACAGAATTCACGCTCATTCCAACTCTCGAGAAAGAAACCTCTTGAGTCACCAAAAACACGAGGCTCGAGCACTAAGAGACCATCGATACCTGTCTGTATTGCCTTCATATCTGGATGGTCCGAAATGCTAAAGCACCTGTTGATGAAGCATTCGCTTTAAATACTGCCCATATTCGTTTTTTAACATCGGTTGAGCAAGTCGTTCGACATCTTCTTCAGAAATCCAATGATTTCTGAAGGCAATCTCCTCAGGACAGGCAATTTTTAATCCTTGGCGCTTTTCGATGGTTTGAACGAAACTCGATGCCTCCATCAAGGATTCATGAGTTCCCGTGTCTAGCCAAGCGTAGCCTCTCCCCATGACTTCAACGTTTAGCTCGCCAAGTTCGAGGTAACGCTTATTAACATCCGTAATTTCAAGTTCACCACGTGCCGAGGGCCTGATACTTGCAGCAATATCGACCACTCGATCATCATAAAAATACAAGCCCGTAACAGCATAGTTTGACTTGGGCTGTTTGGGCTTTTCCTCAAGCGAAACAGCCCTAGCCTTATTATCAAAAGCTACAACACCGTAGCGCTCGGGATCGGTCACGTGATACGCAAAAACTGTTGCACCGTGTTCTTGCTGATCTGCTCGTTGCGCCGCCTTTTGTAAATCATGTCCAAAAAAAATATTGTCACCCAGTATCAGGCTGCTAGGTCGGCGGGCAACAAAATCTCGACCAATCAAAAATGCTTGCGCCAATCCATCAGGCGAAGGCTGAACTGCATACGAAATCACCATACCCCATTTCGACCCATCGCCCAAAAGCTCCGCAAAACGTGGGGTATCGGCTGGCGTGGAAATAAGTAAAACCTCTCGGATCCCCGCAAGCATCAAGGTGCTAAGGGGGTAATAAACCATCGGCTTATCGTAGACAGGCAATAGCTGCTTCGAAACAACCTGGGTAACCGGATAGAGGCGGGTCCCTGAGCCACCTGCAAGAATAATGCCCCGACGCGCAGTCATATCAAGCCTCGCCTTATCTGCAAGTCGCCCACCCAACCCTGATGTTGGAGATACCAGTCGACTGTTTTAGCAATCCCCGAAGCGAAAGATTCAGAGGGTTGCCAGCCAAGATGGTGCTTGATCTTATCGATATTCATCGCGTAACGCTTATCGTGACCCGGGCGGTCCGAGACAAACTCGATTTGCGCTTCATAGGACTTGCCATCAGCGCGTGGTTTGCGTTTATCAAGCAGTCGGCAAATCGTGGACACCACCTCGATATTTGTCATTTCCGCTTCACCGCCGATGTTGTAGACCTCACCAACCGCTCCATGTTCTAGTACTTTGCGAATGGCAGTGCAATGATCCTTTACAAAGAGCCAATCTCGAACGTTACGCCCATCCCCATAAATCGGTAGGGCCTTGCCTTCGATCGCATGACTAATGATTAAAGGGATTAGCTTTTCAGGGTATTGAAACGGGCCGTAATTGTTTGAGCAATTCGTTGTAAGCGTAGGCAGACCATAAGTGTGGTGCCAGGCTCGAACGAGATGATCACTTGCAGCCTTGCTCGCCGAGTACGGACTGTTTGGCGCATAGGCCGTAAGTTCAGTAAAAGAGGGGTCCGTATCGTTTAAAGACCCGTAAACCTCATCGGTCGATACATGAAGAAATCGAAACGATGACGCCATGGAAGGAGCATTTGCGAGGTAGTCAGCGTGGAGGTTTCGCGCAGCTTGAAGCAAGTGAAAAGTTCCGATCACATTAGTCTGAATAAATTCACCGGGCCCCTCGATCGATCGGTCGACATGGCTTTCGGCTGCAAAGTGGACAATGGCACGGGGTTTTTTCGCAGCAACCACAGCATTTACCGCCTCAAAATCACGCAAATCCGTGCGTGAAAACAACACCTGACCGTCAAATCGCCCACTACGACTGACTGTCTCTAAGTTAGCCAAATTACCTGCATAAGTCAGACAATCCAAGACAGTTAAGGGTTCAGTGGACTGCGAAACCCAGTCCACTACGAAATTTGCACCAATAAAGCCTGCACCGCCGGTCACGATAATCATGAAAATGTGAAAAAATTCGAGGTTGTCTAAATTAGATTGTATAGATTTGCTCTAACAAAACTAAGACTCGATGCAAAAGTACTTGCATCCTTTTGAAGCTGTCTTTTCCAAGAAAAAACAAGTGAACAAACCCGATACACCCCGATTTTTGAGCAGCCTCCTCCCCATTCTCCCAACTCGAAGACCTCTGATCTATGAAGATGGTCTCGTCACACTTTCAGTCATCAGTCACGGCCACGGCGATGTAATCACGGGGCTGCTTAAGATATCGCGCGATGCAAACCGAAAAGACTTGCCCAGATTGTCATTACGCTCAATTTGAGTGAGGCAAGACCCGAGGTCCCCCTAGGTTTCGACCTTCCAATCCACTGGTGCGCAAACCCATATCCGAAGGGCTTTGGAGCCAACCATAACGCCGCATTCAGATACTGCGATACCGAGTGGTTTGCCGTTGTCAACCCTGATATTCGCTTTGACAAAGACCCTTTCGACGCGCTGATTGACCATGCCGGAATCGATTTTGGGCTGGTGGGCCCACGTGTACTCGAATCTGACGGTCGTGTTGCTGATGCAGCAAGAGGGCTGATAACGCCCTGGGAAATTATCGCAAGACGGATCAAACCACGACCGCCATTACGATATCCGGCTTGGATGGCAGGCATGTTTTTGGTCATCCGATCAGAGGCCTATAAGGGTGTGGGGGGGTTTGATGAACGTTTTCATTTGTATTGCGAAGATTTTGATCTTTGCGCACGCGTGAGGTTACTTGGGTGGCCTATCGGCTTAAGTGATGAGGCGCGCGTTGTCCATGATGCTCGACGTGCGAGCCATGATTCTCCTAGACATTTGTTCTGGCATGTCTGTAGCCTGTTCATGATGTGGGGCTCACGTAGCTGGTGGCGTTATCGACGATTGTTAAAAAAAGAGGTTCCGAACAGGGTCGATCCACTTAAAAGAACAACGATGGTTCAAGTCCGTGATACTTCGGGGTTAGAGCCTATCGCTTCATCCATCACTGATGATGCGAAAGCCCAAACTTCAAGCGAGACAAGCCTCACGCATCATTGACTAAAGCTTCAGGTTGGATTGGTGAGATATGGCGTCCTTCGGACGCGCCCTAGCATAGTCTGGTCTGATCTGGCGTCCCTGCGTGAGTTGAGGCATCGACCTAATTGTTCGACAATTCACTGATGCAACAATCAAACGCCTGGGCCATTGGCGACATTCAAGGTTGTTTTGATGAGTTCATCGAACTCGTCGAACGCATCGACAGACACGCTCATGAGCATGGCTATAGCGAAAGCCCAAAGCTTTGGCTGGTTGGCGATTTAGTCAACCGCGGACCCAAATCGCTACAGACATTAGAGTGGATCATGCACAACGAAGATCGTTGTCGCATCGTTTTGGGCAATCATGACCTTAATTTTCTGGCAGTGGCTGCTGGTGTTCGGAAAAGCAAAGCAGACGACACCCTCGCTGACTTATTGCAATCGCCCCATCGCAAGCGCTTTGTGAGTTGGATTCGTCATCAACAACTCGCTCATTTTGAAGACGATGTCCTGATGGTCCACGCAGGCGTCCTGCCACAATGGGACGTTGCGATGACTTTGGCCTATGCCGCTGAAATTGAGTATCGGTTGCAATCGGCCGACTGGAAAGACTTTATCGCTCAAATGTATGGCAATGAACCTGCGCAGTGGCGCGACGATTTAAAGGGCGCTGATCGCCGCCGAGTGAGTGTAAACGCTCTCACCCGTCTTCGATTTTGTAGCGCTTCGGGCGTCATGGAATTTAACACTAAAGAAAGCGCTGGCCATGCGCCCTCGGGGTTTTTGCCCTGGTTTGCGCTTCCACAGCGTCGCACGCGTGAGCAAACACTGGTGTTCGGTCACTGGTCCACACTTGGCCTGATGAATAGCCCAAAGGTGATTGCGCTTGACACGGGCTGCGTTTGGGGTGGCGCACTGAGCGCAGTGAATCTTCACAGCCGTGAATTGCTACAAGTTTCATCCCGGCAGGCAAAGAGGCAGACTTAAGAGGCCCGTTGATGCATGGCTTCGCGAACTCTCGCTGCAAGTTCGTGCCGACTGAGTCCTTCACTTGAAATGCGATCGAGCATGCGCATGCTAACGCTTAAGCCTCGGGCACGAAACACGGCCAATGCGCAGTCGACAAGGCTCAAGTCATCGATAAATGCGGGAATCGTGGTGAACTGCCCATTTTGACGATAGCTAATCACCACCGGCCTGACCGGCGCTGCTGAGCGCACGGCCGCTTCAAACAAATTGGCGTGAAAGGGAAGTAGCTGTTTGCCATCGCTTGTGGTTCCTTCTGGAAAAAAACTCACGACCTCGCCTTGGCTGAGTTCTGAGGCCATGGTCTTGAGCACATCGTGAACCGCGTGGCGTTTGCCGCGTTCGATAAAAATCGTACCGGTGCGCTGACACAGCGTACCTATGATGGGCCAGCCGCGAATCTCGCTCTTCGCGATGAAATGAACCGGCCGCAAGGCATCAAGCGCCAATATGTCGATAAAGCTAATGTGGTTCATCACTACTAACTCGCCCGGCCCAGGTTCAAGCAAACCCTCAGGCGAGGCTTCGACTTGGAAGTCAATGCCGCAAGCCATGAGCATTTGATGTGACCAAGCTTTTTTAACCGCGCGCTGCCGCTCCTTATTGATCAAAGGATACAAAAATAAGACCGCGAGAAAGCCCCAAAAAACGGTCGTTAGCAAATAGCCTGCTCTAAAAGCTAACCGTAAGTGAATCAATAGCGACACCATCTCATGGAGTACCGGGCGATCATGCGGATTGGGTCTTATCCAGTCGGCGGTCTTTGAGTAAAGTGCCCTAGCGCGGAAAGATCCGAGCTTCCACCGCCGCACATATCGCATGGCCAACCATGAGATGCCCTTCTTGAATCCGAGGTGTATGGGCCGAAGGCATGGCAAGCAAGTAATCACAGGCTCGATTCATCGCACCGCCGCGATTGCCGGTCAACCCCACCCTTGTGATCTTCTTGGCTTTGGCAGCATCAAGGGCACGAAGGATGTTTGGCGAATTACCCGAAGTTGAGTAGGCAAATAGCACATCACCGGCCTGCCCAAGCGCTTCGATTTGCCTTGCAAACACGTAATCATAAGCATAATCATTGCCGATTGCGGTGAGAATGGAGGTATCTACCGTTAAAGCAAGCGCTGCGAGACCGGGGCGATCGTAATTAAAACGCGAAACAAACTCGCCAGCCATATGCTGTGCATCGGCAGCACTGCCGCCATTGCCCGCAAAGAGCATCTTGCCGCCGGCTTTTAGCGACCCAACGCAAAGCTCGACCACTGCTTCAATGGCTTGAAGCAGTGATTGATCGCTGGCAAGGCTTTGAGCAAGCACACTTGATGCGCATAAATCATCTTGTATCGATGTCATGATCTTGTGTCGATGTCATTGTCTCGTGCCGAGATGGTTAAGCACAATACGCCCTGCCACCATCGTGAGTCGATTTCGCCCCACAAGCTCTCGTCCCCAATAAGGCGTGTGCTTGCCCTGCGAATGAAGGCTTGAGGCATTCACAAGCCAGCGATCCTCAGGGTCAAAGACGCACAAATCGGCAGCTGCGCCGGGTGCAATCACACCCGCATCAATGCCAAGCACGGCTGCGGGTTGCCGGGTCAGTCGATCGATGGCATGGGCAAGATCAAGTCGCGATTCGCTGGCCCACTTAAGTGTGAGGGGTAGCAAAAGCTCCAAGCCGCTTGAGCCCGCCGCAGCCTCAGCAAACGGCAATTGCTTTTCATCGTCGTCCACAGGCGTGTGATCCGAACAAATCGCATCGATGACCCCGCTATGTAGCGCAGCGCGCAAAGCATCACGATCGCGCTGGGTACGAAAAGGCGGGTCAACCCGCATATTGGGATCAAAGTATCCAATATCGATATCGATCAAATGTAAATGATGAACAGCAACATCAGCGCTCACTGCAAGTCCGTCTTTACGCGCCTGCTTTAAAAGTTCAAGGCCTGCTGCGGACGACATCCGACACAAATGGACTCGGGCACCGGTTGCCGCCATCAACTCAAAAATCGTGTGCAAGGCCACTGTCTCAGCCATGACAGGTACGCCTGAAAGTCCCAATCGACCGGCCACGGCACCGCTATGGGCAACACCGCCTCGTGATAAAAAGTAATCGCATGGCTGAATCCAAAGCGTATAACCAAAACTTTTGGCATATTGCATTGCACGCAACAAAACCTGCGTATCGGTAAACATCGCCCCAGCATGGCCAAAGCCAATACAACCTGCCTCGGCCAGCTCAGCCATTTCTGTGATCACTTCGCCCTTTAAGCCCACGGTCATCGCCCCAAGTGGGTAGAGCGAGGCGGCTTGCAAGCCTCGGGCACGGTGCTTGAGCATCTCAACAAGACCGGGTTCATCCAGTGGCGGATCGGTATCGGGCGGGCAAGACAGCGACGTAATGCCGCCCTCAAGTGCAGCTTGCATTTCCGACTCAAGGGTTGCCTTGTATTCAAAGCCTGGTTCGCGGAGCCGGGCAGCTAAATCAACAAGACCTGGAGCAATACAGTATTGAGAAAGGTCAAGATTTAGATCGGAAGAAAATCCTAGAGGCTTATCACCGATTGCAAGTATCTTGCCATCAGCGATATAAAGATCGGTCCGTGCATCATGCAGCGTTGCGCTCACGCCATCGAGCATGACAGGACCAAGCAAGCGGCCACCTTTGAGGCTAATTCTCATGCGCTTGCCACCAACAAACTCATCACCGCCATGCGAACGGCAATCCCAAAGGTAACCTGCTCAAGAATGACGGCCTGGGGACCGTCCGCGACAGCCGATTCGATTTCGACCCCACGATTCATCGGTCCTGGGTGCATGACGATGGCATCGGACTTTGCTAAAGCAAGTTTTTCTTGAGTAAGCCCATAATGTTTAAAGTATTCTTGCGCCGAAGGCAGCAAAGCGCCGCGCATCCGCTCATGTTGCAAACGCAACATGATGATGACATCAACGTCTTTTAACCCTTTTTTCATATCGGTATAAACTTGACAACCCATTTGTTCAAGTCCCGATGGCAGCAAGGTCAGGGGCCCAATGACTCTTACCTCAGGCACACCGAGGGTTGTGAGCGCATGAATATCGCTTCGTGCCACGCGCGAATGAAGCACATCACCCACGATTGCTACACGCAGCTGCGTGAAATCCTTCTTAAAATGACGAATGGTGTACATGTCAAGCAGGCCTTGGGTGGGGTGAGCGTGCCGCCCGTCGCCCGCATTGATGACATGAACCCCTTCGCCTCTTGTTCGATTGACATGTTCGGCAATCAAAAACGGCGCACCACTTGATGCATGCCGCACAACAAACATATCGGCATGCATCGCCACCAGATTGTCGATAGTATCAAGCAGGGATTCGCCCTTGGCAGCCGATGAGGTATTGATATTGAGGTTGACCACATCGGCAGACAGCCGTGTTGCGGCGATTTCGAAGGTTGTGCGCGTGCGCGTGGAGTTTTCAAAGAAAAGATTGAAAACGCTTTTCCCGCGCAGCAAGGGAACCTTCTTTACATCTCTTGTGTTAACGCCTAAAAATCCCTTTGCAGTATCGAGAATATGGTGAATCAATGCTCGAGGTAAACCTTCGATGGTGAGAAGGTGCTTGAGTTCACCGTTTGCGCTAAGTTGAGGATGGGGCATTGATTCAATCGTTCGACTGAGGAGCGATTAAACCAGAAATTGGTGTGGACTTGGGCTAAGAAGAGAAAAAATCTACTTCGATTCTCATCACTGTCCTGCAGCCGCTCCTGCTTAAAGCGCAAGTTTGGCTTGTCGAACACCGTCCTCAAGCGCCCAAGTGGCGAATTCGGAAGAGGACTTTGATGGGGCAACCTCATTGCCACTAGCGAGTATCCGCTTGACTAGATCGGGATCCCGCAAAACAGCCTGGCTTGCATCAAAAAGCCTTTGCACGATGGGTGCAGGCAATCGACCCCTTGAAGCGCCGGTGCGCCACCCTTATAGGGTACGTGCACAATATCGACGCCAGCTGCTTTGGTGAAGAGTAGCCCGGGTAAGTGCGTGCCGCCACCGACGCCCGATCATGCATAGTTAAGCTTTCCAGGAGCAGCCTTAGCCCTTTTAATCAGTTCTGGAACATTCTGAATTCCAGATCCTACTGAAACCGCAAGCAATAGCGGCGCAGTAGTCCAACGACTAATGGCCGTGTAGTCCCCTGGTTGATGCTTGAACTGCTTGTAGATTGCCTGCAAGGTACCGAGGTGGCTGGAGTTGTGCATGAACAAGGTGTAGCCGTCTGTTAGTGCAAAGAGGATCAGCAGCTTTTTGTGTCCGGTCATAACGGTAGCCATCATGTTGCGCAAGCGCATTGCTTCTCGGTTAATCGAGCTTGATATGTCCATCGCGAATGATCTTTCCCCACTTACGAATTTCAGACTCATCATTGACCTGAAATGGATCAGCGCCTTTCAAAACCTTATTCTGTTCTTATCGAAAGCGTTAATTTGCCGTCGCTGGCTTGTGCCAACATGACAGCCTCCTTAGCGCTGATATTGACCCTGGCTCCGACGTAGTCAGCATGAACCGGCAACTCCCGTCCGCTGCGGTCGATCAATACAGCAAGTTCAACACGAGCAGGTCGGCCATAGTCAAAGAGTTCATTTAGCGCCGCGCGTATCGTCCGACCCGTATAGAGCACATCATCAACCAAAATGATGTGGGCGCCTGTAATGTCAAAGGGCAAATCGGTTGTACCCTTGGCTATGGCGCTCAAGCCGCGACGCTGGGCATTATGGCCATAGTCATCGCGGTGGTAAGCACTTGAAAGAAATCCGAGGCCACCCATGCGCTCTGGTGGCAAACTTTTCTGAAAATCCTCATAAAGTCTGCGCGCCACCCAGGCACCGCCGCTATGTATGCCGATAAAGTCACACTTGCGCGCATCCGAGGCCAATCGTTTGCCAATGGCATTTGCCAAGCTCTTGAGTGTTTGCTCGGCATCGGGACAGTCGTTCGGATGTTCTCCACTCATCATGTTTCCCTCGCGCCATAGGGCGCAGCGGCCACGGTCCCAAGCTTTTGACAATCACCTTGAGCTTGCAACCTAAAGATTAAGCTTCCGATATTAAACTTGGGTACTTATTTTCGGAAATCAGCCTCATGACTAGTCAATCTGTCATACATCCCGTGATCTTATGTGGCGGCTCAGGTACAAGACTTTGGCCCTTATCCCGACAGCAATTTCCAAAACAGTTCGTACCTTTGATTCAAGGCAAAAGCCTCTTAAGGCTGACAGCTGAGCGTCTTAAACCATTGCTTCAGCCATCTGTAACAACTCCTATTACGCTTGTTACCGCTGCTGAGCATCGCTTTTTAGCGCGTGATGCCATGAACCAAGCAGGAGTTGAAAGCAAGCTACTGCTTGAGCCGGCCGGTCGGAATACGGCCCCTGCCATTCTTGCGGCAGCCATTGATCTTGAAAGACGCGCTGGTCCAGAAGCCCTAATGCTTGTTGTACCTGCGGACAACTTCATACCTGATGCCGAGGCATTTGCAAGATCGGTGTGGGCTGGCATCGAACAGGCCAAAGCGGGTTGGTGGGTTATTGCCGGTGTCGTCCCGAGCTTTCCCGCCACAGGCTATGGCTACATCGCCTTAGATAGCGAAGCAGCGCAAGAAGCGATGCGAGCGGGCAGCCATCCCGCCTGTGCCTACCCCATCAAGGGATTTGTTGAAAAGCCAACGCTTGACCGAGCACAGGCCATGCTGCTCGAAGGGAGTCACTTCTGGAATGCTGGCATCTTCCTTGTCAGTGCTCGCACTGCGATTGATTCAGCGAAGATGCACTGCCCAGGCATGCTTGAGCAGCTCAATCAGGCCTTTGATGAATCGACTAAGGACTTACAAGCCAACGCACGGACCACTTATCCAAAGGAACTTAACGATCTAAGCTTGGGTAAGAGTTTTTCAAATGCTCAAAGTATCAGCATCGACTACGCTGTGCTTGAAAAACACGACAGGGTTGCCATGGTCCCATTTTCAGGCGCTTGGAGCGACGTGGGTAGCTGGAAATCCGTTGCAGAAATCAGCTGCGAGCCCGATGCCCAAGGCAATCGCCACATGGGCAATGCACACACACTTTGTGCTAGCCACGATAATTTTGTCTACGCACAAGACAGGCCCGTTGTCACAGTGGGTGTTAGCGATTTACTGATCATTGATACGCCCGATGCCGTTCTCGTCGCTCACCAATCAGCGGTCGAACAGGTCAAAGAAGCTGTGGCGGAACTCGATCGCCGCGGTGTGAGTCAGGCCCGGTTTCATCGACGCGTAGCCCGCCCCTGGGGCACTTACGATTCGATCGACGCGGGTGACCGTTTTCTGGTCAAGCGCATCACCGTCAACCCAGGCTCAGCGCTATCCCTACAAATGCATCATCATCGTGCCGAACATTGGATCGTTGTAAAAGGCACAGCCAAGGTCACCCGGGGCGATGAAGTCTTCATTCTGGGGGAAAATCAATCAACCTTCATACCGCTTGGCGTTAAGCATCGGCTCGAAAACCCAGGAAAAATGCCGCTTGAAATGATCGAAGTCCAATCTGGGAGTTATCTTGACGAAGACGATATTGTTCGATTTTCTGATCAATACGGCCGAGCTTAGGCACGTAAGAATTGTTCAAGGATTTCCACGGCAGCCAAGGCATCGATGGATTCATCAGCATCGATGCTCGCTGACCCAAGCAAAGCTTTGATTTGACGTCCACTGCGGTCGCGCGCAGCAAGACTTGTGAAATTTTCATTAAGCTCAATCACGGGTTTTGAAAATCTTCCCCTTAGTTGATTGGCAAAGCGTTGACAAAATGCGGTATTGGGTAGCGGCGCACCGTCAGGATGGCTGGGCACGCCGACAATCAAGGACTCAGGTTCCCAGTCACTGACCAATCGTGCGATCTCGGCAAAGCGTTGATTTTTATCACGGTTATTGATTTGCAATAAAGGCCTGGCGTCGCGCGTGATGAGGTTTCCAATGGCAACACCGATACGATTTAAGCTGACATCAAATCCCAGAACGATCTGAGAACTAGGCATGCCCTGCGGCCGGTGATAAAAACATCGGGTGAATACCTAGAAGGCCAAAGGCATGGTGAAAGCGCTCTTCAACAGGCACATCAAACATCAGCGAGGCTGTTGCCGGTACGGTTAACCAGGCGTTTGCTGCAAGTTCCTCTTCAAGCTGACCCTCACCCCATCCTGCATAACCCAATGCCATCAAGAGTCGCCGCGGTCCCTTGCCTTCGGCGACAGCCTCAAGCACATCTTTGGACGAGGTCAGCGCAATATCCGAACCGACATGGATACTCGAACTAAATGACCCCGCGGGCGAATGCAGCACAAATCCACGGTCATTTTGCACAGGGCCGCCTGCAAACACTGGCTGGCTTGCAAAACGCGTATCGTCTAACTTAAGACTTATGCGCTCGAAAAGATTGGCCAGGTCAATTTCAAGCGGGCGATTGACCACAATACCGAGCGCACCTTTCGGTGAATGCTCTGCCAGATAGATCACGGTGCCCGAAAAATTGGGGTCAGCCATAGCTGGCATCGCCA
>Ga0255210_1000567_pt1 | contig 13007 bp, 11 predicted proteins | sample Miss_Yuk_RepA_8d_FD_188422 | JGI IMG/M metagenome (GOLD analysis project Ga0255210, IMG submission 188422) | Freshwater microbial communities from Mississippi River, Louisiana, United States - Miss_Yuk_RepA_8d | ecosystem: Environmental > Aquatic > Freshwater > River | place: USA: Louisiana...
GCGCTGTTCCTGCTGGAGCTGGGTCTCGTGGCGGGAGGGCGCCTGGGCGAGTTGCGGCGCTACGGCCTGCGGATCGTCGTGTTTGCCCTGGTGACACCCCCGGTGCTTGCTTTGGGCGGCGCGCTGACCGGACTGGCGCTGGGGCTGTCCACCGGCGGCATGGCCATCCTGGCCACCCTGGCGGCCAGTGCGAGCTACATCGCTGCGCCCACGGCCATGCGCATGGCCGTGCCCGAGGCCAACGCCGCCCTGTCGATCACGGCGGCCCTGGGCATCACCTTTCCGTTCAATATCGTGCTGGGCGTGCCGCTGTACCTTCAGATGGCGCGCTGGCTGAACCCCGGAGTCTGACCATGGACAAGCACGCCCGCACCCTGCTGGTGATCATTGCCGAAGCGGCGCTGGAAAAGCGCCTGGTGGCCGACAGCCAGCGCCTGGGCGCCCAGGGCTACACCGTGCACGACGTGCGCGGCGGCAGCCGACTGTCGGTGCGCGAGGCCCTCTGGGAGGCGGATCGCAGCATCGAGATGAAGGTGATCGCGAGCCCGGAGGTGGCCGATGCCATTGCCCGCCATGTGATGGGCAGCTACGCCCCGCACTACGGGCTGACGCTGTACTTTGCCGACGTGGACGTCATCCGGCCGGAGAAATTCTGAGGTCCTGGTCACGGCCGGTCATGCGGGCCGGCATGAAAAAACCCCCGGGGAAAGGCCTGCGGGGGTTTTGTCTGTCGGCCCCTGCGGGCCGAAAGCGCTGATCAGTAGCCGCCGCGGCCACCGCCGCCGTCACGACGACCGCCGCCACCGTAGGGGCTGCGGAAACCGCCGTCGTTGCCACCACCGAAGCCACCTTCACGACGGCCGCCGCCGAAGCCACCGCCGCCGGTGCGGGGGGGACGCGGCTCCATGGGACGGGCTTCGTTGACCACCAGGCTGCGACCGCCCAGCGACTGGCCGTTCATGCCCTGGATGGCCGACTGGGCTTCTGCATCGCTGCCCATTTCGACGAAACCGAAGCCCTTGGAACGGCCGGTGTCGCGCTCCATCATGACCTTGGCGCTGTTGACGGCACCGAAGGCAGAGAAGGCTTGTTGCAGATCGTCGTCGCGCACGGTGTAAGGCAGGTTGCCGACGTACAGTTTGTTGCCCATGGTTGGGACTCCTAAGAACACACAGAGAAATAGCGATGGAGCCCCGTCGTCAGCACACAAGAACCTGTAGCACGCGAAACCTACCAATCACTGAACATGCAGGTGCCTCGGGCACCCGCCGGACCATTATGCGCGCAAAGCCAGCCGGGTAGTGACAATTTTGACGATGGCCCTGATCGCCCGGGGTGGCGATGCGGTTTCGCAACACCGGTAACCGGGCGGCGACGCCTCAATCCGGTGCATGGCGCCGGTAGATGAGGTGATAGGTCAAGCCCACAAGCACGCTGCCGCCCAGCAGGTTGCCGGCAATCACCGGCAGCAGGTTCAGACCCAGCCCGGCCCAGGTGACCGGGTGCGCCGCCAGGGCCGCGTCCGAGGCCTGGACCATCATGGCCAGCGGGAAGAAGTACATGTTGGCGATGCTGTGCTCGAAACCGGCGGCCACGAAGGTGGCCACCGAGGGGACGATGGCCACCGCCTTGTCGATGACACTGCGTCCCGCCATGGCCATCCAGACGGCCAGGCAGACCAGTACGTTGCACAGCACCCCCCGGAACAGGGCCTCCTGCCAGGGCAGGGCCTGCTTGGCCAGCGCCACCCTGACCACCTGCTGGGCCACCGCGCCGCCGTTGGCGCCCGTGTGGCCGCTGAGGTAGACCAGTACCGCCAGACCGGTCGCGCCCACAAAGTTGGCGGCACACACCAGTACCCAGTTGCGCAGAACCTCCCGCGTGCCGATCTGCCCGTCGGCCCAGGCCAGGGCCAGCAGGTTGTTGCCGGTGAACAGCTCGGCGCCGGCCACCACCACGAGCAGCAGGCCAATCGAAAACACCAGGCCGCCCAGCCACTGCGAGGCGGCAAAGCCCAGCGACGCATCGGCCTTGACCAGCAGGAAGGCCAGCGAGCCCAGACCGATGAAGACCCCGGCCAGGACGCCCAGCATCAGCAGGGGCAGCGTGGCCATGCGGGCCTTGGCCACACCGACGGTCTCGATGCGCTGGGCGATCTCGCGCGGGGCGTAGGCGTCGGAGCCAAACAGGTCGGACATGGCAGTCTCCCGGCCCGTGACAGGGGCCGACCGATGGATTTATACTGCCCCCAGCGCCGATTTGTTCCGGATTGCGGGCGCTTTAGAAATGCCGCTAAAGGGGAGATGCCCGGTCTGCCTCTTGGCGGAGCCGGGTTTTCTGTTTTCTGGAGCCCCGCGCGGCGGGGGAGCCCTTCGTGATCGTCACGCCACAAACCTTTCGCTTCGACCAGCCGCTGCCCCTGCGAAGCGGCGCGGTGCTGCCGGCCTATGAGCTCAAGGTCGAGACCTACGGCAAGCTCAACGCCGACAAGTCCAACGCGGTGCTGATCTGCCATGCCCTGAACGCCAGCCACCATGTGGCGGGGTACCACGCCGACGAGCACGGCCAGCCGATCGCGCGCAGCGAGGGCTGGTGGCACAACATGATCGGACCGGGCAAGGCGGTGGACACCAACCGCTGGTTTGTCATCGGCGTCAACAACCTGGGGTCCTGCTTCGGCAGCACCGGCCCGACGCACACCAACCCGGCCACCGGTCAGCCCTGGGGCGCCGACTTTCCCGTGGTGACGGTGGAGGACTGGGTCAACGCGCAGGCCCGCCTGCTCGACGCCCTGGGCATCGGCCAGCTGGCGGCCGTGATGGGCGGCAGCCTGGGCGGGATGCAGACCCTGAGCTGGACGCTGCAGTACCCGGATCGCGTGCGCCACGCGGTGGTGGTGGCCAGCGCACCCAACCTCACGGCCGAGAACATCGCCTTCAACGAGGTGGCACGCCGCGCCATCGTGACCGACCCGGACTTCCACGGTGGCCACTACCTGCGCGAGGGCACCCTGCCCCGCCGGGGGCTGCGGATCGCGCGCATGATCGGGCACATCACCTACCTGAGCGACGATGTGATGAACGAGAAGTTCGGCCGGTCCCTGCGTCCGGCCGATGGCGAAGACCCCGCGGCCGTGGCCGAACTGGCCTATCGTTACAGCACGCAGGATGTCGAGTTCCAGATCGAGAGCTATCTGCGCTACCAGGGCGACAAGTTCAGCGAGTACTTCGACGCCAACACCTACCTGCTGATCACCCGCGCGCTGGACTACTTCGATCCCGCGCGCGAGTACGACGGCAACCTGAGTGCCGCGCTGGCCCGCGCCACGGCCAGGTTCCTGCTGGTGAGCTTCACCACCGACTGGCGTTTTTCGCCGGCGCGCAGCCGCGAGATCGTCAAGGCCCTGCTGGACAACGGCCGCGACGTGAGCTACGCCGAGATCGATGCGCCGCACGGCCACGATGCCTTCCTGCTGGACGATGCGCGCTACCACGCGGCGGTTCGGTCTTACTTCGAGCAGACGGTGGCTCGGTCGGTGAAGACGGAGGTGGCCCATGGCTGAGCACAGCGTGATGGAGAGCATTGCCCGCCTGGTGCCGCCCGGCTCACGGGTGCTGGATCTGGGTTGCGGGGATGGTGCGATGCTCGAGCACCTGCAGAAGACGCGGCAGTGCAGCGGCTACGGGGTGGAGATCGACGATGCCAAGGTGCAGGCCTGCCTGCGCCGGGGCGTCAATGTGCTGCAGCTGAACCTGGAAGAAGGTCTGACCATGTTCGGCGACGATGCCTTCGACGTGGTGCTGCAGGTCGATACCCTGCAGCACCTGCGCAATGCCGAAACCATGCTGCGCGAGACCGCGCGTGTCGGGCGCATCGGCATCGTGGCCTTCCCCAATTTTGCCCACTGGCCCAACCGTCTGGATGTGCTGCGCGGGCGCATGCCGGTGACCAAGCGCCTGCCGTACCAGTGGTACGACACCCCCAACATCCGCGTGGGCACCTACGCCGACTTCGAGGTGCTGGCGCGCAGCTGCGGTTTGCGGGTGGAGGACAGCTTCGGCCTGCACGAAGGGCAGGAGGTGCGCACCCTGCCCAACCTGATGGCCAGCACGGCCGTCTTCAAGCTGAGCAACTGAGGGCGCTCAGCGCCCTGTCTCGCGTTCGGCGTCGGCCGCGAAGTCGCCCTGGTCCAGTCCCCCCGGTGTCCAGAACGGATAGACCTGGGCAAAGGTGGCGCGGATTTCCTCCAGCGGCAGGTCGTCGAAGCTGCCGCGTTCGTTGACATATTCCATGTGCTGGTTGCCCGCCCGGTCAAACGGGTGGTAGAGCGAGTCGTGGATGCCGTCGAACTCCAGCGGCAGCAGGCCGAATTTCTCGCACAGCGACAGGTTGAACGCGGGCGTCGCCTTGCGCCAGGCCCCGTCGATCCACAGCTCGGTGTACCCGTGCCAGACGAAGACGTCGGTCTTCATGGTCTCGCGCAGCTTCTCCGTGGACATGTGGTTGCGCACGTCGGCAAAGCCCAGCCGCGCGGGGATGCCGGCCGCGCGGGCGACGGCCGCGAGCACCACCGCCTTGGGCACGCACCAGCCATACCCCTGCTCCAGAGCGGTGCTGGCGGTCATGCCCTTTTCACTCAGGTCAATGCGGTAGGGGTCGTAACGCAGGCCGTCGCGCACGGCCAGGTACAGCGCTACCGCACGTTCACGCTCAGTGCTGCCATGGGCATGTGCCCGGGCAAACGCCTGGACATCGGGGTGGTCCGCGTCAATGCAGGGGGTGGCGGTCAGCCAGGGGCTGGAGATGGATGGAGAGGGCATGCCTTTACCCTAGCAGAGCCGCTGTCGGCCTGTCCATCGCCTGCGTGACCTTCTCCGTTGGTTGCCAATATTGATAGAAGTGGCAAAACAAGGTTGATCCGTGATTTATGTCGCTTCAGCTTGGGCGCAGACTGCCGACAACACTGGCAAACCCTGCGAGCCAAAGCATCAAGGTGGGCAACGTCAACGCACACCTTGGCGTACATCCTGTCGCCGATGTCGTCCAGGGATAAGAAGCAATCAAGCAATTTCACATCGAAGACGGAAACTATGAAAACGACAAACGGATTTGGCATTGCCCGGCGCTTGCTGGCGGTCAGTGGCGTCATCTCGCTGGCGCTGGCGGCACTGGCCGTGTTTTCCTACATCAGTTTGCACACCTCATCGGACCTGGCTGACTTCACCGAAAAGAACCGCGTACCCCAGTTGCAGGCGATGTCGGAACTGGAACTGAATGTGACCCAGGTGTCCCTGCAGATCCGCCATGCCATCCTGGCCCGCAATCCCCAGGAACTGCAGAGCACGCTGCAGTACATCGCGGACAAGCGCAAGCACATGGATCAGGTGATGGCTGCTTTTGAGCAGCGCTTGTTTTCACCCGAGGGCAAGGCACATTTCAAGACGTTGCCGCCCATGATGGCCGAGTTCTGGAAAGTGGGCGAGGCCAACATCGGGCTGATTCAGTCCGGACAGAAGGAGGAGGCGTTTGCGTTTCTGGTGGATCGCACCATCCCCGCGCGAAATGTCCTGCTGGATGCGATTCACAAAGGCACAGAGGTGCAAAAGACGGGTCTGGAAGCCGACATCGGCAAGATCGAGGCGAGCATCAACCGCTCAGCCGCGTTGCTGGTGGCTGCCGTGCTGGTGATCGCGGCACTGCTCTTGTCCTTCTCGGTGTGGGTGGGTGCCCAACTGCGTCGCCGTGTGGCGCTGGCCCAGGCGGTGACCGAGCGGGTGCGCGACGGGGACCTGACCCAGCCGGTGCAGGACGACGCCAGGGACGAACTGACGCCGCTGCTGGCTGCCCTGAACGAGATGCAGGGTTCGCTGACACGGGTGGTCAGCACGGTGCGCCAGGGCGCCGAGGGCGTGGCGACCGCCAGCTCGCAGATCGCCCAGGGCAACCAGGATCTGTCCAGCCGGACCGAGCAGCAGGCCAGTGCGCTGGAAGAGACCTCGGCCTCCATGGAGGAAATGGGCTCGACTGCCCAGCAGAACGCCGACAACGCCCGGGCGGCCAGCCAGCTGGCGGCCAGTGCGAGCCAGGTCGCCGTTCAGGGTGGCCAGGTGGTCGGTCAGGTCGTGGACACCATGCGCGAGATCAACGCCAGCAGCCGCAAGATCAGCGACATCATCGGCGTGATCGACGGCATTGCGTTCCAGACCAACATCCTGGCGCTGAACGCCGCGGTGGAAGCCGCCCGTGCGGGTGAGCAGGGCCGGGGCTTTGCCGTGGTGGCGGGCGAGGTGCGCAACCTGGCGCAGCGCAGCGCCGAGGCGGCCAAGGAGATCAAGGGCCTGATCGGGGCCAGCGTCGAACGGGTGGAGCAAGGCACCGCCCTGGTGGATCAGGCGGGCAGCACCATGCAGGAAATCGTTCAATCTATCCAGCGGGTGACCGATATCGTTGGTGAGATCAGCAGTGCCAGCCTGGAACAGAACGCCGGGGTGCAGCAGGTCAGCGAAGCCGTGAGCAACATGGACCAGGCCACCCAGCAGAACGCGGCGCTGGTGGAGGAAAGCGCCTCGGCGGCGGCGTCACTGCAGCAGCAGGCCGATCAGCTGGTCAAGGCTGTGTCGGTGTTCAGACTCAAGAACTGACGGATCCGGTCGAAACCCGGTAAGACGTCAAAGCAATCTTTTTCATCAGGAACTAGCATGGACATGACCCAGGAAGCCCGCCAGCTGTCGGCGCAACAGAGCGCGCGAGCAAGCGCTGCAGCGAGCCAAGGCAAAGCGGAGTACCTGACCTTCCGTCTGGGTGCCGAGGAATACGGCATCGACATCCTGCGGGTGCAGGAGATCCGCTCGTACGAAGAGCCCACGCGCATCGCCAATGCACCTTCCTTCATCAAGGGCGTGGTCAATCTGCGCGGGGTGATCGTGCCGGTGGTGGATCTGCGCATCAAGCTCAACTGCGAGCAGGTGGAATACAACGGCTTCACGGTCGTGATCGTGCTCAACGTGCACGGCCGGGTCGTCGGCGCGGTGGTGGACTCGGTCTCGGACGTGATCGAGCTGGGCGGGGAGCAGATCCGCCCGGCGCCGGAGATGAACACGACGGTGGACACGACCTTCATCACCGGGATTGCCAGCGTGGCCGAGCGCATGCTGATCCTGATGGACATCGAGGCACTCATGTCCAGCGCCGACATGGGCCTGATCGACGCCAGCCGCGGCTGATGCGCTGGGCAACCTAAACGACTGGCGGTGAGCGCCAGACAACCCAAGGGGAAATTCATCATGTCTTCTCAACAGGTCTCTGGCGCCCGTTCCGGGCAGGCGACGCGCGCCCGGATGGGCGACCAGGTCATCCTGGCGGCTGTCCTGATCAGCGCCCTGGCGGCGGTGGCGCTGGGCTTTGTGTACTACGAGCCCACGTTGGGCGTCATCGGCGCGCTGGCCTTCACCGGGGTGGGTCTGGCCGGTTTCCTGCTGTGGCGGGGTACCCTGACCTCGCGCCTGATGCTCACCACGGCCCTGGCGGCCTTGGTGGCCTTGCACATCCAGCTGGCCCATGGCGAAACCGAATACCACTTCGGGGTGTTCGTGACACTGGCCTTGCTGATGGTGTACCTGGACTGGCGCCCCATTGTGTACGCGGCCGCGCTGTTCGCGGTGCACCACGTGGGCTTTGATCGCCTGCAGGCCTTCGGTTTCGGTTTCTACTGTCTGACCGAAGCCAACTTCTGGCGCGTGGTGCTGCACGCGGTCTACGTGGTGGTGCAGACGGCCCTGGAGGTGATGCTGGTGATCGGGCTGGCCCGCACGGCACGCCAGGGGGACGAACTGACCGAACTGGTCGAGCGCGTGGATCAGCCCGACGGCATCGCCCTGGATGTCAAGGAGGTCAAGGTCTCCACGCCGGGCGGCGAGGCCCTGAAGTCGGCCCTGCTGCGCATGTTGGGGGTTGTGTCGTCGGTGCAGCAGTCGGCCCAGCAGATCGAGACCGCCAGCCAGGAGATATCGACCGGCAACCACGACCTGTCGATGCGCACCGAGCAGACCGCCAGCAACCTGCAGGAAACGGCGGCGTCGATGGAGCAGCTGAACACCACGGTGCGCAACAGCGCCGACGCAGCGCGCCAGGCCAGCCAGATGGCGGTGGCCAACGCCGAGGTGGCGGCCAAGGGGGGTCAGGTGGTCGGCCAGGTGGTCAGCACCATGAGCGAGATCCATCACAGCAGCCAGAAGATCAACGACATCATCGGGGTGATCGACGGGATTGCCTTCCAGACCAACATCCTGGCGTTGAATGCGGCTGTGGAAGCGGCCCGTGCGGGCGAGCAGGGCCGGGGCTTTGCGGTGGTGGCTGGTGAGGTGCGCAGCCTGGCCCAGCGCAGCGCCGAAGCGGCCAAGGAGATCAAGGGCCTGATCGGCACGAGCGTGGAGAAGGTCGAGACCGGTACCCGCCTGGTCGCCGAGGCAGGCACCACCATCGACGATGTGGTGGCCAACGCCCAGCGCGTGGCCGACATCATTGGCGAGATCACCGCCGCCACTTCAGAACAGAGCCAGGGCATCAGCCAGGTGCACACCGCCGTCAGCCAGCTGGACCAGATGACTCAGCAGAACGCGGCGCTGGTGGAAGAAAGCGCGGCCGCGGCTGAGAGCCTCAAGGACCAGGCCCAACGGCTGACGGAAGCGGTGAAGGTTTTCCGCGTGGAGGGTCTGCAGACCAGCATGGCGGCGAGCACTTACACGCCGGTCAAGCCGGCGCCGGTGTCCTTGGCGTCCAAGCCGCGTCCGCCAGCTCAGGTTCAGGCTGCTGCACGGCCGGTGGCACGCAAGCCACTCCCGCCAGTGCCCGGTAAATCTGCACCGGTGGTGGTCAAACCTGCGGTGGCCGTGGCTTCAAAAGGGTCCGACGAAGGGGACTGGGAGAGCTTCTGAGCGGCCCGGTCCAGGTGGGCCGACAGGTTTTCATGCAGGCAGACGGGAGGCATTCCGTCTGCCTTTTTTCATGGCAGCTGGCGCCCGATGTGGCGGCTTGTGAATGCTTTGGCGCTCATGAAGCGGTCCTAAGCGCGGTTCTGTCCGGGGTTTGTCGTCTTTTTTCCGACTTCAGGTGGCGGTGGTTTGGTCGATAGTCCAAAAACCCTCCCTCAATTCGTCTACCGAGGACGCTGACCATGGACATGCTCAATCAATCCGGACAGGCCACCCGCCAGAGCAGCGCGGCACAAAAGGCCAATGCCGAGTACCTGACCTTCCGCCTGGGTGCCGAGGAATACGGCATCGACATCCTGCGGGTGCAGGAGATCCGCTCCTACGAAGAGCCCACGCGCATTGCGAATGCACCGTCCTTCATCAAGGGGGTGGTGAACCTGCGCGGGGTGATCGTGCCGGTGGTGGACCTGCGCCTGAAGCTGGGGTGCGCCACGGCCGAGTACAACGGTTTCACGGTCGTGATCGTGCTCAACGTGCATGGCCGGGTGGTCGGCGCGGTGGTGGACTCGGTCTCGGACGTGATCGAGCTGGGCGGGGAGCAGATCCGCCCGGCACCCGAGATGAACACCTCGGTGGACACGACCTTCATCACCGGGATTGCCAGCGTGGCCGAGCGCATGCTGATCCTGATGGACATCGAGGCGCTGATGTCCAGCGCCGACATGGGTCTGATCGACGCGAGTCAGCAACTGCAGTGATCGCTGTCCTCCGCTGACTTGCTTGCTGTGCCCAACCAACGGACATCGTCATGACGCAAACCGCTTCTTCCCGCCAGTCCCTGGCGCGCCGTGTGGCCCTGCTGGCCACGGTCATGCTGGCCGTGGGGCTGGCGCTGGTCAGTACCGCCATTGCCCTGGTGGCCGAGAGCAAGACCCGGGACCGGGTGATTCAGGTCACCGGGGAGAAGGTGCAGTCGATCGCCGACGCGATCGATGCATTCGATGCCACGGCAATGATGCTGGCCGACCGGGCTTACAAGCCATTCCGCAAGAAGTTTGCCGACGTGTTCGAGCTGGACGCCGAGTCGGGCCATCTCAAGAGCTGGGGCATGCTGCTCAACGGCGACACGTCCGAGGTGGATGCCTTCAGTGTGACCAACGGAGGCAATGCCACCATCTTCATGCGCAAGGGCGATGACTTCGAGCGCATCACCACGTCGCTGAAGAAGGAAAACGGTGAGCGGGCCGTGGGCACCATGCTGGCACGCGATCATCCTGCGTATCCGAAGATGCTGGCCGGCGAAAGTTACATGGGCCGCGCCATGCTGTTTGGCAAGCCGCACATGACCGTGTATGAGGCGATCAAGGACGCCGAAGGCAAAGTGGTCGGCATTCTTTACATCGGATTTGACATCACCGAGTTCCAGGCTTCTGTGGACAAGCTGGTGGCTGAGGCCCGTTTCTACCAGACAGGTTCGACCACCGTCATCGATCCAAGGGCGCGCAATGAGGACGCGGTGTTCATCACCCACCCGACTGCTCGTGGCAAGAAGGTGCTGGAGGTGATGCCGGGCGCGGCGAACATGCTCGGTGCTCTTCGTGCATCCAGCGATGTCATGGTGCGAGATGCGGTGCCGCTGGTCACGGCGGACCTGGATGATCCCTGGGTGGTCAAGCGACAGGCAAAGACCAGCGGCTGGTGGGTGGTGGCTGAAGTGTCAGACGCAGACGCCATGGTGTCGCACTGGCAGACGATGTACGCCTTCTGGGCCTTGCTGGGCGGTACGGCCGTCGTGCTGGGTCTGGGCATGTTCTGGATCATGCGCCGCTATGTGAGCCAGCCGCTGTCGCAGCTGACCTCGGCGGTGACCACGGTGGCCCAGGGTGACCTGACCGGCTCCTTCAAGAGCGACCGCAAGGACGAGGTGGGCGTACTGGTGCGCGAGGTCGAAGGCATGCGCCAGCACTTTGCCACCATGGTCCGTGACATGCGCACGGCTGCGGACAGCATCGGGACGGCGTCGGTGGAGATTGCCAGCGGCAACCAGGACCTGTCGCGGCGCACGGAGCAGACGGCCTCGAGCCTGGAGGAGACGGCCGCGTCGATGGAAGAGCTCAACAGCACGGTGCGCAACAGTGCCGATGCGGCGCGCCAGGCCAACCAGCTGGCCGCCAGCGCGGCCGAGATTGCCGCCCGTGGTGGCGAGGTGGTGGCCCAGGTGGTCACGACCATGGACGAGATCAACCACAGCAGCCGCAAGATCAGCGACATCATCGGCGTGATCGACGGCATTGCGTTCCAGACCAACATCCTGGCGCTCAACGCGGCCGTGGAAGCGGCCCGTGCCGGTGAGCAGGGCCGGGGCTTTGCGGTCGTTGCTGGCGAGGTGCGCAACCTGGCGCAGCGCAGCGCCGAAGCGGCCAAGGAGATCAAGGGCCTGATCGGCACGAGCGTGGAGAAGGTCGAGGCGGGCAGCCGTCTGGTGGCCGACGCGGGCACGACGATGGACGAGATTGTGGGCTCGGTGCAGCGCGTGAGCGACATCGTGGGCGAGATCACGGCGGCGGCGGGCGAGCAGAGCGACGGTATCAGCCAGGTGAACGTGGCGGTGAACCAGCTCGATCAGATGACGCAGCAGAACGCGGCGCTGGTAGAGGAGAGCGCGGCCGCAGCCGAGAGCCTCAAGGACCAGGCACAGCGACTGGCGGTGCTGGTGCAGGCCTTCCGGGTCGAAGGTGCCAGTGCCAGCAGCTACACGCCGGTCACCCCCTTGCCTTCCAGGTCGGAGGTGAGTTCCGTCAAGTCCGTGCCGCCGCAGGTGAAGGCCGCCTCCCCGGCGCCGGCGCTCAAGCAACCATCGACCAGAAAACCCGCCGCTGCCTCCATCTCACCGGCGGCCCCTGCCGCCACACCGATCAAACCATCCAAAGCCAGCGCCGATGAAGGCGACTGGGAGAGCTTCTGATCACCTACCGGTGATACCAGCAGCCCCACGACTGAAGAGCATCGAAAGGAAATCCCATGAAAAACTTGAAAATCGGAAAACGCCTCGCCATGGGCTTTGGTCTGGTGCTGGCGCTGCTGGTGATGATGGCGGCATTGGCGATCGTGGCTCTCAACGGCGCGCGCGAGGATGAGGCACACCTGGTGGAAATGGAAAAGCGGGCGTCCATGGCCGAGCAGTGGCTGGCCAACACCACGCTGAACGTCAACCGGGTGCTGGCGTTGGCCAAGTCGGGCAACAACCCGGAGGTCGATGCCTATTTCAAGCCGCTCATTGCCCAGACCACCGAGCGCATCAATGCTTTGCAGAAGGATCTTCAGGACTCCATCGAGTCCGAGAAGGGCAAAGCCTTGCTGGTGACGATTGGTGAACAGCGCAAGGCCTACATCGATGCTCGCAAGAAGTACTTCGATACGCTCAATGCCGCCGATCCGGCCGCCGCCGACATGCTGCAAAAAGACCTGCTGCCTGCCGCCGACCGGTACATGGCCGTCATGGGCGAGTTTGCCAAGCTGCAGGATACGCTGGTCGCGGAAGCGGTGGCGAGCGCCAGCAGCGACATCAGCGCCCAGATTCTTGAAGTGACTGTGCTCGCCATCATCGCTCTGATCGGTGGCCTGGTCTTCGCCTGGCGCATCACGCATTCGGTGACCGCGCCGATCGGTGAGGCCGTCAGGGCCGCCCGCGCGGTGGCCGACGGCGACCTGACGCAAAAGGTCTCCAGCGACCGCAAGGATGAACTGGGTGACCTGCTCAAGGCCCTGGCCGACATGAAGACATCGCTGCTGAGCACGGTGACCCAGGTGCGCCAGGCCACGGACAGCATCGGGACGGCGTCGGTGGAGATTGCCAGCGGCAACCAGGACCTGTCGCGGCGCACGGAGCAGACGGCCTCGAGCCTGGAGGAGACGGCCGCGTCGATGGAAGAGCTCAACAGCACGGTGCGCAACAGCGCCGATGCGGCGCGCCAGGCCAACCAGCTGGCCGCCAGCGCGGCCGAGATTGCCGCCCGTGGTGGCGAGGTGGTGGCCCAGGTGGTCACGACCATGGACGAGATCAACCACAGCAGCCGC
>Ga0255210_1000570_pt1 | contig 12968 bp, 10 predicted proteins | sample Miss_Yuk_RepA_8d_FD_188422 | JGI IMG/M metagenome (GOLD analysis project Ga0255210, IMG submission 188422) | Freshwater microbial communities from Mississippi River, Louisiana, United States - Miss_Yuk_RepA_8d | ecosystem: Environmental > Aquatic > Freshwater > River | place: USA: Louisiana...
CTGCTTACGCCGAAATACAGGTTGTTGTATTGATATACTCCTGTCCGAGATAGATAGTACATCCCGTATCCTTTGGGTGTGTCGTTGTGTAGGATGGCGGATAGGCTGTCTACTTTGTCGGCATTACTGAGAACAGCATCGTGATTTCCAGCGATGAATACAAAGGGTGCGATCGTGGCGAGTGTTTCTAGGAATTCCCGTGCGAGGATGATACACTCAGGCGACAGGTCATTTTTATTATGTAGGATGTCTCCGCAGCATACAATGAGGTCGGTAGTGGGGTCGCATTCTTTTCGTAGCATTTCGTAGAAGTTGGTAAAGACGATCCGAAATTCGTCGTGGTAGTTTTGTAGTCGGATATGAATGTCGCTACAGTGATAGATGCGGCGTATGGAGCGTCCGTTACTGACGAGTACGACAGGTTCTATGGACGCAGGAATGTCAGGTTCGTGTGACACATCCGTCGTTGGAACTACATCCGTCGTTGGAACTACATCCTTCGTTGTAACGACATCCGTCGTTGGAACTGTATCGTTATTGGTTATAGGGAGCACATTTTTTGAGGGGGCAGTGGTTTCCGTGCGTCGTGTGTGCTTACAGTTGTCAATGACCGCCTTATTCTTACTCTCACGTCCGCATCGTTCGCACTTGTAGATAATGACAGGTTTGGGCATTGTTGTGTAAATGGTTGCTAAAATATTCGCATATGACGTATTTAGCATCAATTTTTAAAAGTGCGATGATCCTCGCCTCAATGACTCACGTTCATTCAACCATATGTTGTTATGTGCCACGTTGTCAACGAGTATGAACCCATTCTTTTTCAATATGTCACTGATTTCTATTTCGTTTGGACTGTACTTATCAAGACACTCAATGAGTAGTAGATAGACGGGTATGCTAAAATCAAATGATTTCAGCACATTTAACTCGTGTCCCTCTACATCTAGACTAAAGAAATCGATATAAGGAACGCCACTTTCCTTTACGATACTCGTAAGGGTTCTTGGTTTTATCATAACTTCTGACTGTGGTAAGTTTTTGTAAAGAGGATTATCCGACTGAAACCATACTTTGAAATGACTTTCAGGAAGAGTACTCTCTACCCCAGACACAGGGGATAACCCGTATAAGAAGTATTTAAATTTCAGTTCGGCTGTCATATCGGATACCAGTGTATTAAATAGATGACAGTTGGGTCGGGTCTGTGTTAGATTTTGAAACTGTACGGGGTGTGGCTCAATCAGAACGCCCGTCCATCCGAGTGTATCTTCAAAAAACTTCGTATTGGAGTATGTGATACCATCAAGCGCCCCCATTTCTAAGAAAGTACCGCCTCTGTGGTTTTTGAAGTAGTTTGTATTTAGATATTCGTCCTCGCCACACTGTGAATAGTACATGGAGTCTCCCATATGATAACCTATCGCATACTCTTTATATTGATTTATATCCGCAAGTGTGTGGTTGAAAACGATATAAAGACAATCCACGAAATACAGTGTGATAGTGAAATTCTAAAAAACGCCCCTCAAATACGCCCCCTCAAAAACTCTATTTCGTCTTCCTGTGTGCGAATGATATTTTGGACGAATGGGATGATGTCAGGACGAACACTGCCCTTTTCAAGGAGTTTCCTTGACATATGTACCGCCATGGAGTGATGCGGAATCATACCCTGACGATACTGTTTTACGTCAACAAGGAATTGTGTGCGAATACAAATAATGTTCGTAACGACTAGAAACGCCCCGATCCACCCGATGACACCGTTCCTATACACAACGCCCATAAATAGAAACATCCAGCCTGTCATAAGAAGTGTCATATACAGGTCATTCAAACTGAAACGCACATCGTTCCATTTATCTGCCCACACGTTCATTGTAGATAACCCACCCGATAGTATCATAATGATAAACATGATAACATAGTGCGAGTTGTCCATTGTGAAAAAAATTTACGATATATTATACGGCTTGAATGAAAATCATCGCAACCTCAACAGATACAGCAACTTATCCAACTCCGCATCTATTTCGTCTAGAATGTTCAACAGATCACTGTCGTTCTTGTATTCAGTGGAACGTATCTGGCGTATGAACGCACGGAACTCGGCCACGTGGCGAAAAACATTCGCATCGTCAATCGCACCGATGGATAACTGGAAGGGGCGAAAGACAGGTGACCCGTGTTTCCCCATACACGCCTCCACGAAACGGTCATAGAGTTCGCTGTATTGCTTCAAGAAACCGTCAATGTTGTAGTGGCGATTGTAGATGCGAGTGGCAAAGTGGTAAGTCTTCATTTGGATATAGAACTGGAAGAATCGCTGGAATACACGAGTCTGTTGCGGGACACTGCGACGACTCTTTTTCGCAGACGATGAAGAACGACGACGAGAAGACTTATAAGCCATGTTTATACATTACATTCATATTTATTTTTCTCCACGACACTTACACCCCCGCCTTCTTGGCTTTTCCCTTTTTTGCGACTTCCTTACCCTTTACTTCGGACTTTTCACGATTTCGCTGATACGTCACAAACATCCACTCCTCCATATTGTAAAAGAAGTGTGCCGACGGCTGGATGTACTGACGATGACGCAACAGCATCTCTATGATTTCACACAAACTGCCTTTCGGTGAGAACTCCCCGAACATATACTTGTAATTCTTGTTCTTGCTCTCCAAATACGTTCGCAACGGGGCGTTCAAGGCGTTCTTATCTACGTCAAGAAGGAATGCCACCAAGTCAACCATGGACGACTTACTGAATAGGTTGGACGATGTACCACACACTGAACCCAACATAACCGACTTCTCCTGAATGGTGTCGTCTTTATTCTTCTTTAGTTCGTGCTGTAGACGGTTCGCCAGATAAAACTCTACCTCTCGAACGGTTCCCTCCGCAGGTTTATTCCCACCTCGCCCCTGCTTATGCTGAATGTAACCATACACCTTATCCTCCACGTCATCCAGTCGCATATCATCGTACTTGAGTCCGTATCGCTCTGAAAATGTCTCATACTTCATTTCACTGATTTCACGGAACTCGTTCTTGGAAGGGTCATACATATAGAACACGGGTTCAACACGACTGTCTTTCTCACGATACAACCGATACATAACAGGATAGTCCGTCTTTGCGTCAGGCAGAATTCCATCTCGTCGTTCACGGAAAATCGCATACCGTTTGGAAACACCTTGCTTGTCATACAAGTGAAACACGGTGCGTTCAAGGGGGTCGTCTTTTAAGAACACTCCCTTGCGAAGGATATTTTCACATAAGACGTGTTCAATGACACGACGCTTATCGTCAAATTCCAGACGGTCAATGACACTGAAGCGATAGTATTCCGCCAAACACTCCAGACCTACATGTACCCCCGCACACTTACTCCCCAGTTTGCGTATGAACTCACTGCCGAGTTCTTTTGATAGATCACCGTAGATGGTGTCTTTCTGTATATAGTTGGCATCAACCTGTTTCAAATAGTCACGTAGGTTCTGTATCATTTCGTCGGCGGCTCGTCCCGCCTTCTCTTCCTGAACTTTCGTTTTATCATGAACTTCCTTTGCTTCTTTTTCCTTCGGAACGGGCTTTGTAACAACCTCCTTCACCTCCTCAATCGTAACACTATTCTTGCGAATCGCCAGTGGCAGTGACCGAGACATCATACTCTCATTTTTGGCAGGTAACTCAAAGGGTGTGAATAGGTAGTAAGGGTGACGGTATGCCAAGAACCCCTCTCTGCCGTAGGCATCCACAACCTCCTCACCGTTCAGCACCATTTCATTCAACCCACGGAATACGACATCTTCGTCTTCGTATTTATGACGACGGAATGCGTCTAGGATTTCATCCACAGTATAAGCGTTCTTCGCACCATATAAACCCCGCACAATTTGCTTCGCCTCACTCTTATCTTCCAAATCGAGAATATCGTCCAAATATCCCCGCTCCACCTTTTGATATTTCACCAACTCAAAGTCGTCAGGTTCGCCAACACACTTGTATTCACAGGATTCGTAGTCACAGATGGCATCTCCCTTCTTGTCGCCATAGTACATGTTACGCAACCGTAGCCCCTGACTTGTCACGACACTCATCGGCGTGTTTTGAAAATAGTCCACGGACAGTTGATTCCCGTTCTTGTTGAGCATACAGTCAAATGCATTCATTTTGAGGATGCGACTCACGTGGGCTGTTTTCCGTGACTTCATGTATGCGAGGCGATATGCCCTTTCGTCGGTTGTTTCCACGGATAGGGTGGATTCCGTGGGGAGTGTGGCACAGTATAGGAATACGCTGACGTTGCGTTTTTCAGGCGGTAGTAGTTTGTGTGACTGGAAACGTATCGCACGACCGACGACTTGTTCTATCAGATTGAAATGATACCACGGTTCTAGAACATGGACTTCACGTACATTAAACAAACTGATACCCACGGACAGCACACTTGAACCAATCACGGCTTTGACTTCCCGTCCGTCAATGTTCTCGGCACTTCGTGCCTTTGACACGAGAGCATTCAGCACATCTTTGGGTGTTTCACCTGTGAGAAGAATGTAGCATCCCTGCGTGAAGGCGTGGGAAGCATCCGTGTGTTCGGATTTGAGTGTGCCACAGTAGCATCGTGGAATGGGACGTGCGGACGGTGGTAGAGATGCGGTGCGTAGTAGGTTTCGTGTGTAGTATTCAAATGTATTTCCGTGGCGACGAGCATAGAGTTGATTGTATCCGTTCTGTTCGAGGAGTAGTGCGAGACTTATGGCACCGGGTCGCAAATACCGTGAGTACATAAAGGTAATACCTTCTGAACGAACGAGTAACTGTAACAGGGCGGCGAACTTGGAACTGTATTTGGCGATGCGGTCACGATGTAGGAACGGCAACCCTTTAATCATCGCCGCGGGTTCGTATTCATACTGTGTATTTACTGTTGCGAAGCAGTTTGAGAAGGCACTTGTGCCGTAGTCTCCCTCATCTTCGTTGTCTGGAACTGGAAACACAATATTTGATGCGAATGTTGATTCCAGATTGAAGTTGTCAGACTTGGATACGACAAATGTATCACGGGCTTCATCAAGTACGTCCTCTTCACTTGTGGGACTGTCATATGACCGACTATGACTACTTCTCCGACTTGAACCTGAACTTGACCCCTTTCCCCCGATCGATATGACTTTCTCTACGACATTCATGATTGCCTTCTTTCCACTTTTTTTCGGCGTGGCTTTCTGTTCTATTTCTATTTCTTCCACACCGTCACCGATACTTTTTGCTCGTTCATAGCACTGGAACTGGAAACGGCTCATCGGACATCCCAGAAAGCGTATCCCCTCCTTGATTTTGTCAGATGCTTTGATGCGGACACGTTTATCTTTCAATACTTCGTAGTCGGGGTTGGGTACATAGGTCTGTACGCTGGATATGCGAAATTCGTCACTTCCATCACCCCGCTGTTCCACCTTCAAGTCCATCACAGGGTAGATCTTTAAAGGAAACGACACTGGATTCTCGCCCCGTAGAAAACTGATATATCCACGGGACTTTTTGACGAGAATATCCCGACCTTCGGGTTTGATTGTGAGACCGTCGTTCATAAATACGTCGGACTCTACGATGGGTGACCGCTTGTCGTTCAGCAACAGCAGGTTCAGAATTTCCACGATTTCCGCAGTGGTGTTATACATGGGAGTCGCACTGGCGAGAATGAACTTGTTGTTTTCACCATACCGTGCGATGAGTTCCAAGTATTCGGCGATATCTTTGTTTTCAGTGTCGGTATCGTACTGCCTTGTATAGTGTACCTCGTCAAGTATAAACACCCGATTGGAGAAGTGACGCTGGATGGCTCGTATCTTTAGGTATTCGCTCACCTTCTCATCGCCGATGACTTTCTTGACACGGTTTGCGAACTTGCGGTATCCGAGGAATTCGTATTTCTCGGCGATGACCCGTCCGATGAGACGCTTGAATCGTTTTTCCTGTTCGGCACTCATCCCGCTGCGATACGGCAACTTATCTGTGTAGGTTGTCCCTGTACACTGAACGTTGGCTCGTGAGCCACTGCGATGTTTTTCCTTTTCTTTCTCGTAGTTGTATATTTCGTTCTGCCACGTTTCCACGAAGGTGTCGGCGGGAAGAAGAACGGTGATGGGGTGTTCGGTGGTGTAGTTTTCTGCGATGGATATACAGGAACACGTTTTACCCGCACCTACTCCGTGCCATAACAGCAGTCCGTTGTAGGGGGTTGATGGGTTCATATATGCCGATACGATACGTTGGATGGGTCGTTTAGAGAATCCCACGGCACTGCTTGTATCATTGCTCACGGCCGACACGGACTGTTTGGGCATCAGATGCTTATGTATTTCGTATTTGGAAAACAATTTGCGATTAAATTCGTCATCAAAAAGAAGCGGAAAGTTCGTGTGACTGTTGGCTTCTTCGTCGGAACTACGTAAAATATGCGACACATCTACTTCCTCAAGTTCGTTGCGATACACGTCAAGTTCCGTCTCAAGTTTCCTCCGTAGTTCTTTGGTGGGTACTCTGGCTAGTTCCTGTTCAACCCGTCGTATTTCGTGTGATATGAATGCCACTTTATTGCTTTCATCACCGATCCCTTTGAGCGTTTTTTCTACATTTTCTCGCACCGTTTTTAATTCTCGGAGTGAGACATTCATAGCAACGATCTATATTGAAGGCACTATATAGAAACGATAGAAATTTGCGAATATTTTAACAACCATCCAGTCCAAGCACGTATTATCGCAACTATACATATAAAAACACACATGTCGTTGAAAGGATCTAGTCTCCGAAGGAGACGTAGTCGTTCATCAAAGAAACAACAACGCAAGGGAACTTCCGCCAGACGTGTCGTCGGGCAAAGAGCAGAATCTAGTTCATCCAACCGTGTCATCAGTCAAAGAGCACCCTCTGGAACTTCCGCCAGACGTGTCATCAGTCAAAGAGCACCCACTGGAAGTGCCGCCAGACGTGCTTAATATATATGATTTATGATGTATCCTATGTACATGACAAATCATACTATGAAACCAACGTGCGTATCGCATCCGCTGGTTCTTGGATATACTTGAAAAATATCTGGTTGATTTCGGCGGGACTATACTGGTAGTCGGCCACGCCCGAAAAGTCATAACCTCTCACGTCCGCATCCGATAAACTGTAAAAGTGCTGAAACATCTCCCGAACGGTCGCCCGTGTTGTCTTCTTAAAATCCAGTATAAGGTCAATACGCCCTGGACGTATCAGTGCCTTGTCAAGGCGTTCAGGGTAGTTTGTCGTCATAATCAGAATACGCCCCGGTACTTCCAACACGCCGTCCAGTAGGTTCAGCAAGAACCCCAATGTGAGTTTCTCTGCGGAGTGTTTCATATCCTGTATTTTCTTCATAACATCATCCCGTTTCTTGTTGCTGGTTTTTTTAGAACTATTCTCAACCGCCCCTGTCATTGAACCTAGCGTAGCGAACAGGTCATCGTCCAATTGTTCCTCCTTATGTGTTACTTTTCTATCCTGAACGACTTCGCTCATACAGTCAATCTCCTCTATAGAATACAACCGCCGATTCTGTGGAATGATATATGTGTCAGAACTATTGTGTATACACACACGGTCATTGAAAAACAACCCGTTCATCTGTGTCTGGGTGAGAAAGTCGTGGAAGCGGATATTGAACGGATGTCGCTTCGTCTCGTTGGCAATCGCCTTGACGAGACTTGTCTTACCACAGCCGGGCTCCCCGTGAAGAAGCAGTCCGAATGTATAAGGGATACCCTTTTCACGATACCATGCTGGATTCTCAATAAAGAATCGCAGTCGTCTCATAACGAGTTCCACATCGGGGCCGAACATATTGCCCAGTGACTTGTTTGTATAGAACGGCGTTTTCGTAAACACCAAATTCGGTGATGCCGTTCCGTACATAACATTCCCATCAATATCTACTTGGATGGGCTGTAACACCTCGTCAAAATAGTAGATACGGTCACCCAACTTGTTCATTTTTTTGATACGATAGTTCTCCGCACAAGACGACATAAACCTCCGTAGCACCGACAACTTCAAATCATAACTATAGATTTCAAACTTTATCTTCTTCACAACTCCCTTGTCTGCGTCCATCTCATAGTTGTGGATACGGGCGTATATAGTACCTTCCTCATACTTACATAGTCGCACATCCTCCTTGTGAGCCACCATAAAGAACCGATGATACTCAATAAACCTCACCCCGTCATACTCGGTCAGATAGTCCAGTAGTGCGTCGGCATAGTCGTTCTCTATATTGTCATAGACACGTTCAATGATAATACTACACGTTTTTTGAATAGGTGACGACGCATCTATATCGTCCGATACACGCCTTCGCCTACTCAACCATCTCCAAGAACGTCGGATGAGTGCCTCTATCGCGATACTCGCAACCGTAACCGCAGAAAACGTCAGCAGTTTCGTTTTGATTGGCTCGTATATGAGCGACATGGAACGTTATGATATATATTCACAGAATCGTACTTAAGTATTTACCCCGAGCAGTTCTGTACGGACGACTGATAGATGTCGTTGTATTGTTTTGATAGTCTCTCAATGTCAGGATTGATACGGTTCAAGGGTGTCCCATTGGCATCATACACATCCCCCATTAAGTAGTTGTGTATCCACAACTGCTCGGGAAGATGATTGAATAGTTCATTGCGTAGTAACACCAAGTTTGCGATGTTTTTATTTGACAGCGACCGCTGATATTCCATCGCCAACTTTTTGAGGATGGGTATTTCATTGGACACCTCCATCGTAGAAAACATTGTGCTTGTCCGAGAAACACCGTTCCCCCAACAACCGTCCGATTCATAGTAGTACATGCCACCTGCGTTAAAATACTGACCCGTTAGCAACTTATGATACCACTTATCCACCTGTATGTCATGCTTTCCCAACTCCCGTCGCAGGTCATCATTGACCGATATCTTTGACGACTGGTCGGATTCAGATGACGATACCGACATCGTATGTGAAGGCGTGTATGTGGGAGTACGTTTCGGTGCTTCCGATACGTGATTCTCGCCCGTGCGTGTTCCACTTGGTCGCTGATTCTTCGTACGCCCAGACCCCCCACGGCCAGTCCCTCCGCGCTTTGTGTTCGCCACGGGAACGGCGCTCTGTACGGAAACCATTTCAGCCATAGGTACAGAACTCATATTCAAATATATTCTTCTCTACGCAATGATTTTTTATATTTATACGAGAACCGTACTTTCCACGACGTTTTTCGCTATTTTAACTTCCCTGTCATAGTCGCAATCAATCCACTGAATCCGCTGGGGGACTTGTAGCACAGAAAAATCGTTCGGCGTAAGGAGCGTCCACGGAGTGTCCTTCTTCATGAGTCCGCACATAACAAATAGGTAACCAGCGAAAGCACTACACCAGAAACAATCCTTTCGTTGCGAGTTACGGAACGACTCAAGTGTAGAAACGTCCGCATTCTGCTCGTAGTAGGACACGATCCAGTCATATACAGTTGTGTCGTATGGTTTATTGATACAGTGTTTATATATATCCCGCAAGTTCATCCGAATATGGTCGTATCGGGTGCGTAGCACAGCGTCGTCATCGTCTGACCCATTGCGATACATACGGAGTTTGCGAATATACAAGTCCCCACTGTCCCCGACAATGTACTGACGATACACGTCACGCAGTGGGAACAATTGAACACCCCACTTGGCAGACGGCATTTTGTTCTGACTGTCGTATAGACCATCCACCGTACCACAAACTTGTCCCCCTACCCCGAGATACTGCTCATAGGCGCTCTCAAACACAAAATAGTCGTCCATCGTCTCACCTGATTCGGCAATACACGTGTCAAAAATATCGCTTCGCTTACACACGATTGCTACGTGACTGTATGGGCTGTTTGAAAAATATTCTATGAGACGAGAGTACCAGTAGGATGTCTTATACAATAGTAGATCGCCTGTGTTAATGTCATAGTTACGAATAAACTGTTCATAGGAAATGGTCATTTTATTTATCACCGAGAACGACTTTTTTATATTTTTAACTCGTGATTTATTCTTAACCAAACACGGATACATTGGCGACAACTATATACTATTTCTACTCATTGTGTGCGACACCCCCGCATTTCACGACTACAGGTCATCCATGTATGCGTACTTGAAAAGTGTCATTGCGTCTTCATACTCGTAGTCATACAGATTACAGCGATAGTCAAACTGACACAGTATGTGTTTTTCTGTTTCATTCAGTACTCGTAAGTCCATACTCATCTTACGAGCGATGTACCTGTTTCCGTAACTCTGTTCCTCGTAGTATTTCGCAGTTAACTGATAGAGTACCAATAGTACATAGGCGGGGTCAAGAGCGCCGAATGTTTTGTTATGTTTTACAAACCGCAGGATGTACGCAATGACGATGAGTTCATTGACATAGTCGTTGAGAAAGTAGTATACAATCGTTTTGACTCGTGTGCGAGACACGGTGGTGAATTCTTTTTTTAGACCATCCCACGCCTCGTTCATTGCCGTCCAAATAATACGGAACTTATAGTGCCTACATTCTTGCTCGTTGAGGTCATCGTCTCTATATTTATTCATCGTTCCACCTATACTATCCGAGCGATGTTTTTCGTGACACGTCATCCTGTATGTACACGGGTCGGATTTACTGTTTATGTATAGGTCGTCGTAGTTGTCTATGGCCGAGATATGCGTCTTCTTATCGCTACATAGTATGTTTCCCATCTTTATTCAATACTTATAGCACAAATCTTTAGACTTATGTGAGGTGAATGCGACACGTTAAGGCTCAACGCTTCTGATATATATCTTGTCTGGTGCGAATGTATCCGTGGATATGGGGGCGGGGGTGCGTACGTCGTAGGTGACAGGGTACGACGCTGTGCTGACGGGTTCGTCTTCGTATAGTTTCCGTGCGATGTCGTAGATTTCAAAGATGCGATTTTCTAGGATGCGTTTGAGGGTGGTGGTGTCTTTGTAGGAAGGTTGTGGGACGGACACGATGAATGCGTTGAGAGCGTTTTCTTTTCGTTCCTCCACCTCTTCAATGTAGGAGCGAATGGTGCGTTTCATATCGTCTGGTTTGAGGGTCGGAGTGCTGTGTAGTTCGGAGTGTATGTCTAGAATACGTTTCGTTTGTTTCATGCTTTCTTCGATGTTGTATCGTTGGTCTTTGTCGCTCGGGTAGTTATCGGCGTATATTTTTCGGATAGCAGGGTCGTTTAGGTCATCAATGGAGGGTGATATTGTTTGATAGGACACACTGTCCTTGATGCGTGTTGTCTGTTGTTTGTAGTAGTAGAACGCGTAGAATGCCCCGATAAATGCGAGGGTTATGATGAGTGTCGTGCGGTTCATAATACGCCACACCGATCTATATCTCCTTCATTCAAAAAAAATATGTATCCACTATATACATAACAGGTAGTATCATATGAGTAATACAGTGGGTCTTACATCTAAAGAACTCGTCCAGAACTATGGTTCGTTTTACAAGACGACGGGTGGTGGTTCTCAGAACGAACAGCAAGGCGGTGCGTTCAGTATGCCTTCAATGCGTGACGTGAAGCGTTTTGTGCGTCGTATCATGAATAACCGTGTATTTGATTTGTACTTGAAGTATCTCGGTATCACGGTTCTTACCCCGAACACACTTGTTCCGATTGCGTTGATTATGGGTGTACAGACATTCCACAAGGTTGTTCAGGATATGAAGCGTAACGATGAGGCGATTCAGCGTGGTGGAAAGGGTCTCTTGGATATCAAGATTCCCGTGATTGACGATAAGATCATTGGAAATGGTCTCAAACTTGCGGGTGTTTATGGCCTCAGTACGATTTCCCCGTACACTCTTATTCCCGTGGGTGTTCTTATGATTATCTATGAAAAGATGAAGAATGACGATCGGATTCGTTCAAAGTCTCGTTCAAGGTCTCGCTCAAGGTCAATGAGGGGTGGTTCAGGTTCATTGGTTGGTTCAAATGTCCCCCCATCGCTTTACGAGCAGGTTCGTTCCGTTGCCAACGGACAAGACGTCCAACTTCTCCGAGGTCAGGACTTTGACAACCGTAATATGCAACTCGCCCCGATTGCGTTCAACACCGTTCATACCTATGCCCCCTACCAGTCGGTTTCAACCTCGGCCACGTCGGCGTGTGGAACTTCCAACTGTGGTATTCCCGCATTGATGGCGGGTGGTTCTCGTCGCAAGAGTAGCAAGAAAAGTCTGCGTCGCAACAGGAAGAACAGTCGTCGCAGTAACAAAAAAAATTCGCGTCGCCAACGTGGTGGCAGTTCCGATTGGTTGTCCACAGTAAACAGCCGTGGGCCCAGCAATACGCTGGACATGGACTCTGCCCAGTTCCGTATGTTTAACCAAACTGCTCCCCTGATCAGCAACGCCCAACTCGGTGAGGCGAACCCCTCCGCAAAGTTCTATAACTTTGACACCTATCGCAACAACGCAAACTACGTTCCTCTGTATAAGCAATAAGGGGATGTGCGTTAAAAAAAATGTTGTATAGAAATATAAATATATATTTTTCAATACATCATAATAACCAAATGAGTAATCAAGATACATCTCGTTCATATAAAGTCCGAACAAGGAATGTTTCGGCAACGAGTTCATCACACGGTGAACCGATCAAGTCAATTGTGTTGTCTCGTAATTCTTCTGTTGCGTCAAAGACGATTTTCAATGATGAGGAGTTATTGACGGCGTTTATAAATCGTATCATAGACGCTCGTGTTCTTGTGGGTTTAAAGGGTGATCGTGGAGATAAGGGCGAACGTGGAGATAAGGGGGAGGTTGGAGACAAGGGTGACAAGGGCGAGATTGGTGACAAGGGTGAAGTTGGAAACCGAGGGGAGCGTGGTGATAAG
>Ga0255210_1000571_pt1 | contig 12963 bp, 8 predicted proteins | sample Miss_Yuk_RepA_8d_FD_188422 | JGI IMG/M metagenome (GOLD analysis project Ga0255210, IMG submission 188422) | Freshwater microbial communities from Mississippi River, Louisiana, United States - Miss_Yuk_RepA_8d | ecosystem: Environmental > Aquatic > Freshwater > River | place: USA: Louisiana...
ACAACCGAGCCGCGTGAATAATGCTTGCGCGAAGGCACCCGCCACCCCGTTGCCGCAATCAACGGCAATTTTCATACCGCGTGCGAGTTTTATATCCGAAACCACACGGGCGATATAGCGTTCGTTGATATCGACTGAGCTGATTTTTCCCCTACGCGCTGGCTGCGGGCCGCGAGCGCCGGTATCTTCCGCCGCAAAATCCGTCGCTTTGGCATCCACAGCAACCGCAGCTGCCGCACCACTTTGCGCTGCACAAACCGATCGATATAAGTCCTGGATAGCCTCGCCGTATAAGGTATCGCCACCCACCATCATTTTTAAACCGTTATATTCAGGCGGATTGTGAGATCCGGTGACGGCCGCACCCGAACCCGTCCCGAGTTCATAAGTCGCGAAATAAAGCATCGGCGTGGTGACCTGACCAATATCCATCACATCAACACCAGCCGCCGATAAACCTTCAGCAAGCGCTTTGGAAAGCGCTAGGCCCGATAAGCGGCCATCGCGTCCGATCACAAAAGCCGACTTTCCGGCGGCCAAAGTAAGCAATCCCAACTGATAGCCGATAGCCTGCAATACATCGGGCGTAAATGTGCGATTCGTCACACCACGTATATCGTAGGCCTTGAAGATCGAGGGTTCGATAACCATGTTCCATGCTCACTGCTTCGTTAGAAGCCGGAGTATCCCACGTCTGATGCGAGTAAAAACATGAGGTGGAACTATGCGAAAATCAAGGACTTATGCAAGCTAATCAACGCCCACCCCGGCCAGGGGGACAACGAAGTGAAATCCTGGAGGTCTTAGGGCGCTACAAAGGCGTCTTTTGGACCGTTGGAGGGTTTTCTGGAGCGATCAATCTACTTTATCTCGCCCCTTCAATTTACATGATGCAGGTTTATGACAGGGTACTCAATAGCCATAACGAAACCACGCTTGTCATGCTCTCGCTGATTGTCTTAGGAGCCTACGCAGTCATGGCGTGGATCGAACAAATTCGATCACAGGTTTTGGTACGACTCGGTAACCAGGTCGACGATATATTGTCTCCGCGGGTCTTCACCGCATCATTTGAGCGAAATCTTCGTGGCCGAACGGGCGCGGCAGGGGCCGCGATGAACGATCTCACTCAAGTACGCCAGTTTGTTACAGGCAACGGTTTATTTGCTTTTTTTGATATGCCATGGGTGCCTATCTACATTGCGGTCGTCTATTTTTTCCATCCGGTCTTGGGTGGTTTTGTTCTATTTGGGGCGGTCGTTAGCTTTGTACTGGCTTGGCTCAACGAGCGTTTGACCAAGGAAGGCTTGGCCGAGGCGAACCGCGCAGCCGTCGGCGGTTCGGGTTTCGCCACAAGCAATTTGCGCAATGCTGAAGTCATCGAAGCGATGGGGATGCTACCTGCCTTGCGCAGCCGCTGGAAGGCGATGCAGGATAAGCTCTTACAAAAGCAATCGGAGGCATCGGATCGAGCAGGGGTAATCAGCGCTGCGATCAAGTTTTGGCGGCTAACTATGCAATCGGCGGTGCTGGGCATTGGCGCTCTGTTAGTGCTCGAGAACCTTGCCTCCCCGGGCGTCATGATAGCCGCGTCGATTCTGGCAGGTCGAGCACTGGCGCCGGTCGATTTAGCGGTTGCGAGTTGGAAGCAGTTTTCTAGTGCGCGCACTTCTTACGAGCGGCTTTCACAGCTTCTTGAAGACTTTCCAGCGAGAATTCCCGGCATGTCCCTGCCCAAACCAAAGGGGCTGTTAACCGTCGAAAACGCCATCGCAACCCCGCCTGGGGCGCAATCCCCGGTAATAAAGGGCGTGAATTTTGGCCTCAAGCCCGGTGAAGTGCTCGTTGTGGTTGGACCCTCAGCATCTGGTAAAAGCACCCTGGCCCGCTTAATGGTTGGCGTCTGGCCCGCACAGGCTGGCAAAGTAAGACTCGACGGCGCCGACATTTTCTTGTGGAATAAAGAAGAATTAGGGCCTTGGATTGGCTATTTACCCCAGGATATTGAGCTATTTGACGGTACGATCGCAGAAAATATTGCCCGGTTCGGCGACATAGATTCCCAGAAAGTCATTGCTGCTGCGACGAAGGCTGGGATGCACGAGATGATTCTTCGCTTCCCAAAGGGCTACGATACAGCCATTGGAGACTCTGGGTCTGCGCTTTCTGGCGGACAGCGCCAGCGAATCGCTTTAGCGAGAGCGCTTTACGGCGATCCCGCCTTGCTGGTCCTCGATGAACCGAATTCGAATCTTGACGACGCCGGTGAGCATGCGCTGGTTCGAGCTGTTCAGCAAGCCAAGTCTGAAGGTCGAAGCGTTGTATTGATCACCCATCGAACGAGTATTGTCGGTATTGCAGACTCGCTCATGGTGCTTCGAGAAGGCATGGTGCACATGCATGGGCCGAGGCAACAAGTCCTTCAAGCGCTCCAAGAAGCGGCACAAAAACAACAACAACTTCAAGCCCAGGGCCAAGCCGCACAGGCCGAAGCATCGCAGCATGCTTTGAGGGGAGGCTCCTCAAATGGCTAAGCAAGATCAAACGGTGACTATCGAGGCTACCGCTAAGGAAGTTCCTAACAGACCGGTCCTGCTAGGCGCTGAAGGCATTGACCCCCAAACTCGTACCGGGACAGATGCCCCTCGCGACTTTCGTTCGCCGCTGAGAATTGGCCTTGCCGTCATTGTGCTTGGCGTTGGGGGATTTCTTGCCTGGGCTGCACTCGCCCCACTCGATGAAGGAGCACACGCTGTCGGCACTTTGATTGTCGATTCAAAGCGCAAGACCGTTCAAAATAGTAGTCCTGGCGTTGTCAAGGAAATCCATGTCAGAGAGGGTGACTTAGTCAAGGCGGATCAAATCCTTGTGACCATGGATCCAACGCAAGCGCGTGCGCAACGAGAAATGGCCGATTCGCTTTACTTAACGGCCAGGGCAACGGAGCACCGGCTGCTGGCCGAGCAGCAATTCAAAGAACAGATCAGCTTTCCTGCCGACTTGATTCAACGCGAAACACAGCCTGCAGTTTCCTTGATTTTGAACTCTCAGCGACAGCTCTTCGTCGCGAGGCGCAAAGCCCTGGCAAGTGAGCTCGGGGCCTACCGGGAATCGATTGCAGGACTTCAGGCACAAGCCAGAGGTCTTGAGGAAGTTCAATCACAACGTGGGCTTCAAGTCCAAACATTTCAGCGTGAAGTTGAGTCTTTGGCACCGTTGGTACAAGATGGACTTTTCGCGCGGAATCGTCATCAGGAACTAGAGCGCCAGCTTGCTAATGCTCGTGCGGCCTTTGCCGATGGAGTCTCCTCACTCGCACGCATTGGCAATCAGATTGCAGAGGCCAAACTTCGTATTGCACAGCGTGAACAAGAGTACCGCAAAGAAGTAGAAGCTCAGCTCTCCGAAGTAAGCAAAGAGGCTCGGGCTCAGTCTGAACGCCTCATTGCGCTCGACGACGAACTAAAGCGAACCGAAGTCAGGTCTCCAGCAGACGGTGCCGTCGTCGGGCTTAACATCACAACTCGAGGCGCCGTGTTGCCCGCCGCAAGTCGTATCCTCGATGTGATTCCAAGCAACGAGCAAATGCTTATTGAGGCTCAGGTTCAACCGCATTTGATTGAACGGATTAAGGCGGGCGTTCCTGCCAAACTCATGTTCACCGCGCTCAACCCAAGGAAGACGCCGGTTGTTGATGGAAAACTCATATCGATCTCGGCGGATCTATTACAAACGCCCCAAGGTATGCCCTATTATCTTGCGCGCATCGAACTGCCGCCCGACCAATTAAAGATGCTTGGCGATGTTGAACTCCATGCCGGGATGCCTGTCGACGTCATACTTGTCACCGGCGAGCGTAGCTTACTCAATTACCTTTTCAAGCCGATCGAAGATCGCATGGCACGTGGGCTAAAGGAGCGTTGAGCGTGCCTGCATTCATTCCCACGCCTGAAGCGCTTTGCAGTTCAGACATCAAGCAAAGCGCCACCCTGGTTAACAGACTTTTCAAGCCATTTGAGGGTTTGACTCTAAGACGCTTTGGGGCGCTAATACTGCTTATTATATCGATCCAAGACCTTGCACACGCATCGCCTCAAAGTCGACTTAGCAGCGATTTTGTCGCTGCCATGCAGTTCGATCCAGAGTTTCAAAGCGCGATCGCACAGCGTGACGCTGGACTCGAGGCACAGGAACAAGCTCGAGCAAGTCTATTGCCTCAGGTCTCAGCCAATCTTCAACGATCAATTAACGACACCGATTCAAGAAGTCAAACAGCGCTTGGACCTATCGACCGTAGCTTCGAAAACTACCCTTCACTTAGCGCAAGCCTACAGATTAGGCAGGCCCTGTTTAGGCCGAGAGCCTGGGCGAGTCTGGCGCAAAGTAAAGCGCAGGCTCTGTATGCCGAACTGATTCTCCAAGGAGCCAAGCAAGATCTTGGTTTAAGGCTGCTGGGCGTACACGCTGAGTGGGCTGCCGCACAACATTCATTCCATATCGCCGAAGAAATCATATCGATTCAGCAGGAAATCGCCGAATCAGCTAGCAGGCAATTTCGTGCTGGCGATGCAACCAGAGTTGATGTGGAGGTAGCCCAAGCGCGGATCGCGCAAGCTCAAACGCAACTAGCGGAAACAAGACTCAGCCTTGAGAATGCCAAGCTTAGCTGGGCGCAAATTACCGGCCGACTTGGATTTAGTGGGAGAGCATCGCAAACCGCCTCGGAGTCAGTCGCAAAAGGCTCTGAAAGCCTAAGCATAAATCGTTCTCTAATCGATAACTCATCGATCATATGGCGCGATCAAACCGCAGAGCTTCTAGCGATAAGTCAGCATACTTTGGCATCGTTTCAACAACTTGCACGAGATCAGAGTCCAGTGATACGCGCCCAAAAAGCGGCTGTCATAGCAGCGACAGAAGAGCTCAAAAAGGTTTCTGCCGATCACCTTCCCATTGCTGACCTTTATGCTGCGCGATCAAGATCCACAAGCGCCATGGACAATACCGTCGGCACTACCTATCGAAGCGCACAAGTCGGTGTTCAGGTGTCAATCCCTCTCTATGCGGGCGGTGCGGTGGAGTCGGGCATTAGGCAGGCTCAGGCTAACCTTAGGCGAGTACAAAGCGATTTGGAGGCAGCGATGAATCGTTTAAACCTTCAAATCGATCGAGATTGGCGAACACTCGAAGCAGCCAGAGTCGATGCGGCAGCGCAGGCGAGGCTACTTCAAGCCCTGAAGGTCCTCAATGAGTCGTCAACGCGAGGGCAATCAGCTGGTGTAGCGACAAAGATCGATATGATGCAAGCCCGGCTACAAACACTAACCGCGCAGCGTGATCTTGCGCGGGCAAACGCGCGAGCACTTGTATCTTGGACAAGGCTGATGTCTTCGGCGGGCTTAATCTCCGAAGAGGTTCTTGAAGAGCTCACACGACAAATTGCCTTATAGTTTAGCGTACGATACTGGGCTTCTTGGGCAACACTCTTTTTCCTTAACTGCGGAGTAATTGATGGCTAACGCTACGGGCCTTAGTGCAATCCAGTCGGTAACGACAATGGATGAAATCACTGCTGACACTCCACCCCCGATCACCGACGGTTCTGACGAATACACGGGTGACGACGTCATCACCGGGACCAATCAAAACGATGAAATCGTTGCAGGTGCAGGAAACGACTTTGTTGATGGCCAAGATGGAAGCGACAGCATTTGGGGGGAATCTGGCGATGACACCCTAAGTGGTGGAGCAGGTGAAGATGATCTTTATGGAGGCGCAGGCTCTGACTTTCTAGACGGTGAGGGGGGATCTGATTACTTGAGTGGCCAAGAGGGGAACGATGCGCTTTTGGGTGGTGAAGGCGAAGACGAGCTCATTGGTGGGCCAGGTAAAGACAGTTTGTTTGGTGAAAGTGGTCGAGATACATTGCGGGGTGGATTGGATCCTGATTTGCTAGACGGTGGAGAGGGTGATGATCTGCTCGTTGGCGGCGACGGAAACGATACGGTCAGCGGAGGGGACGGCATCGATGCCTTATTCGGGGGCACAGGAGATGATCTACTGGCAGGAGGATTTGACGACGACTTTTTAGACGGTGAGTCAGGAAACGACACCTTGCGAGGAGGCGAAGGTAGCGATTTATTGATCGGCGGTATGGGAGACGATTCTCTCGCTGGCGAAGCAGGTGATGATCAAATAGATGGCGGTGATGGAGATGACACTATCAGTGGTGGGCCGGGAGAGGATCTACTTTCCGGAGGTGGCGGGTTCGACACAGTGGCCTACAGGGGACGTCGTGAAGAGTACAGTGTTACCCCCTTTGACGAGGAGACGGTAGTATCCTCGCAGGTCGATGGTATCGATGTCCTCCGTAACATCGAAAAGCTCGTGTTTGCAGATGGAAAAGAGCAGATTGTGGGCGATAACCCCTGGGTGATCACAAGCCAACCCAGTCCCAATGGCACCAAAGTAAATACAGACACGAGCATCGTGCTGGAGTTCAGCGAAGCTATAACGGCTGGTCCGGGCAGCGTGATCGTATTCAATACTCGAACAGAGTCGGCAGTTGAATACGTCGTGCAAGATAACCCAGCAATTGCCATATCGGGAAGATCCCTAAGCTTAAGCCTCACATCGCCGCTTAATATATTCACTGAATATCAAATACAACTAAGTGCAGGCGCAGTCAAAGACAGTAAAGGCTTAGAAAATTTCCCAGCGGTGGTCAACTCCTTCGAAACCGCAACAGTCGACGGTTTGTACCACTTTTTTGTCGTCGCATTTGCCGCTGCGCCCGGAGCCATTTACATGGGTCAACTCGGCGAAGCTTTTGACTACTTTAAGGTGCAAAGTCCTGCTGATCCGTTAAAGCCCATCGTTGATATTTTCACAACGAAATCCCAGTTCACAAGCGTATATCCTGATTCGCTTTCCACAAAGAATTTCGCAAACCAACTCGTTGCAAACGTTGTAAAAGATAGTGCTACCGCTCAGGCAAAGGCCAACGCAATAGCTGATATTGAAGCAGCGATTGGCATTGGGTGGACTCGAGGGGATGTGATCTATCGCGTGTTTGGAAACTTAGCAACCAAACCACTCCAGGACCCTGAATGGGGGAACACAGCACTTCAGTTCCGGAATCAACTCGAGGTGGCCAGATATCTCACAGAAACTCTTCACTACGCGAGTGAAGATGTTGAGGTGTTGAGACAAAGCATAGCCAACGTGACGAACTTAAGCGACGTATCGACGATCGAAAACATGGTTGAATTGATTGGTACGCTTCCGCCTGGGGTTTAACCAAGTCGATTTTTAGGTACAAATCATTCTGAGCTTATTGATACAGAAAGCGCTATGACACCCACGGAAACAAAACAAAAAGTTGCTTTAATCACTGGGGTGACTGGACAGGACGGATCTTATCTTGCGGAGTTCCTGCTCGAAAAAGGCTATCAGGTCCATGGCATTAAGCGCCGGGCCTCGCTCTTCAATACCCAACGTGTGGACCACCTTTATCAAGACCCTCATATTAACCACCGAAATTTCGTTTTACATTATGGCGATCTGACTGATAGTACGAATCTGATTCGGATTGTGCAACAGACCCAGCCCGACGAAATTTATAACTTAGGTGCTCAGTCGCACGTTGCAGTTAGTTTTGAGTCCCCAGAATATACCGCTGATGTCGATGCACTTGGAACACTGCGACTGCTCGAAGCCATTCGAATGCTTGGACTGAGCGAGAAAACCCGTTTCTACCAAGCGTCAACTTCTGAGCTTTATGGTTTAGTTCAGGAAATTCCCCAACGCGAATCAACTCCCTTTTATCCGCGCAGTCCATATGCTGTTGCCAAGCTATATGCTTATTGGATAACAATCAATTACCGCGAAGCCTATGGTATGTATGCCTGCAACGGTATTCTTTTCAATCACGAATCACCAAGACGTGGCGAGACCTTTGTCACACGGAAAATAACAAGGGCGCTTGCACATATCGCTCTAGGTTTAGAGCCGTGTCTTTACCTAGGCAACCTTTCCGCACTTCGTGATTGGGGCCACACGAAAGACTACGTGCGCATGCAGTGGATGATGTTGCAGCAAAGTAAGCCAGAAGACTTTGTGATCGCCACAGGCGTTCAAGTATCAGTGAGAGATTTTATTCAGAAGGCTGCTAATCAACTAGGACTTGAATTGGTCTTCGAAGGCAGTGGTGTTGATGAAGTCGGTATCGTACGACGCGTCGATAATAAGATAGCCCCAGCGCTTAACGCAGGAGACACCATTGTTCGAGTCGATCCTCGCTATTTCCGCCCCACCGAGGTAGAGACTTTATTGGGCGATCCAAGCAAGGCAAAGAAAATGCTGGGATGGTCACCAGAAATATCACTTGACGAGCTCGTGGAAGAAATGGTGGCGCACGATCTAGAACGTGCTCAACAACACGCGCTCTTGAAGCAGCACGGCTATGGTGTCCCAGTCAGCCGTGAAGACTAAAGTTTATATCGCAGGACATCGTGGCATGGTTGGCAGCGCCCTTTTGCGAGGCCTATTGGCAAAAGGTTATACCGACATAGTCACGAAAACTCGGGATGAACTTGATCTAACCGATGCGGTCGCTGTTGATCACTTTTTTTCAAGCGAGCGGCCTGAACTGGTTTTTATTGCTGCAGCTCGCGTCGGTGGCATTATTGCAAATAATAGTTTTCCTGCTGACTTTATTCGAGAAAACCTGCTTATCCAAACACATCTTATTCAAGCATCGTTCAAGTACGAAGCCAAGCGAGTTTTGTTTTTAGGATCATCTTGCATCTACCCTCGACTTGCCGAACAACCGATTAAAGAGAGTGCCTTACTTAGCGGCCCTCTCGAGCCGACCAATCGTGCCTACGCCCTAGCAAAGATTGCCGGTATTGAGATGTGCTGGAGTTATAACAGACAGTACTATCCAAATAATCGCACGGGTTATCTTGCTGCCATGCCAACGAACCTCTATGGAACCGGCGACAACTATCATCCGACGCATTCACATGTGATTCCTGGATTGATTAGGCGGTTCCACGAGGCAAAACAGGCCGGTAGCCCCGAAGTGCTTGTGTGGGGTTCGGGATCACCGAGGCGAGAATTCATGCACGCCGATGACATGGCTTGTGCTTGTATTCACTTACTGGAGCTACAAGAGCCCATATGGCAAAGCCTTATCGCAGCCGATCGAAACGATGGAGAAGCTCCTCTCGTGAATATTGGTGTCGGTGAGGACATCACGATAAAAGAACTCGCCGCATTGATAGCCGAGATCGTGGGTTATGAGGGGATCATCCGTTTTGATGCGAGCAAGCCCGACGGTACACCGAGAAAGCTAATGTCCTCAGAAAAGCTCGGGCGATTGTTCACAGGCAAACCACGTCCCCTCGCGCAGGGTTTAGAGCAAACCTACCGCGAGTATTGTGCGCTCGCACTGTAGTAAGTCACGTGAATTGGTGGGCTGAACTCCTAGCATGCTGCCCTGTCAATGCTCAGGGGCTTTGCTTTATCGGTCATCCTGAGGCGCTGCCCTCACAAGCAAAGGAGGCTTACAGCAGAAGAAATCCGCAAGCAAGCTGGCACAGTTGGGATGTTATTGCCTCGTCTGAGCTGTCTCACGCGGATCAATGTGCTGACTGCCTAATTATCGACGTCGATTGGTTGATGCAATTTTCATTGCAAACTACCGGACTTGAGGCATTCAATGCCTCACTAAAAAAATATAAATCTCGTATTCATACAATATATAAATCGTTAACCGTTATTTGTTTTTATCGCAATCCGTATGCATGGCGCTTACTGAGCGCGAAGCTTCTAGGCGAACCATTACAGGGCGGATATGCGGGGAGCGATCAAGCGTTCGTTGTTTCTTGGCTCGGGCAACTTGGCTTTGTTGCTACTAAGTTGCATCGACTAGCACGCGATGAGGAGCGCGATGCGTTTGCGACATGGCTTGGATCTGCGAAGTCTCTACTTCAACATTTGAAACTCAAGGAATCTGACGCTAATGAGCGACTTGGGCATGAACTTGAGATCCTATGCGGACATTCAAAGCCCTTAGAGACGACCGCTAGGCCGTTGCGTCTTGTGATTGGCATGTTGGCTATGGCACCCGACTTTGCTGACGTAAGAACCAAATTGCCTCTTACAGCGCTTAAAACCATCCCCGATCTAGATGTGATCTACATGGAGCGCAAAGGAAACATACCCAACGTTCCGGTTGATCAAGCAAAAGTACTTATTGTGCAGCGACAGCTACCCGATGCAGAAGCCTCCTGGCAGGAAACCATCCATCGATTACATCAGAAGGGTTGGGCTGTCATCGCTGAATGGGACGATCACCCGGATCTCTTTGCACCGAGCGTTCGCGCTAATTTCGATAAGGTTCCATGGGGCTCGGTTCGTTTGGCCGATGGAGTGCAGACATCGACTGAAACCTTAGCAAAGGTTATTCGTAACGTTCGATTAAATGGACAAGGAGGCACCCTCCATCGATCACTGCAGTCAATTGCCGGGTCTACCATTGACGATGTTGCTGTGTTTGAGAACTGCTTACTTGAACTACCACAAGAGCGCTCTCGAGCGGATCGTTTCTTCCTAAAGCAATCGGACGCGCAACTCGCAACCGGAGGTCATGCACCGATGATTTTTTTCGGTGCATTGAACCGAACGACAGAGGCACTCGAGTTAATTGCCGCCATCAACCCCATACTTGAGCATTTCACCAACGCGGCAATCACCATATTGCACGACCGCAAAGTTTTTGACGCGATAAGCGTCACACGAAAGCGCTTCATACAAAGGTTAAGTTACACTGATTATCACAAGCTATTAAATAGCTGTGATATTGCATTACTACCACTCTCAGCGCATCATGCGAACGCTTGCAAAAGCGATGTGAAATGGGTTGAATGTGCAGCAAATCAGGTTTTATGTATTGCCTCACCAACCGTTTATAGCGATTCGATCCGTCATGGGCAGACCGGTTTGATTGCGCAAACCTACGATGAGTTTGCAAAGTACTTACGCGAGATGCTTGATCAACCTACAGAGATTTTGAGAATGACTGAGCTTGCTCGTCGCGAGATTGTTGAGAAGCGTTTGCTTTATCGATCGATCGAGTCGCGCGTTGAATGGTATGAGAGTGTTTGGCGCGCCTTGCCTCATTATGCCAAAGCGACTCATTGATCCCTAAATGGTCTAATCAATTTTCTATAGGCGTGAAGATAAGCCCATACGGCCACTACAAAGCTGATTTGCAAGATCAACGCATTCTCAGCAGCCAAGACTGCGATGGCGACACCAAGCCCTATCGGTATTAAAAGGATCACACTTGCCTTAGGGTTGCTACGCAAGCCTCGCCTATACAAAAGGCTATGCAAATGTAAGTGATCAGCTCTTCCTGGCGATCGTTTACGACCACCTAGTCGCCGCAGAATCGAAAAACAAACTTCGATAACAGGATACGCACAGATCAAAAGTGATGCCCAGGGAGAGACTTGCTCGTGACGATATGGGATTGCTATAGCAACTGCTGCAGCAAAGAATCCCAAAAGATACGCACCACTGTCACCCAGAAAAACTGAGCCCTTAGGGAAATTGACTGCGAAAAACCCGAGGGTCAATGCGCAGAGCAGAAAAGATATGTTCGCTAATCCGATATCCCCTACTCCCATTGCAATGAGGCCCAGACCAAGGAACATGAAAATTGATGCGCCCGACGCAAATCCGTGTAACCCGTCGATGATATTCATTGCATGTGTGTAGCCAGCAATAGCAAGTGAAGTAATCGTGACGCTCAACAGATAGCCAAACTGCCCCAAATCATCGAGCCCAGCAACACCGGGTATATCAAGTCTTACAACCCGTTCGCCTCCTAGGATTGTTAGCGTAAATCCCATACAAACAGCCGCCCAAAACCTCAAACGCACACTTAACCCATTTGCGATATCTTCTGCTAAACCAATGATGAATACAGGCGTAAATATCAGCAACCATAACAAAGTCTTGTCGCAATAATCAGCTGCCTGATCAAATTGAACGATATTTAAAAGAGAGCAGTAGTTGATCCTGTCACTTTCGTTCGAATGCCAAGCTTGAAAGGCAAGGCTTAAACACAGACCGAGAAAAATCGCGGCACCGCCCAGTCTTGGCGCTGTTGTCCCACCTCGCGTTCCAAGCTTGCGCGATCGGCTAAGGATCGTCAGAATAAATCCAAGGCATGTCGCAATAGCAACTAGAACGAATGTTTGGGCGAGGCATGACATACGCAGCCTAGCTCGGATCGGTGGAACCCGCTCGCTGCCAGTATGTAGCGATAATCTTTACACCGTCTTCAACGGGTTCACCTGCGTGGAGCGTATCCGAATCGGGAAATCCAGTTGGGTCGACATTCTGAAAAAAGATGGCATCGCCGGCAGTCGGGCTGAGCGTCAAACCCAATCTTGGAAAATAGGTCGATCCACCTGCACTTGCGTTTTGCAGATAAATGATTGTGGTCGCAAGTCGTTGCCCACCAAACTCGAGATGTTTCGCACTACCGGCTGCGTTAGGATCGAACCAGTCGTAATGGGGGGTGTACCTTTGTCCTTTGAGGTAGCGCTGCACCTGGAGTCCTTCAGCAAAATTTGAGGGCCAATGAGTAAGTTCGCTGAGGCGCTCTTCGATGATTCGAATAAAAGGAAGTTCTCGCGGCCTAAAAAAAGCTGTCGAGTTGGTTCTCCCCTCATGGGTTTTCGTACTTGCATCGATGTCGCTCACGACCGAGGCGGCTGTCATGCCTTGGTGCAGAGCCAATTGGATCAAGTCGCTGCATTCGCTCTGACTTAGCACTGAAGGAAGTACCTGAATCCGCGGGCGTTCTAATCGAAAGCCCCCTAAACGGGTCGCTGGCTCGGGTAAGTCAACCCGCCAGGACGATTCTCGCCCAAGCAGTTTTAAACC
>Ga0255210_1000572_pt1 | contig 12931 bp, 8 predicted proteins | sample Miss_Yuk_RepA_8d_FD_188422 | JGI IMG/M metagenome (GOLD analysis project Ga0255210, IMG submission 188422) | Freshwater microbial communities from Mississippi River, Louisiana, United States - Miss_Yuk_RepA_8d | ecosystem: Environmental > Aquatic > Freshwater > River | place: USA: Louisiana...
AATAGTTCACATTCTGTTGTAGAAGGTGGTTCTGATTCTTCAATGAGACCGGTTAATGACGTAACTATTTCCGGTGAAGTTGCTGGTTCATCAACTTCATCATTCGATGTCGATACACTATCTCTGAAATTTCGGCGATAAGAAAGAAATACGTTCGCGAACGTTTCTCCTCGTAATACTAATTCGCGCCGATAATTCTCATCTTTCACCCAATTCATCCAATCCTTAATTGAGAATACTTTTGACACACAAACAACTTCATTCGGAATCGGTTTTGTATGACAATTTTCATAAAATTTACGATTGATTTGGTTAAAAAATGTATAAATAAACTGCAACAACGATGACTTCTCGGTTATTTTTGTAGGTTTTTTTTCCCATAACATTTTTAAACCGAGAATTTCTGCTAAACCGCATTTTTGTTCGCGAATGCATTCATTCACAGGGTAACAGTTGATAATGCCTCCATCCAGATAACAACACTCATCACGATAAATTGGAGCAAATCCGAATGGATACGTACAACTCATGTAACATGCTTCTACTAATGACTGATTTGGATGGGTTTTATAACTGAAATCGATAATTTGAAACTTGTTTAATTCTGTCACCATAAAATGAGTCTCTATTCCAGTTCGTTCATAAAACTCCTGCAATGTGATATTTGTAGTCATATCTTTTCCTTGAAGTGCTGGACGAAGAGTTTCCGTAAACTCTTTGAGTCCATATAGTCCATGATTATTGTATAGTTTGAAGATATGTTCTAATTTGTTTTTAGCATCTGCAATCGATGAACCGGATAAATGTTCTTTGAAATCGATATTACTTGAGGAAGAACCATTCGACGACGATGACATAAAAATCTTATCCCAAGGACGCTTGATTAGATAATCGTCCATAACCTCCCATTCATAACGTAATGCTAGGATGATGGCGATATAAGACCCAATGGAAGAGCCATAGATGGTTTTGATATCTTTCATATTCCATATTCCTTTGATATTTAATGTGCGAAGAACACTATACATCATATGACCAGCCGGTCCACCAGATGAAATAACAATATGCTTAATCGTTGATTCTGTTTCCGTCATTGCGTTTTATTCACGGGTTTATTATTTGTTAGTAGTTTTATAAAGATAATCAAACGATTTATTTATTATTGTTTGCGTATTCAAAAGTTCATTATTTTCTATAGTGATTACATACCATACACTACTACGCAGAAAAATAAACATGGACGATTTATTTAAATTTGCAGGTGATAATGTTGAAAACGTCGAAAAAATCAATTTAGATGAGTTGTATGAGAAAAAGAAAGAGCAAGACAAAAACAAACTTTTCACCTACAACAAAATACTTACACGAATACATGAAAAAATCAAATTGACATCACGTCAGAAATGTAACCAACAATTTTGCTGGTATGTTGTGCCTGAAATCATTCTTGGTGTTGCAAATTATGATCATGCAGGGTGTATTGCGTATATCGTAGATAAATTACAAGAGAATAACTTTATGGTGAGGTATACCCATCCGAATTTGTTGCTTATATCATGGCACCATTACGTTCCAAATTATGTTCGGACTGAATTCAAAAAGAAAACCGGAACAGCAATTGACGAGTTTGGTCGTCCGATATTATATGACGCAGAAGGAAAGGTCATAAAATACAATGACGGTTCCGGAATTGGTGCTGGTCGTATTGGAAATGGTATTCCGCAAACACCTGAAGATGCGAACACACTACTATACAACCAACGTGGCGAACCTGGTGCGAATGGTGGTGCGGCTGCAGCAACCGGAGGAGACAAAAAGGAATACAAACCGACTGATACTTATCGTCCTACTGGAAACCTAGTTTACAATCAGGAGTATTTTCAAAAATTAGAGAATCGACTTCAGTAGTTTATTATGCGGAAGCCTGTAATACTTCTTGATTGGGAGATACAGATCCTGCATTTTTACCGTCATTCTTTGCTGGAATATATTTGTCCATTTCAGCCAATATATTATTTCGGATTTCATCATTGATATCTGACGGATTTTTCAATATATTATTCACCATATATGCGTTCAATGTTTTTAAACTATTCGTCATATTTGATTTTACAGCTGAGTCATTTGTCGTATTTGCTGTATTATATAGATTCGTATAAATATCACGATACTTCTTAGCAATATTACCTTCTTTGATTTCGCTGTATATCTCATCGGAAAATTCCCGGTGTTGCGGTAAAATTCGGTGCGCCCATGGATCAAATTTCTTCATTTTATCGTTGTTATTATTGTTGTTTGCATTTGACATCAGATTTTCGGTTTCCTTTTTCGCCATTTCTTTTGTTTGAACGATTGCTTCTAATCCGAGTGTCTCCTGTAACTCTTGCAGAATTTGAAAACCAGCTAAGAAAAACCGGTAACTTTCTGCATACAACCGCACAATTCGAGTTCTTGCTTCATTTGTGATTAATTGTAAATCGGCGTCAGTGAGGTTCGGGTTGATAAAAAAATTATATTTCAGGTTCAGGCGAAAAAAGTCACGTGAATATTGGTCATCCTGTTCAAACCCTAAATTTCGTTTGAAGTTACCTTTTGCCCAGTCTTCTTCGATTTCATGTAGTACATCTTCATTTTGTTTCATAATGACGAATACCCGGTCTAATAGTTTCACGATTCCTTTCCGATGTTTTGTAATTTTATAATTCATCAACTGAATATGATTCACATATTTCACAAAAACTGGGTTGTATCGCATCGCATCGTTGACATTAATCTCCAAATTACGGTTTTTTTCGCACCACTGGTTTATTATATTGTTATCGTTAATATACTGTGAAACGTCAGCAAATGTTCGAATATCTTCACCAGGTTCTTTTCCACCTGTAACAATTCGGTATATTTCGCGAACATCACGCAAGTATATTTTATTTTTCATTCGTTCACTCATTGCGATAAATTGGGGTGTGTTTGTATTCACTTCAGAAGCATTATGAAAAATATCGAAATACAATTCTTCCAACATTGCAAAAATCGACGGTTTTATCTTATTCTGAGATGTAGTTGATGCGCTTGTTGTCATCGACATTGGTGTTGTTTTAATTGCTTTCATATCATTATTAATAGAGCAAATACCGCTTCCTGGTGTAATTTTCATATCTCCTTGACCAGCAATCATCATTCGTTTCAACTTTTCTTTCACATCATTTTGTCTGCGTGTAAAACCGGCCATACTATATGTTTCGTATTTTGATTTTTCTTTGTTTCGAACATCCGGCCCATCAAGCAGTCCAAATGTCAACATATCGTAAAAATTATCTGGCATATTTTTTTGTAGATATTCGTAATTATAGGGTCGCATCGTTGACATAATCGCATTGAATAAGTTACCGATTTGCACATAAAATCGCGCAATTCCAACACACATTTGTCTTTTTCTAAATACGTTTTGTTCATCCAGTTTGCTTTCTTTTAGAATTTCGGGGTTCGTATTAATAAGAAGAGCACGGTCCATTGCGTTTATCGGTTCATATTTTTCTGAAAATAACTTATGACGGCGATCCATATATGATATCAGACGAAACGGTAGACGATTCAACACTTCACTAGTTATGATAATCAACTTTTCACATTTGCCACTATCCCCTAGTGTTGAATTGAATTTGACTTCTTTCAAAATAATACGTTGTGCATACAAATCTAATTTAAGCGCCATCTCTCGTAACTCGTCCATATTTGAAGAGGATGATATTGATACATTGTTACCCATATGGATTCAGTTTCCTTGTTATTATCATAGATTATAATTCATTCATGGCAGACGCGGCAGAATCCAAAACGATAAAATTGATATAAAGATATCAGTATATATTTTATTTAAAGAGTGGATAAACACAACCAAACACATAAAGTTCTACAGTTACCCGTTTCAATCATGCTTTCCAACTTAAATTCGTGTCATGGTGTGTTTATACCCACAATTCAAACACCATCATCTTCATCATACTCGCCAGCATCTTCATTCGCAATGACACGTCATTATCGGACCTCAGGGAACGGTCACCATCATTCTTCAGTAACAAAGGTTCATGAAACCAAACGAAACAAGCGATCACTTCATGATGAGAGTATATGGGCAAAAATAGAACAAGATTTCACGCCAGAGTTACTCGAAGAACAAAAGATGAATTTACCAGATGTTATTCAAAATTCGCCAAAACAAATGTCATTGAATCCAGTTCAAACAACCATTACCTCAGATTCAAAAATACCGATTGAATGCGAAACTAATAATCAGCACTATGTATCCAAAAAGATATCAGCACTCTTCATTAAACCAAATATCAATGTGGAATGCCTCTATCGTAAGTCGGGTATCCGAGAGAATTGCGAAGTATGTTCCAGCGAAGTTGTTCTCACCGATGACGGATTTCTTACATGCAAAAACCCTGCGTGTAGCATTCTATACAAGGATGAATCTCTCGATCAAAGCGCGGAATGGCGTTATTATGGCGCAGATGACAATCAAAATAACGACCCCACTCGTTGCGGAATGCCGGTGAATCCACTTCTCAAAGAGTCGTCGTATGGTTGTAAAGTCATGTGCGAAGGCGGTTCTTATTCTCAAGACATGTTGAAGATCCGACGTTATACCGAGTGGCAGTCCATGCCGTATCGAGAGAAGGCGCAATATGATATGTTCCAGAAAATCACTACTCTTGCACAAAACAAGGGGATTTCCAAGATGATCATCGACGAAGCGTTGCGCGTACATAAACGCATTTCTGAACACAAGACCTTTCGCAGTCTCAATCGTGATGGCGTAGTTGGTGCATCGATTTACATCGCATGCAAAATACATAACTGTCCGCGCACACCAAAAGAAATCGCAAGTATCTTCAATTTGGACAATACTAGTGCTACCAAAGGATGCAAGAATGCAGTAAGCATCATCAATGAACTTGAATCCAATTTAGACAATTCAGAGAAAACGAACTTCTGTAAGACGAAGCCAGAAGCATTTATCGAGAGATATTGCAGTCGTCTCGCAATCAACGACGAATTAACCAAATTGTGTCAGTTTATCGCTGTGATGATTGAGAAACAAAACTTGATTCCCGAGAACACTCCGCACAGTATCGCATCCGGAATTATTTACTTCGTTGCGTGTATGTGTCATCTTTCCATCACGAAAAAGGATGTGAACCGTGTGAGTGATATGAGCGAAGTTACCATCAACAAATGTTACAAGAAATTATATGACATGCGCGATAAACTCATCCCAAAAATGATCCTTGCAAAGTATGCACCACAACCCATCGCTGTAACGGCGGCGGTAGCGACAACGACTCCATAAATAATTATTGATAAATAATCTAGCGTTACAATGTCATTATTTTATTGTATTATGATATTATACCATTTATCATAATACTACTGATGAATCCGGTTGTTCCAAAATTCGTCTTTATTGTTCCGTATCGTGATCGTGAACCACATCGAGTATTTTTTAGTACATACATTCATAAAGTGATGGCGGATGTCCCTCCGGAAGACTGGACCTACTTTTTTATTCATCAAGCAGACAAACGTCCATTCAACCGTGGTGGAATGAAGAATATCGGGTTTTTAGCATTGAAGGACAAATATCCCAACGACTACAAAAACATCATATTCATATTCAACGATGTTGATACTCTCCCATATGACAAAAATGTATTGAATTATTATACTGATTTTGGAGTGGTCAAACATTTCTACGGATTTCGTTTTGCACTTGGTGGTATTTTTTCAATTCGCGGTGTGGATTTCGAGAGAATCAACGGATTCCCTAATTTCTGGGCGTGGGGTGGCGAAGACAACTTGATTCAACAACGCGTCAAAAACTTCGGTCTTGTAATTGACCGAAGTAATTTTTTTGAATTAGGAAACCAGAATATTCTTCAATTTGCAGATGGATTAAAACGCCTTATTTGTCGTGATGAAATGGCCACATCATTACTTCCAAATAATCAAGATGGAATAAATAAAATAACAAATCTTGACTTTAAAATCTACGAAGATACTCATATGATCGATGTTTTCACATTTGATTCATATCTATCGTATTCACAACTTCATTTTGAAGAAGAAACACTAGATAAACTAACAAATATCAAGGTTTCACCTTTGAAGGCAGTTCAAAATATTCAACAACTAAAAAATCAGTACGCCGTACCACTACCAAAACCTGTAGCGCCACCAGTTCCTATTCCTAGACAAATGGGGAATATGGGAATGGGAAATAATAGGTCCATGATGCCGACCCCAACTACCGGTTTACAGGCGCAGCGACGATTTGGTATGAGGGCATTGTTCATGTAGGTCGCCGTGTTACTTATCATTGACTACTCTGCACCTAAAAATCAGCATTAAATTCAAAGACTGTATCAGCAACTTTCTTTTCTGCTAGAGCATACTCACCCACCCTACGCTCGAAGAAATTCGTCTTACCTGCAAGACTAATCATTTCCATAAAATCAAAAGGGTTCGTTGCATTATAGATTTTATCATAACCGAGTTGAAGCACCAATCGGTCTGCGACAAATTCGATATATTGACACATTAATTTCGCATTCATTCCAATCAAACGGCATGGAAGCGCTTCTGAAATAAACTCCTTCTCGATTTCAACTGCATCTTTCACGATTTCGTAAACACGATGACGTTGAATCTTCTTCACCATCTTCGTATACAATAAGACGGCAAACTCCGTATGAAGTGCCTCGTCACGAGAGATGAGTTCATTACTAAATGTCAAGCCCGGCATAAGCCCGCGCTTCTTCAACCAATAAATGGAACAAAACGCGCCAGAAAAGAAAATCCCTTCAACACATGCAAACGCAACAAGACGCGTCTGAAATGTGCTGCGTTTGTCTCCAATCCATTTCAACGCCCAGTCGGCTTTCTTCTTGATACAGGGAAACGTCTGGATCGCGTTGAATAAACGGTCTTTTTCTATAGTATCCTTGATGTATGTATCAATAAGAATACTATACATCTGTGAATGAATATTCTCCATGGCAATCTGAAATCCGTAAAAGGCGCGAGCTTCGGCCAGTTGCACTTCACTCATAAATCGTTGCGCCAGATTCTCCATGACGATTCCATCACTGGCTGCGAAAAAAGCGAGAATCATTGATATAAAATATCTCTCGTCATCATGAAGTGAATTCCAGTGCACGACATCTTTGGTCAGGTCGACTTCTTCTGCACGCCAGAAGCAATCCACTTGCTTTTTATACATGTTCCATATTGTATGGTCTTTGATTGGAAATAAGACAAACCGGTTTTGGTCTTCTTCTAATAATGGTTCGACAACAACTGGTTTTAATGCAGGAGAAGCAGTCACTGGAGATGTAGTTACCGGCTGTTCAATGGTGGTAACAGACGGTTCAATGGTAGTTGACATAATAGAATGGAATGGAATAATATTTGACGATAATTCAGGTGAGTTTTTTCAGACCGTATGCGTATTTCAAATAATAGATAATGGCTTAAATCGTTTTCCTAAATAAAAGAGAATGTCAGTCGATATTATAAATGGATATAAAAACCAAAATAGGGAGTGTTTCGCACATAAGATGAAATGGTATAAATCGAAATGAAGATACTGTTTATTATCGGGTGTATAAAAATTATCGTTGGACTTATGTTAGAAAAACTGGATATTGCAGTGATAAATCTGGATCGTAGACCAGATCGTATGTCATATTTATACAAAAATATTCCATTCCTTTTTCGACCAATGTCGTTCGATATATCCGGATTCAATATGCCATTGGGTTCGGTATTACCAAATAAAACTGGAATTGATGATATACAAAGAATTACCGACCGCGGTTATTATCGTCGTTTTCCAGCGATCGACGGGCTCAATCTCTCGCAACATTATTTCGAGTTTCCTGATTTATTGGATACAATCCGCGATAAATCCCGTGTTCTCGGTGAAGTTGGATGTTCATTAAGTCATTATTCGCTCTGGAAATCACATGCTCAACGTCCAAGGTCTGATATTTTACTTGTATTTGAAGACGACGTGATGTTCACTGAAAGGTCTCTGGATCAAATGAAAGGTGTTCTTGCTGGTTTAAATGCAACGAACCCGCGTTGGGATGTCATGTATGTCGGAGGCCAATGGACACCCGACTACGATATCGATGGGTCGACACCACCTTATTTTCCATTTCAATCTCCACGAAAAGAATCTCTCGACCGTTATTTTCATACCACCGATCCAATCTCTCGAACAACGATTCCAGCAACTACATTCGGAATCTATCAGCGCCGAAATCGTACACCAGCAGTCATCCATGGAACTCAGAATGTTTGGTTTACACCACTATTTCGCACCGCGGGTGCATACCTCGTAAGTAAACGCGGTGCGAAACGACTATTAGAAGCTGTAGAATCAGATACAGCACTTTTTATGAAAACGCCTCTCGACATGTGGTTACTTGAAATGGATTTTCGCGGTTATATCGATGCATATGACCGTTTCCCGCATCCATTTTATCAAGCAGGATTTGAAATGGTGCGTGAACCGAGTCATGCACAGAATGACATTCATCGCACCGATTTTCAAACTGTGAAACTTCCACCTCCATCCGACAATTAAATCACCTTCATTGAAAAGGTGTTCCAATCAAACCCATTTGCCCACTTCACACGCCCATCAATCTCACTATATCCTTCTTTTTGAATGATATATTGTTCGTTCGCTAACCAGCACTTGTACTTGGGTTGAATATACTCTGTATACATAAAATCGATGTTCTTCTTTTCCAATTCAGCTAGGTTGGGAAACGATTCGATGAAATCCAGGATTGGTTTGAACATGTGCTGTTTCACAATATATGCATGGTTACACCAAATCGTTCCATTCACCCACTTTCGCGAAGCATCCATGCCGTCATATTTTGTGAGAATACCACCGAGGTATAAAATGTCCCAGTTTCCATCATCTGGCATTGCTAGGTTTGCGAGTTCTTGAATGTTGTCGCGAATCACAATATCATCTTCTACAATCAACACGGATGAGAGATTTTTACTATTGGCATATTGAATAGCCTTGATATGCGAACGAAAACATCCGACCTTTGTATCCTCCGTATATAACTTGTTCATTAATAATGAATGACGAATTCCATGAGAAAGTAACTCATTACTTACGTATTTTGTTCTATCAGGACGCTCTTCTAAACAAATTGCGACGACTTCTTCTGCAAAAGGAGGACGTAGCAGAAACGAAGCATTGACTGGTGACGTTGGAGATACTTCTGGGGAAGACGGGGGAGTATGAACTGCTTGAGGAGTTGCATTGGCACCCGACGAAATCGACGAAAGTGAACGATCCGATAACAATGGCGAATTTGTAGATTCAGTTCCCTTGTATTTGAAGTACGCTTTTTGCGTATTCAACGCTGCCTGTTTTGGTTGTATCACCGAGAGATACGGATTGAACACCTCTTCGTAATGATATTTTTTCATTATGTCACTAATCTTAGTATACATCTTATCAGAAGTTACTTCAATACTGAAAAAGTCGATTTGAAACACCTTATTTGTAACTACCAGACCGATATTTGTGCCGACTTCATTGTCGCCAGCGGTCGCGGTTGCCTGGTTTTCTTCAAAGTATGTCGAGAGAATTTCGTATTCACCACCTTCACAATCGATCGCACAATAATCAATACGGTCCGGTGCGGATTGTTGGCAGCACATATCGTAAAGTGTAATTGTATCCACCTTGTATGACTTCATAACCGTTCGGGTCCATTCTCCACCTTCCTTGTTATTTTCGAGTACGCCTTTCAATCCGCTTAATTCTGGTTTGGCAGACTCATAGAAAATGGCGCCACGACCACTACCGTTTGTAATAGATGAAGTAACATTACTCACTGCAGCTGCTATCCATGATACGCGACGTCCATGAAGTTTGTCATGGTATACGCGAGCAGGTTCTACTGCCACTCCACGCCATTCGCGATATCTCTCGAAAAAGTAACATGAAGAGTTAGTTTCTCCGTCTCCTGCACCAATTTCGATGAAGTATCCACAATGCTTTCCTTTTGTAATATACTTATCTACATATTGATCATTCCGGTAGTTGTGGTAATATTCAGGATATATTGTAAGATCGTCATCCACTGCATCATCATACGTTGTATTCTGGTTCTTACCATGTAGTGAGGCTGACATGGCTGCTGCGGTTGCCAATACAGCGTCTCTATCCTTTCCGGCGTAAAAAGGCGACGTTCTAGAATTATATACAGTCAATTCCATCTTTTGCTTATGGAGAAACTCGTTCTTCTTCATAACATCACCTAGAATTGTTTCCCAAAGATGCGTTCCATAGGACTCCGGTAGAAATTCATGTGGCGTGGTCTCCGAACGAATAAATGCAACCGTATCCTGCCAGTGAAGCGCCATAAAATGCTTTCCGTCCAAGATTCGAATACGATACTTATGGATATAATGCGGGTGATCCACTAGAAGCTTCTTATTGGAGTCGCGAATATGTGTTGCCCATATTCCAAGTCGAAGTCCCGATTTAAACTCGTTCAACCATAACTTCACAAATTCGTTCTTCGGTTTTGCTGCCAAGAATGCGTTGATTAATGCACCATTTCCTGCACCGTTTGAACGCTCTTCACTGATATAAAAGGAATGGTTCGATGCAAATACTTCGTGAAATGGACGCGTAATGAGCATATCCAGGTCCAAATAAACACCACCATGTTCGTATAAAAGCTCGAGACGAACAACGTCGGCCTTATACTGAAAATGTTTTAATTCGAAACCATCAAAAAACACAGGCGGATCCATCTTATGGATACTTACGCGCTTGTTCTGTTTGATATCGTCCCAAAACGCATTTCCAACAGGTTCTTTCGCATTATAGATTCGAATTTCATAGTCTGGCATATATTGTAACATGGAATGCACGCAACGATGATGGAAATTGTAGAATTCAGTCTCCCCGAAATAAAGAAGATGGATGATCTTTGGAATACTTGAACAAGGGTCTTCGCCATACAACATTCCTATATTCGCAATGGACGCATTTTTGATACTATCAGGAAGTTCGGATTCACTGTTGTTGACACCATTCGCATCATTCGGCGGTGGTGATGGCGTATCTACGATTTCTTCAAACTGTTTAGTCGCCAACAATGGGTTAATCGTGAAATTCGCGCATGCCCTGTAAAACTTCACAAAGTTACTGTCACGTTTATTGTAAGTAGGAAAATACTCAAGATACATGTCTGCGACTGCGATTAATTTCTCCAATTCCTTTGTATGATGATGCTGATTATGAATTTCTTGGAGCATCTGGTTTCGATCCATGTATTTACAACTGTTTTGATAGTAATTGTAACGAAGTTTCTTGAATGCGGGTGTCGGATCTGCTTTTGCAGCAGCGACCACGGCGTCTCCTTCTGCGGAAGAACCGCCCTCCTCATCCGCACCTGGAAGCAATGAATATTGCCCCCACGCCATACCTCTTGCTTTACAGCTTTGCGCCTCAGAATTGTTTTCACTCGTCATAATTTCATAATAATCATCGAAACCATGTTCTGTAATGACACCAGTCACCACCATTTGGTCCCATGCTTTCGTTGGCTCTACAGTATAATGTGCATGACGCGCTTGACTACGGCAAATATCATCAATCGCAACTACTGTGCGGTCATCTCGCGCTAGACGTTGTGAGTTAAGAATATCTTTTAGTGGAATATCGTCTTGGTGTCCACCGTCAATGAAAATAAAATCAAATTTCAAGGGTGGTGCGGTTGCTACATTTTTGAGTCGGTGTGCTATCTGCTCTTCATAATTGGGGATTGTGGTTGTGCTATCACCCGTTACGAGTGTGTGTCTCCCAGGAAAAACCGAGTCAATGTAACGCTTTGCTGCAAACACATACGCATACTCCCCTAAATCAAAACTAACAATCTTGGTGTCAGGAGGTGTAATCGAAAGAAATAACAAGGCAGAATGTCCACCGTTGAAACCGATCTCCATAATGGATTTGGGTTGACGTTTGGCGACGAGCTCACGAAGACGGTCAACTTGGGCCTTAATTTGAAATGAACCACCCTCGATGAGATGATATTCTGCAATCGCATTATTCAAACCTTCGAGGAGTTGTGGATGCTCAGCAGCACGCGTAATCGATTGATATGAAGTAGTCATTACACAATGAAGGTAAATGATTTCTTTAAATAAATGGAAATTGTATAATGATTAATAAAGTTTATGTTTATATATGTTTTACGTTTAAACAGGACTTCCTAAATATGTTTCTTTGCTACAAATATAATTTCTGATGTAATTATCATCATTTCCCCAGTTATTATAGTCATCTCCTTCTAGTAAAAAGTTAGCGCGATGTAGTCCATCTGGACGAAAAATCATGGCAACAAATGTTGCATATTTATTCAAAATAATTTGAATAGGGAATATGTGAACTAAAAATCCGTTTGTAGTATTCATTTCCGTTACTGACATTTTAATACTATTAATATATATTTTTATCAATAAAATTATTTACGTTTCATACGATATACAGTTAAAAGATATGTATTTGTATTGAGATTGTCCGAACTTGATATTCTAAGATCAACTGGACCCCATGTTTGGTTATTGTCTGGTAAGTAATAACGAACATATAAAGTATTGATTTGACCCCATATTGTTCGGTAATCACATCCTACCCAATTAGCTAAACTATTGCCTGTTCCTCTTCCACCATAATAGGTAGCACCGCTGTATACACCTTCACCATGTGTATAAACAGGTTCTCCAATTTGTTGTAATGTTGATATTTTATCTTGCAATCCTGACATTTTATAAGTAACATTACAATTTGATATAAAAAAATCACCGTGGTTTG
>Ga0255210_1000574_pt1 | contig 12890 bp, 12 predicted proteins | sample Miss_Yuk_RepA_8d_FD_188422 | JGI IMG/M metagenome (GOLD analysis project Ga0255210, IMG submission 188422) | Freshwater microbial communities from Mississippi River, Louisiana, United States - Miss_Yuk_RepA_8d | ecosystem: Environmental > Aquatic > Freshwater > River | place: USA: Louisiana...
CTCTATCATTAAATATTTTGCTACAATTTTGACATTCATATTTTTTGATAGTTTTTGCTAAAATAACGTTGTCATCGTTGTTGTTAGTGTTGTTTTTGTGTCGTTCGCTTTGTAAATGAAGATTTAAGTTATATTTTCGTGATGTATTATAATTACAAAATTCACAATTAAATTGGTTGCTAGTTTTTACTAAATTAGCGTTGTCGCCCGTTGTCATACATTAACAACAGAAAATATTTTTTAGTTTTTTCTTAAAAATAACAATAAGAAAATAAAAATTTATGGTAAAAAATGAGACCATAAATTTTGTTTATCAAGACAATTTTTTTCGTCAGTAAGAGTGTTTTTGACTATCCGATTTTGGACATTTTTTTTGTCCATTTTTAAAAAGTTAAAATACTTTTCATTTTTCGAAAACAGAGTTTTTATTCCATAAATGGTTGAAATTGAAAAAAGAACTTAAAGTCGAAGTCATCATTATTCACCTTCCTTATCTATGCAAAGTTGTTTAGAAATCTTCATGTAAAATATTTAATTTTATAAAAAAAATTGAATAAAAGTATTTCAAAATCATAATAATCATAAAATATAACAAAATGGGAAATAATTCAAGTAAGATTAACTGCTCAAGTGAAATAAATTGTGTAGATGTAAAAAGACAAGCTATGAAAAATTTTAATATAAGGTTAAATATGTATAGTTATCAACTTCATGGTGACTATAATGAATACGTTAATTGGTGTCACAGAGAATATGACTTGGAATGTATTCAGGATATTAAGCCATAAGGTTCCAATTATACACCAATAGGAACAATATGGTAATCAAATTTATGAACTCTATTCACCTGCCTTATATATTCAAAGTGGGTTAGACATTTGTTTTATAATTTTTCTGCCTTTTCATAATAAATTGGAAAAAGAGCTTATAAATTTTAAGTAATCGATTAAATAAAGTAAAACAAAATAAAATTGAAATATTTTGTAAAAATATAAGAAAGAGTAACTAACAATAATATAAAGATGTTTGATTTAATTTGTCAACCAATCAATAGCTGGAGGTATAAGTCAGGAGCTAAAAGACCTGCGTTGTGTTCCTTTTGTGGTAGAACTGGTCACAATCCGTCGAGTTGCTCTTATAAAACATTTTCATTCTTATGAAATGTTCTCATAAAAAAAAGTAGTTTGTAGAATTTGTAGTAAAAAAGTAGGGCCAAGTGGCCACACTTTTTTATTTATTACACTTATAACAAGTAGATGTCTGTATGCTGTTACACCCTCTACATATATATAGTGTAAAAACACCGCAATTATTTGTTTCTAATTAGACGCTTATAAATATATTTATATCGCACACTATTTATCATGTTATTTGTAAAAAAGTAAAAGAATTTATAAATTTTAAGTAATCGATTAAATAAAGTAAAACAACATAAAATTGAAATATTTTGTAAACATATTAGAAAGAATATAACTAACAATAATTGTATAAGATGTTTACACAAGAGATACGTTGTCAGCCGGTAGGTGGGTTTGTCTATAAAACAACAAAAAAAGCAGCAACAACCTGTAGTAAGTGCGGCAAAACAGGTCATAACGCGAGAACATGTAGTCGTTGGTTCTAAATAACAATATTAGTGTAGTGTAGTGAAAAATAGAATACAAATGCAAATGTAAGTAGAGTAGTAAATAAGTTTGAAAAAAATAAAGGCTGTTTATAACAGTTTTTATTTTTTCTCTCTAATTGTTATTTTGTAAAAATATTAGAAAGAATGACTAACAATAATATATAAGATGTTTGCACAAGACATACTTTGCCAGCCGGTAAATGAGTTAATCTATAAAACAACTAAAAAAGCAGCAACTACCTTTAGTAAGTGGTGCAGAACAGGTCATAACTTGAGAACAATGTAGTCGTTGGTTCTAAATAACAATATTAGTGTAGTGAAAAATATTAGCTGCTGCCTGCTGCTGTGCAAGCTAGATATATGTAGTATAAAACCCGACATAAATTAGGCAGGCTAATTAGCAGTTAATTTGTGGCTGATAAATACACCTAGATTGTCCTCTAGATTGTCCTCTATTTATCTTTTATAACAGTAACCTTAGAAATATTTTTAATAATTTTTTCATTCTTATCTTGGTCACTAGTCATCGCTTCTACAACCATCTTATCATACTTATCTGATACTTTTGAAGATGAATTCTTATACTCTGGATATTTCTCTCGAAACTGTGGAAGTAATCTTATATTTTTATCTGCTATTTTAGTAATAGCCTTCTTGAGCTTAGTTTTCTTGTCATCTTCTATGTTCCATTCTCCTTCATCTTTTACATACATAGTTTCTCTTTTCTTGTCTGTGCAATGTATAGGTCTTTCAGTTTCATCTAAGTTATTTAAGTTTTTCACTATTATTTTCGAAATACCTTCTACATATCCAAGTTCACCTACTTCCATCAAATCGCTAAGTTGTAATTTAATGGAATCTACAAAATCAGTTATATTCATAGCATTTTTACAGGTCTCATTTAAAAAGAAATTAAGATTGAATGCTTTGTTATGAGAATTGGTGTGATTAGTATTAGTATTATTAGTATTATTAGTAGTATTATGAGTGCCATTTTTGACAATTTCTAAAATCATTTCCTTAATTTCCTTATTTTCTTTCATAAGGTATTCAACTAATTTATAATTTTTATCATCATATGAGTTATTATTTTCTTCATTGTTTATACAAACTTTATTGTGTCTCCATAATCCAGTTCTATCATTATATTCTTTTCCACATTTTTCACAGCAAAGCTTTTTATTTGCCACTTTTTGCCACTTTTCTGTTGCTAAATTGTTGTCATTTGTTGCTTTATTATGTTTAGATGTAGTTAAATGTTTATCCCAATTATATTTTTTACAGCATGTATAATCGCATTTTTCACAATAATAATTCGATTTGCCACTTTTGCCACTTTTTGCCACTAAATTGTTGCTTAATGTTGCCATTTGTTTCTGTTGAGAAAATATTTTTAAGTTTTTTTAAAAAAATTACAATAATAAAATAAAAATTTATGGTAAAAAATGAGACCATAAATTTTGTTTATCAAGACAAAATTTTTCGTCAGTAAGAGTGTTTTTGACTATTGGTTTTTGGACATTTTTTTTGTCCATTTTTAAAAAGCTAAAATACTTTTCATTTTTCGAAAACATCTATTTTTAAATAATAAATAGTAAAAAGAACTTAAAGAAAAAAGGGTCTCATTTAAAATTTTTACTTGAAATACCAAAATTTATTGAACTAAAATTTTACTACTAATAATACGCTTCCCTTCTTGAATATCATTGACATATTTATCAATAGATTTAGTAGATAATTCAGCGTCATCAGAAACAAAAGAAGACATTTCGAAACGCTTAACATAAACAGGTTTGGTTTGTCCGATTCGGTGACATCTGGCGATGGCTTGATCTTCAATAGCAGGATTCCAATGGGGTGATATGAAATAGATTTCGCTGTAATTTTCTTGTAGATTTAAGCCCTCACATCCAGTCTGAATTTGTAATATAAGAGCTTCATTTTTGTCACAAAGAATAGAACGCCGATTATAGTTGCTGGTTCTGCCGTCAAAAGTGGCGACCTTAGTCATGCCGCCGGAGCGTAATCGGTGAGCGATTTCATCGATTTCTTCACGGAAATGGCAGAATATGATTTTGCCACAACCGTTACCTTTATGTTCGAGAATAGTATTAATTGCGGCATCTAATTTGCTGCTATGGTCAAAGGCATCTTTGTAAGAAGAATAATCGTTGATAAATCCTCTAGCAACAAGTCTATCGAGACATTTAGTCATTAATTTAGGATAAACACAGCTCTGCTTAGCTCGCAACATAAGTGTGAGTTGTCCAGTATTTCGTAATATGTTGACGATTTGATTGTCAATCCCTTTGTTAGGGTTGACACGACTAAAAGCTAAAGCAGAATGTAGTCCTTCAGACAATGACATTTCGTTTTGTGAAGTCCAATTGACGACAGAATTGCCAACATGAATGTCGCTAATAAGTATGCCAACCTGTTTTTTAGTTCGCTTCAATATGAAGGAGCGAGCTAATAGTGGCAAATTAGAAGTCTCGGTGTAGAAGCTCGTAGGTAATCTAACAAGAGCGCATAAGCTGTAGAAGTCTTTCTTGCTATTTTGAATGGGAGTGCCGGAAACAAGCCATCTCATTTTAGCAGACAATAGTCGTGCGCCGATATATAGAGTGGTATTAGAGTTTCTTAAATGATGAGCCTCATCAAATATAATACGATCCCAACAGACTTTATGTAACATAGTAGTAGCATTATTTTTAACGAGTTTTTTGTTCATAGTAATAGCTCCATAACTCGAGATGACAATAGGAGCGGTCGAAAGTTGTTGTAAGGTGATAGTTTTCTTAGCGTCGCCATGATAAATAATAGCCTTATGACCAGTAGTCTTATAGATTTGTATGAACCATTGGTCGATGAGAATTGGTGGAACAATAATAAGTGTATGAGCGACAAAGTTGCAATATGTTAAGCCAATCATCATAATTGTTTTCCCCAAACCCATTTCGTCAGCGATGAAGCCGCCGCGAACGCCACAAGGAGGTAGAAGCCTAAGTTCATTATTCAGACACCAGCGAACCCCATCATATTGATAATCCTTATGTTCCATCCCAGTTTTGTCCAAGTACTTCTTGAACATATCCATACGCATTTCCATAGTTTTCTCCATTTTCAGGAATTTTAAAAATTGATGTGAGTTTTATCTGGTTACTGAATGTACTAATGATTAAATTGAAAAAAAAGTATTTCAATTTAAAAAAATTAAAGCTATTTTAAGCGTTAACTGAAAATTTATATTAGTTATTTTATAGGCCAAGATTAAATTAAATATAGCTCCATATAATGTTTGATGGAGTGTGACCCGAATTTAATTATTTGGTATTTTTCTATAGCCATTAGGAAAAAATACGGAATAATTAAATTCATCCTATTATAAGTGATAAGTATGTTTATTTATAATTTTTTAGTAACTGGCTTTTAAAGCCTAAAAATAGAAAAATTGAAATACTTATTAAAACAAAGTTAAACATCAAAATACAATTATCAAAGTTAAACTGAAAGATGTCGCGCAATACTAAGAACGTTAATGTCAAGAAGCCATACTGCAAGGTTTGCCATGATGCAGGCAAGCCGGAGAGTGATTATACTAGCCACTGGGTGAAAGATTTCACAGGTAATACGATCTGTCCTACGTTGTTGAATACAGAATGTCGCTACTGCTACAAACTTGGTCACACTACCAAGTTTTGTGATGTATTAGCAAAGAATAAGAAGAACCAAGAAAGGGCGGAACGCAGACAAAGTGGAAGTCTCAGAGGTCGTAATGCTTTGGGCTCCTACAGGGACCAACCTAATCCATCAGTAGTCCAGAAGAAGGCTTCCGAAGGTAAGAACCTGTTCGCAGCATTATGCGACGATGTCGATTCAGAGGAAGAAGAAGTAAGTAACGCTATAGGTGAATATCCATCTTTATGTCAACAAGTTAAGAAAGTCGATTCAGTGGTAAAGAGCGATTGGGCAGCAATTGCCGCGAAGCCAAAGGCAGACCCTGAGGAAAGAAAGCCTGTAGTGATCCAAAATTCAGGCCTTCTGGCCTTGTCGAATAAGCCAATTCAGCAGGCTGTAGAGGCTAAGGTTGAGCAACCAAAGCCAGCACAGATAAAGAAGTGTTGGGCTGACTGGTCTGATTCAGAAGATGAAGATGATGATGTAGGCGCTCCTCACCAGGAAGTCTGTGTTGATGCTTGGTAATAAAATATAAGCGTATATATTGTATTATAAAAGTAGTTGTTAGTAGTTAAAAAATAAAAAATAAAAAATAAAAAATAAAAAAAAATAAAAAAAGTAGTTAGTTAGCATAAAAAGGTAGGGCCAAGTGGCTCACTTTTTTACTGTTCCATACAAATAGTAGATTTGTTAGTGCCATCGTAATAATAATTAAGCGTAAAAAAAGCGAGTTCCAACAAAGCATTATGTTTCGAAACTTGGTGGTAGTATTTTTTTTAAGGATTTAAAGCCATTTGAGCATAAGGAAAGAGACAATTTTGTTGTCGTCTTGCTGCCTGCTGCTGCTGGTAATGCTGCTGCCAGCTGCTGCTCATAGAGGTAAAAAGACGACACACATTAGCAGTCTAATTAGAAGGCAATATGGATGACATGGTAGCAGGCAGGGTAGCAGGGTGACATAGTATGGCAGGGTGGCAGAGTATTACTCTATTTAATAATGTATAAAAAAATCAAATCATATTATTCAAATAAATGATATAACATTTCAATTTGATAAATTTATTTTTTTTATAGCTTCATTTTTTCTTCATTTTTTCTTTATTTTTTTCAATAAGCGCTTCTTTCAGTCTGATAGTCCTTTGGTTATAAACATCTTTACTTTTATTCCCTTTTAGTTCTTTGCGCGTTTTAGGCTCTTTGTAATCCATAGTTTAATAATTATATAGTTTAATAATTATATATGTTATAATTATTAAATCAATTTTATTTATAATTATAAAATAAATTTTACCTTTATTGTCATAAACCCATATTTCATATAAATAATTCATTTATTTTCCTACATTTTATTTCGGAATTTAACACACCGAATTTACTAATGTTTTTTATACACCTTTTTACGGTTCAAATTCCGATTATTTATAATAAAATTGATTTAAAGAGTTGCTTATAAAGCAAATAATATAATATTTACAATGGTTTTTATATACATACTTGAATTAGAACAAGGAAAATATTATGTTGGTAAAACAACCAATTATGCTTTTAGATTAGACAAACATTTTGGTTCTAGTGGTTCGAGATGGACTAAAAAATATAAACCAATAAATGTATTAGAACTTATACCAAATTGCGATAATTATGATGAAGATAAACATACTATTAAATGTATGGAAAAATATGGTATTAATAATGTTCGTGGTGGAAGTTTTTGTGAAATTAAGTTAAGCGATAATAATATAATTACATTAAATCAAATGATTAAAGGTGTAACTGATAAATGTTATATTTGTGGTAAAGGAGACCATTTTGCGAATGATTGTAAAAAAGTTTCTATAAAAAATCCACAAATTCCTACTATAAATGTAAATGAAAAATGTGATTGTCCTACATCTTATTTTTCGTCTCATAGAAGAGGCAAATGTCTATTAAACAATATAATTTCATATTTTGAAGATGAAGACGATGATATAGATAAGTTATTGATACACGATAAAGGAAATGATAATAGTAACAAAGATGACAAAGATGACAAAGATGACAAAGATGACAAAGATGACAAAGATGACAAAGATGACAAAGATAACAAAGATGACAAAGATAACAAAGATGACAAAGATAACAAAGATGACAAACAACAAGTTAAAAATATTACTTGTTTTAGATGTGGTAGAATAGGTCATTATTCTACATCTTGTTATGCTTCAAAACATATTAATGGTTATTATTTAAAGTAAACTGTATTTTAATTGTCTAAAGGTTATAAAATAAAATTGAAACCAAAAATAATGAATATAATTAAATCATAACTAAGCATCAGAGATAATGTCGAACCTAGAATTAATTATGAACCCTTATATTAGTCCCGTATATATTTCAGCTACCAACATTGTGACACCTGTCGCAACAATAACATTTGATAGATTTTATACAAGCGCGCTAGTATTTGGTAATTTAGTATTGACCACTTTACAAATTTTCACCCAAACTGCCGGCTTCATCATGAAAGAAGGATTAACTGAATTCTTCGCCATTTTGACTGTTGAAAAGATTGTATATATTTTAGTTATATACAATATATTTATGATGTTGGTGATAGATAATGAGCGTAGAAATTTTGCGGAGCAAAAGGAAGTAGTTGAGGCACTCAATAAAGAAGTAAATTATTTTAAAAAATCCGAGAGAATTCGCGAAGACTTAGACGAACTATGGCTCCAAGATGTAAAGAAATATCATAAAGAAACAAGCAATAAAGTAGCCACTATGGAAAAAAAAATCAAGAAATTAGAAAAGGTTTTAAAGGAACATTATGAATAAAAAATTAAATATAAAATTAGTAAAAATTTATATTAAATTTTTTATTTCAAAGCGTCAATAGCTTTATGTAATTTTTGAATATTAAAATCTTGAATTGTATCGTCGTCTTGGTCATCATCAGAACTATAAGTTGAATTGTCATCAGCAAGAGCTTTCTTTTTTCCCCTTTTCTCTTTCACTGCCCGAATAAAATAAAACACGTCATTAAATTCATAAAGAACTGTGTTATATGTAAAACTAATATCCGTGAAAATATCATTACAATATTTAATAATTTCTTCGATTTCTCTCAAAAACAAATCCATAGTATGCTTTCCAGGATCAGATTTTTCTAAATTATCCATAAATCTATATACAATATCAGTAACAGCTGTATTAGCAAGCTGCAAAACTTGGGCAATCTCAGTATTTTTTCGATTTTTTTTATCGTTTCGCTGAATCTGCATCTTAAATTCATCTTCTGAAATAGAATTTTCCAAATATTTAATACGCAAGTCTTGGTTCCTTACAACATAATCAGTTTGAAAGTGTGGTAAATCAATACGATTATTATGTATAACATGTCTAATAATATTACAAATTTTAATTAAAGTGTCAGAATATTTGTGATCCATTCGGATTTCTTTACGTCCGGCCCAATAAGTGTATTCATTTTGTTCTAATTTATATAAATCAGGATGTTTTTTAGCTAAAGTTTGAATTGTATCACTAGTATGAAAATCAAGCTCTCTCCCACATTCAAAATCTCCAGGATTTCTTGGAGCAGCTCCGCCACCATTTTTACGTTGCCATTCGTAGAAATGCGGATTGTGAATATTTTTCTCTAATTTGCCAGTCTTCCAGCTAAAAGCAGTATGACATTGTGTACACCACATCTGATCACATCCATTTATTTTAAATATAAGGCTCTGACACTTAGGACAAGGTTTAGAATCTTTAGCAAGCATTTTAGCAGTCTCTATATTATTAGGGTCGCATTTATGCTGGCAATCGCGATTATATCCCTTCAATTCATGACAATCCGGACAGGTCCATTTCCCACAAATACCACATTTCCATTGGGTGCTTAAAAACCCACGACACCCATTTTCAGGACATTGTCGAACAAAACGTGGTTTCTCTTTATCTTCTTTTTCAGTCGTTGTAGTAGGTATAATTCCGTGTTGAATTTGTCGTTCCAATTCTTGTTTCTGTTTGGATAAGTCTTGAATTAATAAATCTATTTCTCTTAAATTTTTTTTCAAGATTCTTTTCGCAATTTTTTCTTCAACCAGAGGTTGAGTAGCAGGCATTAATGCCTTTTCTTGATCAAATAAAACATTTTCTAAATGTTCCTTATACTTTGAATTCAAAAATACGTTGGTAAAATTTTCTCTCAAGAATTTTCTAGACCATTCCTTAGCACAATCAGGATTCATACATTTTGATATATTTTCAGATAAAATATATGTCTCACAACAGGTTCTACATACAGCAAAGTCGCAATATGGACAGTAAATCTTGGAGCGTGTGCTCTTATTATAATTATTGCAGCAAATATTACAAGACATTAAAGATAATTTTTGGTTAGATAATAATTATTGTTTCAATTTTAAAAAAAATAAAAATTAAAAGGTGTAATTTTTATTTTAGATTTTTAATTTTTGTTGTTTTTCTTACTAGCAAGATATTTATAACACCAATCGATAATTTCGTTCTCATTCTCATCAATAGATACGCCATGCCCAATATTGGTCTTAAAGAAATCAGAAGGTATATTCTGCCCATAACGTTCTTTATCATTGTAAATTTCTTCTCCAAATGCCTCAAGTAATTTTCGGTTACCTAAAATAGTTACATCTTTGTCAATAGTTCCAAGTCTGAATGCAAGCTGTTTGCGCCTAAGGCTTATAGGTTTTTTAAGAGTCTTATTAGTTATATGAATATTGCCGATGTTGTCGGAAAATAATATATTAGATTTTCTCTTAGGACTAACCGGATTAGGTTGGAAGAAATCTGTGTAAAATTCTTCTTTTTCAGGCTCCAAAAGTTCAACTTCTTTTCCTGTGAAGGACATTCTAGATGTTATTTGATTAGATTATAATGGTTAAAATTGAAATTCATTTAAAGTATTTCAATTTTATTTATAAAGCATAAATAAGTAAATAAAAAAGATATACTTATGGTGAGCTGAAAAATCACTAGCGCAAATAAAATAAATTTTTAGTATACATCATTATTCTAAATAATAATAAAAAATTGAAATACTTTTAAAGCTATAAGTTAATATCGTATAGCAATAGTGCCATAAAAATCTTAAAGATGAGCTGTCAAATTGATTTCAGAACTATTCCGGCAAACGTGCCCGTGCTTTGTATTCCCCGTGTCTATGCGAATATCAGCGAGTCTCGTATTCGTCGTATTTTCGATGAATTGAACATGGGTGTATTAGAACGTATTGATATTGTCGGAAAGTATAGCAAGCCAGGAGCGCAAAGAGGTCGCCTGGAACCTTCGGAAAAAGGAGAAAAGTTCAACCGCGTATTCGTTCATTTCCGACGCTGGAATGACACGGAGAATGCGAACATCGCCCGTGAGCGATTGTTAAATGGTAAGGAAATAAAAATTATTTATGATGATCCATGGTTTTGGAAGATTTCTGCCTACAGAGAATCAGAGCGTAAGCCACCCACACCTCAAAATGCAGGCCAACGCAAGCCAACTCTTCAGTTTGATTTGGACGATGAGGAAAGAACTGAAAATACCAACCTTGTTACTTCTTATAGGGAACCAAGACGCAAAGAGAACCGTCGCAGACCTAATGACCGTCGGATTGACTGCGCAAACCAGCCCATCACTCCACCAAGAATGAAGAGATTAACAATCACAGACCTGATGACAGACGAGACAAATGAGGTAAATCAGGGTGCCGCCCTACAAATAATCGAAAAGGACGACGAAAAGGACGACGAAAAGGACGACGAAAAGGACGACGAAAAGGACGACGAAAAGGAAGATGTATAAAATTTAAGTTTATAGTAGTCGATGTGTAGTGTTTATTTAATTTTAACCTTATAATTATAAAGTAAATATGCTTTTTTTATTGAAAATATAATGTAAAGAAATTATATAATGTCAAATAATACTAAATATGGTTTAGATGCTTTAAAAAATAATTCAGGTACAAATAATACAGCTGTAGGAGCTTATACATCATATAATAATTTAGACGCTAGTAATAATACTGCAGTAGGTTCAAATTCAGCTTATTATACAACAACTGGTTCAAATAACACATCATTAGGTGCAGGTTCGCTTTGTAACAATACAACGGGGGCTTTAAATACGGCCATTGGTTCAAGTGCTTTAGAAGGGCCTTTACCTATAGGTTCAGTAGGAAATCAAAATACAGCCGTAGGTGTTCAAGCTTTATATATAAATCAGGGTAATCTAAATACATCAATTGGTGCATACTCATCATTAGGATTAACTGGTGGTTCATATAACACTTTTTTAGGTGCTAATACTTCAGCAACTCAATCAAATTTTAATTACTCAACAGCAATTGGTTATGGTGCCACAGTCGTCTCATCAAATGAAATAATGATGGGTGGAAACGCATCAGGTAGTTATCCAGATGTAATGATTCCAGGCAGTGCTTATTTACCAAATTTTACTACATCAAGTATTCGAAATGACCAAATTGTGCCAAAATCATATATAGATTCAGTTGTATCAAAATTAAATGCTGGTCGAGGATTAGACACAGAAATTATTAATCAAGAACTATATTTAAATGTAAATACAAATTTAAATTTTGTAAACTTTTTAGATAGTAATACATCTGACCCGAGTGCGAATGGAACTTTATCATTAGGAACTAATACAAACAATAGAATTATCATAGGACCAACAGGAACAATTGTGCCAATTCAAGCACAAAGTATAATTCAAGCTCAAAAAGGAATCACTGGAGCAACAGGTTCTTTTACATCATTAACTGTGTCTGAAAATACAACATTTAGTAGTTTGCCTACTTGTAATGAAACCCCTAATCAAGATTCTCAACTTATTACTAAAGGATTTGCAGATGCAACATATACAACATCAGGAAATATTATAAGTTCAAATAATACATGGTTAGGATTTAATACATTTAATAAAACCATTTTTGGTCCATCAGGTATAACAGGAGCAACCGGTTCTTTTACAAATTTACAAACCTCAAATGATGCTAATATAAATACAATCACTGTTGGACTCGGTGGTGGAAACATAGGTACAAATACAGCATTAGGCCTAGACGCATTAATTTCTAATACTACAGGTGAATATAATACAGCAGTTGGTTGCGCACCGTTACTTCTAAATACTACTGGTTCCAATAATATAGCAGTTGGTTACGAATCATTACTTGAGAATACAGAAGGTAATAATAATTGTGCGTTTGGTACGGCTAGTGGTTCAAATTTATATGGCCAATCAAATAATAACACATTTTTAGGTTATCAAACAAATGTTACTAATATATTCAATACGTATACCCAATCCACAGCATTAGGAGCAAATGCTATAATAGATGCTTCAAACCAAATTGTATTAGGTACATCAACAGAAAGTATAAAAATTCCAGGTTCTTATGTTGGTATAGGAGGAAACTATAATCCAGGTAATGGTTATGCGTTAGATGTGAATGGAACAGGACATTTTACTGGAAAAATAATAGGAGCAACAGGTTCTTTTACAAATCTATCAGCATCACAACAAATATCAGCTCCAGGAGGAATCA
>Ga0255210_1000580_pt1 | contig 12826 bp, 10 predicted proteins | sample Miss_Yuk_RepA_8d_FD_188422 | JGI IMG/M metagenome (GOLD analysis project Ga0255210, IMG submission 188422) | Freshwater microbial communities from Mississippi River, Louisiana, United States - Miss_Yuk_RepA_8d | ecosystem: Environmental > Aquatic > Freshwater > River | place: USA: Louisiana...
GGCCGCCTTGAGAGACGTATGCACGCGGATCCCGGCGGAATAGGCTTCGGTGCCAAATCGGTCCACCACGGCACGGCGGGCCATTTCGGCGACATGCGCCGCGGGCACGAAGCGCTGGCTGGCCGGCTTCAGCACAATCTTCTGGGCGCGGGCGGCCGCCAGCTGGGCGTCGTCGATCACACCCACGGTGTGCATGCGCTGCAGCACCACGCGCTGGCGCTGGATGGCGCGCTCCAGGTTGGCCACCGGGTTGGCGTAGTAGGGGTTCTGCGGCAGTCCAGCCAGCATGGCGTTTTCGGCCAGACTGAGTTTGTCCAGGGGTTTGCCGAAGTAGGTCTGCGCGGCTGCAGCGAAGCCGTAGGCCCGCTGTCCCAGGAAGATCTCGTTCATGTAGATCTCCAGGATGCGGTCCTTGGAGAGCTCCTGCTCCACTTTCAAGGCCAGCAGGATTTCCTTGGCCTTGCGCTCGACGCTGAATTCGCGGGTCAGCAGCATGGTCCGGACCAGCTGCTGCGTGATGGTGGACGCTCCCTGACGCCGTCCCCCGGTCAGCGCCGCGACCACGGCGCGCGCCATGCCCTTGGGGTCGACGCCGCTGTGCTCGCGAAAGCGGGCGTCCTCCACCGCCAGCACGGCATCCTGCAGCTGTCTGGGAATGCGGGCCAGCGGCACGTACTCTCGCCGTTCGGTGCCAAATTGCGCGATATCCTGACCATCGGCGGTCAGCACCTGCAACGGCAGCTTGGGCTGGTAGTGGACGATGCGGTCGATCGGCGGGAGATCGAAGGTGCCGGCATGGGCCGGGGCCGTCGCCAGGGGAGCAAGCAGGGACAGGCTCAGGACAAAGCCGGCCGCGCGCGAAGGAATGACCATGGCCTTGAATTATCCGGGGCTCGCGTGAAGCGCGTGAGCTCCCCTGTAACCACATGTGAACAGCGCAGGCGAACCGGGTGCCGACACCGGGCCGCCATGCAAAAGGCCCGCCGTCTTTCAACGGCAGGCCTGCATCTGGTGGGTCCTGTAGGATTCGAACCTACGACCTACGGATTAAGAGTCCGCTGCTCTACCAACTGAGCTAAGAACCCGGAAGCTGAAATTATAGCATCTCGGTTTGGCCTTCCTGGCCGCTGCGGATTCTTTTGGTCGTTAGGCGTCTTGACGCCGGATACCATCGCGGCATGGATAACCTCACCACGCAATGGAATCGCCTGTTCACCCCCGAGGGATGGCGCTCAGAAACCCCGCTGCGGGATGCGCTGGTAGCGCCGTCCGGCGCCGTGCGCGCCCTTGTGCTGGAACTGCGCCGCCCGGCCGATTGGCGGACGCTTTCAGCGGTGTGGGCCGGCGTGCAAGCCGACCTGGGCTGGCCCCCGCCCGCCATCGCGGTCAACGGTCAGGACGCTTACCAGCTCTGGATTTCGCTGAGTGAGCCTGTCGCATCTTCCGAGGGCCATGCCATGCTGGAGGCTCTGCGACGTCGCTATCTGCCCGAGGTGGAGAGGGATCGCGTCGGCGTGTGGCCCGGAGAAGCGCAGGCAGAGGCCAGCCATCTGGTCACCTTGCCCGGCGAGATGACGGGAAGCGATCGCTGGTCCGCCTTCGTGGCTCCGGATCTGGCGGCCGTGTTCGGTGACGAGCCCGCCCTGGATCTGCCCCCGGGCCGGGATGCCCAGGCCGAGCTTCTGGCGCAGATCCGCAGCGTGGCACTCAGCGATGCCCGGCGCTTGCTGGCACCTTTTTCGCTTGTTTCGGGCGCATGCTCCGACCCTGGCGTGGGGGCCTGCGCTTCAATGCCATCGGGTCAAGCCCACCACGATGATCCGCGCAGCTTTCTGCTGGCGGTGATGAACGATCCGTCGGTGGCCATGGCCTTGCGCATCGAAGCTGCCAAGGCCTTGCTGGGGGTGTCGCCTTAGCCCTCTGGCATGAGGGCTGGCCGAGCGCTCAGAGTCCGTGCGTCTGCCGCACGTGCGCCAGCAGTTCGTCACAGGCGTCCTCGATGATGTCCAGCACGCGCTCGAAGCCATCCGCACCGCCGTGGTACGGATCGGGCACCTCGCGCGCATCGACCCGGCGGGCGTGGCTGGTCAGCAACCGCAGCTTGTGGGCATGCTCGGGTGGACAGATCCCCAGGGCATCGCGCAGGTTGGCCTCGTCCATCACCAGGATGTGGTGCGCCCGCGTGCAATCCTCTTCACGGAGCCGGCTCGCGCGAAGGTCCGAAAGGTCATAGCCGCGCCGCAACGCGTGCGCCATGCTGCGCTCATCGGGCGGGGCGCCGACGTGGTAGCCGTGTGTGCCCGCCGACCGGACACGGATGTGGTTGCCCAGACCCGCCTGCGCCACCCGTTGGCGGAAGACGCCGTGGGCCGTCGGGCTTCGGCAGATATTGCCCATGCAGACGAACAGGACGTTGACGGTCATGACGTGGGTCCCGTCAGGCAGCGGCCTGCTCCATGGCCTTGGCCATCGTCTTGCCCAGCTCCACGCCCCACTGGTCGTAGGCGTTGATGCGCCAGATGGCGGCCTGGGTGAAGACCTTGTGTTCGTACAAGGCAATCAGGGCACCCAGACGGGCCGGGTCCAGCCGGTCAAGCCACAGGATGCTGTTGGGAATGTTGCCGGCAAACATCCGGTGGCACGCCATGTTGGCCGCTTCCTCACCCGCCAGGCCACTGCGCTCCAGCAGCGTGAGGGTGTCCTCGTAGCTGCGACCCCGGGCCATGGCTTCGGCCTGGGCACGCAGGTTCAGGTTCACGACACCGTGGTGGGTGGCCGCCAGGGGCAGGGGGGTGTCCTCGGTCTGCACGCCGATGAACTCGACCGGGACCGTGTGCCGGCCCTGGTGGATGAGCTGGAAGTAGGCGTGCTGGCCATCAATGCCCAGCCCACCCCAGATGATGGGGCCGGTGTCCACATCCACCGGTTCACCGCCGATGTGCGTGCTTTTGCCGTTGGACTCCATGTCCATCTGCTGGACAAAGGGCACGAAGCGGACGAGTCGCGAGGCATAGGACACGATCAGCTGGGTGGGGCAGCGCAGGAAATTGCGGTTCCAGATCCCGTGCAGCGCCAGCTGGACCGGCAGGTTCTGGCCCAGTGGCGCCTGACAGAAATGTTCGTCCATGGCGCGCGCACCGGCCAGAAAATCACGGAAAGCTGCGCCGCCGATGCCGATGGCCAGGGGCAACCCGAGGGCGGACCAGACCGAATATCGCCCGCCCACCCAATCCCAGAACAGAAAGGTGCGCTCGGCGGGATACCCCTGACGCGCCGACTCGGCCGGGGTGGCGGTGATGGCCACCAGGTGCTGGCCGATGTGTTCGGCCGCAATGCCCTGGTCCACCAGCCAGCGCTGGCAGCTGGCGGCGTTGGTCATGGTTTCCTGGGTGGTGAAGGTCTTGGACGACACCACGATCAGGGTTCGGCGCGCGTCGAGCCCGCGCAACACGTTGTACAGCGCCCAGGCGTCCGGGTTGGACACGTAGTGCACCCGAGGGCCGGTGTGGGTCAGGTGGGCCAGGGCATCGGCGGCCATTCGCGGTCCGAGATCCGAGCCACCGATGCCGATGTTGACGACATCGGTGAAGGTCTCGTCCGTGCTGCTGCGGCAGGCGCCGCCGCGGACCTCGTCCGCAAATCGGCACGTCCGGTCAAGCTCCCGGGCCACATCGGCACAGATGGCGGCACCCCAGGGGCCCTGCTCCCCGCGCAAGGCCACATGCAGGACGGGCCGATCTTCGGTCAGATTGATGTGCTCGCCACGGAACATGGCATCGCGCTGCTGCCCGATCTGCGCCTCGGCGGCCAGTGCCTGCAGCGCCTGTTCGATGGCTGGTGTGAGGCGCTGTCGTGATGCATCCAGGGTGATGCCGGCGGCGGAGAGGGTCAGCCTCTGGACGCGCCCGGCATCGCTGTCGAGCAGGTCGCGCAGGTGCGGGGTGGCACCGGCGTGCTGGGTCAGGGTCTGCCAGGCGGGCAGTTCGGTGGGGGTGGCGTGCAGGGAAGGCATGTCGATCGAATCTGGCGTGGCGCCGGGGCAGGAGGCCATCGATGGCACCCGCCCGCACCGGCAGCACGTATTAGAACAGCAGGCAAGGGTCGGCCATTAGGCGCCGGCCGCCAGTGCGGTGGCCTCGCGGGCCAGTCGGGTGATGCGGTTCCAGTCGCCGGCGGCCAGGGCGTCGGCCGGCGTCAGCCAGCTGCCACCCGCCATGGCCACGTTGGGCAGTTTCAGGAAGTCGCCGAGGTTGTCGGGGCTGACGCCGCCGGTGGGACAGAACTGCACATCTGGAATCGGTGCGCCCAGCGCCTTGAGCATGGCGATGCCGCCAGCCTGCTGGGCAGGGAAGAGTTTCATCAGCGTGAAGCCCTGTTCACGGCGGTGCATGACTTCGCCGGGCGTCATCACGCCTGGGATGAAAGGCAGGCGGGCGCTTTTGACGGCTTCGACCAGCGGGTCGGTCGCACCGGGCGAGAGCGCGAAGCTGGCGCCCGCGTCGATCACCCGTTGCACCTCGGTCACGCGGGTGACGGTGCCGGCGCCGGTGTGCATGTCGGGTACCGCCTTGGCGACGGCTTCAATGGCCTTGAGCGCGGCGTCGGAGCGCAGGGTGATTTCCATGACGTCGATGCCGCCTTCGAGCAGGGCGTAGGCCAGCGGCACGGCGTGCGCCGGGTCCTGCAGCACGATGACCGGGACGACGCGGGATTGGAAGGCGGGGCGGGTGAAGCAGGTGGTGGTCATGAGGCGTATGGGGTCAGCCGAACAGGGGTGAGGCGCCTTGTTCCGGCGCACAGGCGTTGCGGCGGAACAGGCCGAAGAGCTCGCGGCCGGTGCCGTGGGCGTTGTGGGTCAGGTCGGGGTGCGTGACGGTGCGGGCGACGAAGGTGGCGGCGTCGACTTCCACCTCCAGCACGCCGCGTTCGCAGTCGAGGGTGATCATGTCGCCGTCCCTCACGCGGGCGATGGGGCCGTCGGCCAGCGCCTCGGGGCTCAGGTGAATGGCGGCCGGCACTTTGCCCGACGCGCCGCTCATGCGGCCGTCGGTGACCAATGCGACCTTGAAGCCCTTGTCCTGCAGCACCGCCAACGGCGGCGTGAGCTTGTGCAGCTCGGGCATGCCGTTGGCGCGCGGGCCCTGGTATCGGACGACGGCGATCAGGTCCTTCTCCAGCTTCCCGGCGTTGAACAGGGCCAGCAGGTCGGCCTGGTCGTGCACCACCACGGCGGGGGCGCGCACCACGCGATGCTCGGGCGCCACGGCCGAGACCTTGACCACGCTGCGGCCTAGGTTGCCCTGCAGCAGGCGCAGGCCGCCGTCGGCGCTGAAAGGCTCGCTCACCGGGCGCAGCACGCTGGTGTCGCCGCTGGTGGCGGGCACCTCGCGCCAGGCCAGCATGCCGTTGTCCAGCCACGGTTCCTGGCCGTAGGCGGCCAGGCCATCGCCCAGCACGGTTTTCACGTCGCCGTGCAGCAGGCCGGCGGCCAGCAGTTCGCGCATCAGAAAGCCCATGCCGCCCGCGGCGTGGAAGTGGTTCACGTCGGCCTTGCCGTTGGGGTAGACGCGGGCCAGCAGCGGCACCACGGCCGAGAGTTCGGCGAAGTCGTCCCAGTCGATCAGCACGCCCGCGGCGCGCGCCATGGCGATGAGGTGGATGGTGTGGTTGGTCGAGCCGCCGGTGGCCAGCAGGCCAACCAGGCCGTTGACCAGGGTCTTCTCGGTCACGATGTCGGCCAGGCGGATGACGGGTTGGCCGGTCTTGCCGGTGTTGGCCACGGCGCGTTCCAGCGCGGCCTTGCTCAGCGCTTCGCGCAGCCCGGTGCCGGGGTTGACGAAGGACGAGCCCGGCAGGTGCAGGCCCATGATCTCCATCAGCATCTGGTTGCTGTTGGCGGTGCCGTAGAAGGTGCAGGTGCCGGGCGAGTGGTAGGCGGCGGCCTCGCTTTCCAGCAGCGCGTCGCGGCCGACCAGGCCTTGGGCGTACTGCTGGCGCACCTTGGCCTTGGCGTCGTTCGACAGGCCGCTGGTCATGGGGCCGGCCGGCACGAACACGGTGGACAGGTGGCCGAACTGCAGTGCGCCCATGAACAGGCCGGGCACGATCTTGTCGCACACGCCCAGCATGAGGGCCGCGTCGAACACCTGGTGCGACAGGCCGACGGCGGTCGCCAGGGCGATGACGTCGCGCGAGAACAGCGACAGTTCCATGCCCTCGGCACCCTGGGTGATGCCATCGCACATGGCGGGCACGCCGCCGGCCACCTGTGCGGTGGCGCCGATGGCGCGCGCGTGGCCGCGCAACAGTTCCGGATAGTGCTCGTAGGGCTGGTGGGCCGAGAGCATGTCGTTGTAGGCGGTGATCACGCCCACGTGCGGCGCGCGCTCGGCGTGGATGACCAGCTTGTCGGCCGCGGGCAGCGCGGCGGTCGTGTGGGCCATGTTGGCGCAGCCCATACCGGCGCGCTGCGTCTTGCCGGCGCGGGCCTGGGCGTCCATGCTGGCCAGGTACTGGCCGCGCAGGCTGGCGCTGCGTTCAACGATGCGTTGCGTGACGCGGGCGAGGGTGGTGTTCAGTGGGGCGTTCATGGGGTCATCCGATCCAGACGCTCACGGGCGTCCGTGTCTGGTGGAGGATCAGTGAGATGGGCAGCGCCGGATCGGCCTTCTCGGCCGCACGGCGGTACACCGAAAGCTTGGTGTCACCGCTGATGGACAGCAGCAGTTCACGAGTCTGCAGCAGCGCGTGCAATGTGAGGCTCAGGCGCGCATGAGGCGCCGTGTCGGGCACCACCCAGGCCAGCGGATCGTCCGTGGCGATGGCGCGGGCATAGCCGGGCGCGCCAGGGAACAGTGAGGCGGTGTGTGCGTCTTCACCCATGCCGAGCACCGCCACGTCCAGTGGCCAGGGCAGGTCGGCGATGCGACGGGTGGCGTCCTGCACCAGGGCGTCCAGCACCTCGGCGTTGAACTGGGCCGGCAGTTCGCCGAAGAAGTGCACAAAGCGTGCCGCAGCGGCTGCACCCTGCAGCAGATGGCGGGCGACCAGGCCGGCATTGCTCGCGCTGTGATCACGAGGCACCACGCGCTCGTCCACCAGTACCACGGTCACGCGCGACCAGTCCAGGTCCTGCTCGCGCAGGGCCTCAAACATCGGAATGGGTGACTTGCCGCCAGAGACGCCCAGGCTGGCCCGGCCCCGCGTGGCGATGGCGGCGCGCAGAGCGCTGGCGATATGCGCCGCGATGGCTGCCGGCGTGGCGCCGGTGTGTTCGGTGATCGCCATCAGGCTTCCTCCACCCAGGCGGAGCCCTCGCGCGCCATCAGCGCTGATGAGGCCGCCGGGCCCCAGCTGCCAGCGGTGTAGGCCTTGGGCTTCTCGCCCAGCTGCTGCCAGCCATTGATGATGGGTTCGACCCAGGCCCAGGCGGCTTCAAGTTCGTCGCGGCGCATGAAGTGCGTCAGGCGGCCTTTGATCACGTCGATCAGCAGGCGCTCGTACGCTTCGGCGCGGCGTTCCGTGAACGCGGACTGCAGGTCCAGATTGAGGCTGACGGGACGTAGCTTCATCCCGCTGCCCGGTTCCTTGGCCATCATCTGCAGCTGGATGTGCTCCTCGGGCTGCAGGCGGATCATCAGCCGGTTGACCGACTTGTGGGGGGAATCGCCGAAGATGGTGAAGGGCAGGTCGGCGAACTCGATCACGATTTCGGACTGGCGCGCGGCCATGCGCTTGCCGGTGCGCAGGAAGAAGGGCACGTTGGCCCAGCGCCAGTTGTTGATGTGCGCCTTCAGCGCCACAAAGGTTTCGGTCGTGCTGCCAGGGGGCACGTTTTCCTCTTGCAGGTAACCCCTGGCGGCTTCGCCACCCGAGGCACCGGCGGTGTACTGGCCGCGCACCGTGTCGCGTGCGACGTCGGTCACCGCCATGGGCCTGAGGGACCGCAGCACCTTGAGCTTTTCATCGCGCACGGCATCCGGGTCCAGTGACACCGGAGGCTCCATGGCCACGATGCACAGCAACTGCAGCAGGTGGTTCTGGATCATGTCGCGCATGGCGCCGGTGCCGTCGTAGAAGCCAGCGCGGCTGCCCACGCCTACACTCTCGGCCACGGTGATCTGCACGCTCTTGATGAAGGGGCTGCGCCACAGCGGCTCGAAAATGCTGTTGCCAAAGCGCAGCACCATCAGGTTCTGCACCGTTTCCTTGCCCAGGTAGTGATCGATGCGGAAGATCTGCTGTTCCTGGAAGTACTGTCCGACGTCGTGGTTGATCTGCCGGGCCGAGGCCAGGTCGTGTCCCAGGGGTTTCTCCAGCACCACACGGGCGCGCTCGTCGATCAGGCCGGCCGACTGGAGGTGGGCGCAGATGCCGACAAACAGGCTGGGAGCGGTGGCCAGGTAGTAGACCCGGTCCGATCCCGGTTGCAGGGTGGTCGCGAGCGTCGTGAAGTCCTCGCTGCGCGTGGCGTCCACACTGCAGAAGTGCAGCCGCTCAAGGAAGCTGGCCCACGTGTCGGTCTGAAAGTGCTTGGCCTCGATGAAGCCCGGCACCTTGTCCTGAAGGAAGGCGAGAAACTCCGTCCGGTTCCAGGTCTGGCGGCCCAACGCGTGAATGCGCGCGTGGGCGGGCAGGTTCCCGTGCAGGTGGGCCATGTAGAGCGCGGGCAGCAGTTTGCGCACCGACAGGTCGCCGACACCGCCGAAGATCACCACATCCAGAGCGGTGGAGGAGCTTGCCGGGGAGGGATGAATGGTCATGTCTCTAACAAAGTTTCTTGATGTGAAGTCATTTTAATGTAATCAAGTTACATGGCGAGAACAAGTTTCCCCACCGTGTTGGCTGCAAGCCGGGTCGGACTCGTTCAAAGGGTGCGGAGCGTCGGGGACCCCCCAAGCAAACGCGCCTCCACCGCCGCCAGTCTGGGTGGGGTGCAACCCGTTTCTTCCACACAGAGGCTGGCGCTGGCGATGGCATGCGAGAGCATGGCGCCGATGTCCGCGCCCTCCAGCACCAGATCCGAAGCCCGCTGTGCCGACTGCATGGCGGGGCGCTGCAGGAGCGCGACCAGCAGTCCCGCCAGAAAGCAGTCACCGGCACCCACGGTGTCTGCGACCCGGACTGGCTGTGATTCCACGGCCATCCAGCCGGTGCCATCGCGCTCGAGCAGCGCCGCACCCCGTGCACCCAGCGTGAGTGCCAGCCATCGGGCGCTGGTGCGCGCCAGCAGGGCCCTGGCCGCGGCCACCGGATCGGCCTGCTCGAAGCCGAGGGTGACGAGGTCGTCGTCACTGACCTTGATCAGATCGGCTTCGGCCAGTGCGGCCATCACGCTGGTCTGGTAGGCACGCATGTCGGGGACGATGGCCGGGCGCAGGTTCGCGTCGACCACCACCAACCGCCCACAGGCGCGCTGTGCCTTCAGCCAGGGCAGGTACTTGTCGCTGTCCTCGGCGACCAGCGCCAGACAGCCGGTCGCCACCACCTTGAGTCCCGCCGCCGCATCGCAGGCGGCGTTCATGCCCTCGGCGCTGACCTGCCGATCGGCCACGGCTTCGCGGTAGAAGCTGTAGCTGGCCTTGCCGGCCGAATCCAGTGCGACGACCGCCAGTGACGTGGGCTCGTGCGCGGGCTCCGGTCGGGCCAGGCGGACGCCAGCCTGTGCGATCCCGTCGGCCAGGCCACGGCCGAAGCGGTCCCGGGACAGGGGATTGAGGTAGAGCGTGCCGATACCCTGCAGACCCAGCGCGCGGGTGAGGTTGTAGACCGCGCCCCCGTTGCAGGGGCGCAGGCGTCCGTCCGCTTCCTGAATCAGATCGATGAGCGCCTCGCCGGCGGTGGCCACTTCGGCGCGAACCATGCTGCTAGGGAAAACCATAAGTAAATCCAGTTGATTTATTAATGTTGTCCGGAATATAGTCCAGTCACCGCGACAGACCAAGTGGGTGAAACCCCGATCCGTCGCGGCAGCCACCCCGGAAAACCGCACCCGCTCGCAGGAGACAACATGAAAACACTGGCCCCCATTGCTTTGCTTGCCACACTCGCCCTGGCGGCGGGCACTGCCGCCGCGCAAGCTCAGCCCGTCATCGGACTGATCACCAAGACAGAGACCAATCCCTTCTTCGTGAAGATGAAGGAGGGCGCCGACGCCGAAGCCAGGAAGCTGGGCGCCAAGCTGCTGTCGGCTGCCGGCAAGACCGACGGTGACAACGCCGGCCAGGTGACCGCCATGGAGAACATGATGGCGGCGGGTGCCAAGACCATCCTGATCACCCCGTCCGATTCCAAAGCCATCGTCCCTGCCATCAAGAAAGCGCGCGCCCAGGGCGTGATGGTGATTGCCCTGGACAGTCCGACGGACCCCCTGGAGGCGACCGATGCCCTGTTTGCCACCAACAACTACAAGGCCGGTGAACTGATCGGACAGTATGCCAAGGCCGCTCTGGGCGGCAAACCGGCCGTGATTGCGACGCTGGACCTGTTCCCGGGCCATCCCGTGGGGGCTCAGCGCCACAACGGTTTCCTCAAGGGCTTCGGCCTGCCCGCGCCGGATGCCAAGAGCAACGAGCTCGGCGGCAAGGCGGCGGGGGTCGTCTGCATGGCCGACAGTTTTGGTGACCGCGCCAAGGGGCAGACCGGCATGGAAAACTGTCTGCAGAAGAACCCCAACATCAATCTGGTCTACACCATCAACGAGCCCGCCGCGGCCGGCGCCTACAACGCTCTGAAGGCCGCCGGCAAGGAGAAGGACGTGGTGATTGTGTCCGTGGATGGGGGCTGTGCTGGCGTGGCCGATGTGGGCAAGGGTGTGATCGCCGCCACCAGCCAGCAGTACCCGCTGCGCATGGCTGCCATGGGTGTCGCCGCCGGCGTCGAATACGCCAGGACCGGCAAGAAGGTCAGTGGCTACACGGATACCGGGGTGGCCCTGATCGCTGCCAAACCGGTGTCGGGTGTCGAGAGCAAGGACGTCAAGACCGGCATGGACCTGTGCTGGGGGAACAAGTAACTCCCCCCTGCGCCGCGGCTCGGCTTCCCCCTCCCTGGCGCCTTCGGGCTGGCGTAGCCGGACCCTGGGCGCTGCTGGCGGGGGACATCGCCGGTCGCGTTGCCTCCTTTCTGGTGTCCTCTCACTTTCTTCGGGAGCGTTCCCTTGAATTCACTCACCTCCAAACTGCCGCCGATCGGCACGCTCGGGCCCCTTGTGGCGCTGCTGCTGGCCTGTGTGTTCTTCGCGACCCAGAGCGAGCGTTTCCTGACGAGCCAGAACTTCGCACTCATCCTGCAGCAGGTGATGGTGGTGGGGGTCATTGCCATCGGGCAGACGCTGATCATCCTGACCGCCGGCATTGACCTGTCCTGCGGCATGATCATGGCTCTGGGTGGCATCGTGATGACCAAGGTGGCGGCCGACTACGGCCTGTCGGCGCCGGTGGCCATTGCGTGCGGCATCGGCGTGACCACCCTGTTCGGCCTGATCAACGGCCTGTTGGTGACCAAGGTCAAGCTGCCACCGTTCATCGTCACGCTGGGCACCCTCAACATTGCGTTTGCCATCACCCAGCTGTACTCCAACTCCCAGACCATCACCGACATTCCGGACGGGATGCTCTGGCTGGGCAATACCTTCCGCATCGGTGACACCGCCATCGTCTGGGGCGCCATCCTCATGCTGTTCCTTTACCTGGTGGTGTGGATCGGACTGCGCGAGACCGCCCCCGGGCGTCATGTCTACGCCGTCGGCAACAACCCCGAGGCCACGCGCCTGACGGGGATTGCGACCGACAAGGTGCTGCTGGGGGTGTACGTCATGGCCGGTGTGTTTTACGGGATCGCGTCGCTGTTGAGCGTCGCGCGCACCGGTGCCGGCGATCCCAATGCCGGCCAGACCGAGAACCTGGATGCGATCACCGCCGTGGTGCTGGGTGGCACCAGCCTGTTCGGTGGCCGGGGCATCATCCTTGGCACGCTGGTCGGCGCACTCATCGTGGGAGTGTTCCGCAATGGCCTGACGCTCATGGGCGTGTCGTCGGTGTATCAGATCCTGGTGACGGGGATCCTGGTCATCCTGGCCGTCGCGACCGATCAACTTTCACGCAAGGGGGCGCGCTGATCATGAGCGACCCAAACCAACCTCTGGTGATGCAGGCCAAGGGCCTGGTCAAGCGCTACGGACAGGTCACCGCGCTGGATGGCGCCGATTTCGAGCTGCGCGCCGGCGAGATCCTGGCCGTGATCGGTGACAACGGCGCGGGCAAATCCAGCCTCATCAAGGCCCTGTCGGGAGCCACCGTTCCTGACGAGGGTGAAATCTACCTGGATGGTCAGCGCGTGAACTTCCGCAGCCCGATCGATGCGCGCCGCGCGGGCATCGAGACGGTGTACCAGGACCTGGCCGTGGCACCCGCCATGACGATTGCGGAGAACCTGTTCCTGGGCCGCGAGATCCGTCGACCGGGCTTGCTGGGCAGCGTCTTCCAGATGATCGACAAGAAGAAGATGCTCCAGGAAAGCATCGCCCGCATGAACGACCTGAAAGTGGGCATCCGCTCCATGACGCAGGCGGTGGAGACACTTTCTGGCGGCCAGCGCCAGTGCGTGGCGGTGGCGCGCGCGGCGGCCTTTGCCCAGCACGTGGTCATCATGGACGAGCCGACCGCGGCACTGGGCGTCAAGGAAGGCAACATGGTGCTGGAACTCATCCGCCGCGTGCGCGACAAGGGGCTGCCCGTCATCCTGATCAGTCACAACATGCCGCATGTGTTCGAGATCGCCGACCGCATCCACATCGCCCGCCTGGGCAAGCGGGCTGCGGTGGTGA
>Ga0255210_1000581_pt1 | contig 12820 bp, 7 predicted proteins | sample Miss_Yuk_RepA_8d_FD_188422 | JGI IMG/M metagenome (GOLD analysis project Ga0255210, IMG submission 188422) | Freshwater microbial communities from Mississippi River, Louisiana, United States - Miss_Yuk_RepA_8d | ecosystem: Environmental > Aquatic > Freshwater > River | place: USA: Louisiana...
CCCCCACCACGGCATGGAAGGTCTCGCTCACGAAGGGATTGCAGACCACGCCACAGAGCACGCGCCCCTGCTCGGCATAGGCGATGGAGACCGCACTCTGGAAGTGCCCCTGGGCGTAGTTCACCGTGCCGTCGATCGGATCGATGATCCACAGCGGCCCCTGCCAGGCGGACAGATCCTGCATGGTCGGCGCCGACTCCTCTGCCAGGATGCGGTGCCCGGGGAAACGCGCGCGAATGGCATCGCAGATGAACTGGTCGGCCTTGAGGTCGGCGTGAGTGACCAGCTCGGCGCCCCCCTTGTAGGCGGTGCTCAGGCCCTGCGCGGCCAGACGTTCCCGGCGGATGAGCTCGCCGGCGGCTTCGGCAAGGGTGCGGGTGAAGGAGGGGATGTCGGGATGCATGGTGGTGTCCGGCAGTGAGCAGGCGCGCAGTATAGCAGCGCGGCCCCCGCGGCAGCAGGCGGACGGATGACGGCGCCGCGCCCGGCGGAGTATCCTGCGCGCATGTTGATGCCATCCCTGCCTGCACGTCCCCTGCCGCGCCCACCACGGCGAGTCCGCCCATGAGACTGCACTCCTGGGGCCGCTACCCCGTCACAGAGAGCGAGCCGCATGCCCCGCGCACGCCGGCTGCCATCGCCGCCCTGCTGCGCCACCGCGATGCCGCCCCTGCCAGTCTGATCGCGCGCGGCCTCGGGCGCAGCTATGGCGACAGCGCCCTGGCTGCCGAGGTCATCCAGACCCAGGCGCTGGATCATCTGCAGAGCTTCGACCAAACCAGCGGCGAACTGCGCTGTGCCGCCGGTCTCAGCCTGGACCAGGTGCTGCAGGTCTTCCTGCCACGGGGCTGGATGCTGCCGGTGGTGCCGGGCACCCGCTTCGTCAGCGTGGGCGGCGCCATTGCCAGTGATGTGCATGGCAAGAATCATCACGTGGCAGGGACGTTCGGCCAGCATGTCACGCGGCTCGCCCTGCTCCAGGCTTCTGGCGAAGTGGTGGAATGCACGCCCGACCACAACCGCGATCTTTTCGACGCCACCTGCGGCGGCATGGGCCTGACCGGCATCATCCTGGACGCAAGCCTGCGCCTGCAGCGCGTACCAGGCTCGGCGATCCTGCAGCAGAGCCTGCGCAGCGCCAATCTGGAGGAAGTCGTCGCACAGTTCGAAGAACACGCCGCCGCTACCTATTCCGTCGCGTGGCTGGACTGCCTGGCACGCGGCAGAACGCTCGGCCGAGCCCTGCTCTATCTGGGCGAGCATGCGCAGGACGGTCGCTATCTGGCGCCGCGTCCGGCCCGCCTGAGCGTGCCCTTCGATGCCCCCGCCCTGCTGCTCAACCGCTTCAGCATGAGTGCCTTCAATACCCTGTATTACCAGCGGCGCGTGGACCCTCAGGCCCGCCAGCGGCTGGAGGCCGACAGCTTCTTCTTCCCGCTGGACGGTATCGCGCACTGGAACCGACTCTACGGCAGGCACGGCTTCCTGCAGTACCAGTGCGTCATTCCCCAGGATGCCGCCCTGGCGGGAATCCGCCGCGTGCTGCAGGCCAGCGGCGCGGCCGGCAAGGGTTCCTTCCTGTCGGTGCTGAAGAAGTTCGGCCCCGGCAATCGCCACTGGCTGTCGTTCCCGCTGGAGGGCTACACCCTCGCGCTGGACTTCAAGCACGAGCCTTCTCTGCTGCCGCTGTTGGACGAACTGGACCGCATCGTGCTGGATCATGGCGGCCGTCTCTATCTGGCCAAGGATGCCCGCATGAGCGCGGAGACCTTCCGCCGCAGCTATCCACGCTGGGAGCAGATGCGCGCACTGCGGCTTGCAAGCGGTGCGGATCGTCTGTTCAATTCGCTGCAATCGCAGCGCCTGGGCCTGTAAGTCGCTTTACGGAGAGTGCATGAAGAACATCCTGATCATCGGGGCCAACTCGGCCATCGCCAAGGCCGTGGCGCGCGCCTGTGCCGAGGAGCATGCCCGGCTGTTCCTGCTGGCCCGGGACAGCGCCCTGCTGGCACAGCAGAAGCAGGATCTGGAAATTCGCGGCGCCGCGACCGTGGACTTCGCGCCGCTGGATGTCACGCATTTCAGTTTGCACGAGCCCGTGCTGGAACAGGCGCTGGACACACTCGGCAGCATCGACCTGGCCGTGATCTGCCATGGCAGCCTGCCCGATCAGGCACTATGCGCCGAACACTTCGACGCCGCGCTGGAGCAGTTCAACATCAATGCTCTCGGCACGATCTCCCTGCTCACCCTGCTCGGCACTCACATGATGGCGCGCAAGCAGGGCTGCATCGCCGTCGTGACCTCAGTCGCGGGGGATCGCGGCCGCCCGTCGAATTATGTCTATGGTGCGGCGAAGGGCATGGTGTCCCAGTATGTGCAGGGCCTGCGCGGCCGGCTTTTTCCTCACAACGTGCATTTGGTCGATGTGCGTCCTGGTTTCGTCGACACCCCGATGACTGCGCATCTGCGCAAGGGCCCCCTGTGGAGCTCACCCGAGCGCATCGCGCAGTGCCTGCTCGAGGGCGTGCGCCTGCGTCGTCACACGGTCTATGCGCCAGGCTACTGGCGAGTGATCATGGCCGTGGTGCGTGCCATTCCCGATGCCCTCTTCAAGCGCCTGCCGCTCTGAGCGCAGTACCCAAGCCCAAAGGACACCGTCATGAGCCACAACGCGGTACCAGAGGATTGCACTGCCCTGCCGCTCTATGTGGACCTCGACGGCACGCTGCTGCGCACTGATCTGCTGCTGGAATCCTTTCTGGAACTGATCAAGCAGAATCTGCTCTATCTGCTGCTGATACCGCTCTGGCTGCTGCGCGGCAAGGCGGCGCTGAAGCGGGAGATCGCGCGGCGGGTGCAGCTGCGTGTCGAGCTGCTGCCCTGGAATGCCGACTTGCTGGCCTATCTGCGGGAACAGAAGTCCAGGGGGCGCCGCCTTGTGCTGATCTCGGCAGCGGACCAGCTGCTGGTGGAGGCCGTGGCCGCGCATCTGGACCTCTTCGATGCCGCCATCGGCAGCGACGGTCAGCACAATTGTGGCGGCGCCGCCAAGCAGCAGCGCATCGCGGCCGAAGCACCTCGCTACGTGTATGCCGGGGATCGTGCGGTGGATATTGCTGTCTGGCGCCATGCTGCGGCCGCCATTGCGGTGGACGTGACCCCGGCGCTGCGCCAGCGGCTCGCAGCACTGGTGCCCATCGAAGCCGAATTTCCGCGTCGAGGCAGTCGCTGGCGCGCCAGCCTGCGTGCAATGCGTCTGCATCAGTGGCTGAAGAACCTGCTGGTGCTGCTGCCGCTGGCCCTTGCCCATGAACTCGGCAACAGTGCTCTGCTGCTGCAGGCGCTGCTCGCCTTTGTGAGCTTCGGCCTGTGCGCGTCCAGCGTCTATGTGCTCAATGATCTGCTCGATCTACCCAGCGACCGGGCACACCACAGCAAGCATCGACGCCCCTTCGCCAGCGGCGAGCTGCCACTGCTGTACGGCCTGCTGCTCAGCCCGCTGCTGCTGGTGCTGGCCTTCGCGCTGGCCAGCACGCTGCCAGGCTGCGCTTTTGTGGGCGTCCTGGCCCTCTACTATCTGTGCACGGGGCTCTACAGCTTCGTGCTCAAGCGCATCATGCTGGTGGATGTGATCGTGCTGGCGGGGCTCTACACGCTGCGCATCATCGCCGGCGCGGCGGCGGTCGGGGTGGCCTTGTCGTTCTGGCTGCTGGCTTTCTCGATGTTCCTGTTCTTCAGCCTGGCGGTGGTCAAGCGTTATACCGAGCTGGACCATCTGCAGAAGGCAGGCGTTGCCCAATCGCACGGGCGGGGCTATCTGGCGCAGGACCTGCCGATGATGGCCCTGTTCGGGAGTGCCAGCGCGTTGATGTCGGTGATGGTGTTTGCGCTGTACATCAACAACGAAGACACGCGCGATCAGTACGCCACGCCGGAGCTGCTGTGGCTGCTGTGTCCGCTGCTGCTTTACCTGATCACGCGCATCTGGCTGCTTGCGGCACGCGGGCAGGTGGCGGAGGACCCGATCGTCTACGCCATCCGGGATCGCACCAGTCAGGCGCTGATGCTGGTGGGGGCGATGTTGCTGTGGCTGGCGATCCTGGACTGGCGCGCACTGCTCTAGCGCTCACCATGGTGAGCGCCACCACGGAAGGGCCCAGTTCAGTGATGATGCGCTGGGCACGGGCCGTCAGGTCAAAGCCCTGGCTTCGACGATGTCCTGCAGTCGGGCGACGGATTTCTCCAGCGCACTCTTGGCTTCGGCATCGTGGGACACCTTGGACAGCACGAAATACGCCGTGCGTGCCACCTGGCGCCAGCGTGGGTTGCTGGGCAGCTTGTCGATGGAGAGATAGCGATTCATGGAGCGTGTGCGCAGGCGCCCGTTGTCGATGCTGACACTCCAGATGCGGCTCTTCTCGGCCAGATCGATGATGGATTCGCCGGTGACCTTCTGCCAGTAGTAGTGGCAGTCCTGCATCAGCTTCACCAGCGCCTCGCGGTACTGCTGTTCGTCGTCGGCATCCGAGGGCAGCGCGCCCGAGAGACTCTGGATGATCCTGTCGACGTTCTCCAGATCGGCGAACAGGTGGCGGTGTTTCTGCAGGTCCTCGGGCGTAATGCGCGCGAGATATTCGCTCAGCACCTGGGTGCGTTCGACGTTGCGGTTGATCTGATCGATCAGATGAGGCAGTGAGGCTTCAACCAGACTCTCGTCTTCAGCCAGACCGGCCGGGAGCACGCGCTGGAACATCAGCAAATAGAACGCCTGGTCCAGACTCAGCGGCAACACGCACAGCCGCACGGGGACGGTGGCGTCCTCGTCATCGTCTGGCTGGCGGATAGAAAAGGTGAAATAGGTGGGCTTGTCAGGCGAGGAAATCACCGCTTCCGCAAGGGGAAAGCCGATTACCTCGGATATACCCTGGCAGATCGTTTCCAGCCGCTCGGACAGCACGCTCACCGGGCCGTCCTGGAAATCCACGGCTGGCAATTTCAGCAGCGTTTCGGCGGCCTTGTTGATGGAAGCGATCTGACCGCTCTCGTCGATGCAGATCAGGGCATCGCCCGTCACGTCCAGCATCTTCGCCAGCCGCGTCTCGCGCTCGCGCAGCTTCCTTTCGGTTTGCTGATACTTGTCGAGCTGCCACGCCAGACGCTGATTTTCCTGGCGGATGTCCAGCAGGTGCAGCATCTCGAACTGCTTGCCCACACGCACCTTCAGCTCCTCCTTGCTGAAAGGCTTGCTGATGTAGTCGTTGGCGCCCAGGCTGAGGCCCTTGACCAGATCCTCCACCCGGTTCTTCGCGGTCAGAATGACGATGGGCAGCTCATCCATGCTGTATTTCTCGCGGATGCGCTGGCACAGCTCGAAGCCGGTCATGATGGGCATCATCAGATCGAGTATCACCAGATCGGGCTTGTCATGCTGCAGCATCATCAGCGCATCGTGGCCACTCAGGGCACTGTCGATCTCGTAGGGGCCTGACAGATGCTCCTTGACGATACGCACATTCAGGAACTCGTCGTCCACCACCAGGATCTTGCGGCGCCGCCCCGACAGCAGTGGCGCCTGACCAATCACTGCCTCGCCACTCTCGCGACGGCTGCGTCGCTCGACGATCGGCGGGGTGCTTTCCAGGATGGCGTTGAGAGTATCGCCCGAGTCCTTCTCGAGCTTCTTCTGCACCTTGCTGTTGCTGGCCGCCAGGCGGTCCTTCTCGGTCAGCAGGGGCAGGTCGAAGAAAAAGGTCGAGCCCTCGCCGAGAGAGCTGCGCAGGACAATCTCGGTGCCGTGCAATTCCACCAGCTTTTGCGAGATGGACAGGCCCAGCCCCGTGCCGCCTTCCTCGCGGCTGGCGGCGGCATCCACCTGGTAGAAGCGGTTGAAGATGCGGGCCTGTTGATCCCTGGAGATACCGATACCGGTGTCGCGTACCATGACCCGCGCGGCGATGTCGATGACCTCGATGGACACCACCACCCAGCCGCGCTGCGTGAACTTGATGGCATTGGACACCAGATTGAAGAGGATCTGCTGCAGGCGGTCCTCGTCTCCCAGCACCAGCACCGGCTCGGCCGGGAAGCTTTCGGCCAGCTGTATCGGCTTGTTGCCGATCAGCGGACGGCACATCTTGTTGACGAGGATGCAGATGTTCTTCAGATCCACTGGTTTCTTGTGCAGCTCCAGGTGGCCGTTCCTGATGGCGGAAAAGTCGATGACATCGTTGACGAGGTTCGCCAGCCGCTGGCCGCTGATGCGGATCATGTTGAGATTCTCGCGCGCACTGTCGTCCAGCGAGGCAGCACTCTTCTCCAGAATGATTTCCGACAGGCCGATGATGCCGGTCAGCGGCGTGCGCAGCTCGTGGGAGACATTGGCGATGAACTCTTCCTTGACGTCGTCTGCCTTCTGCAGCGCCTCGATCTTGAGCTGAGTGGCCTTGAGCATGTCTTCCTGCACCAGGCTGTATTCCTTGAGCAGCGAGTTGATGCGATCGCCCAGACCGAAGAAGAGCACGACCAGCGCCAGCGCGGTGCCGAACTGGAAGCTGTGATAGCTGAGCACCGGCGGCAGACTCACCCCCATGCGCTGCACCATTTCGATGAGAATGCCGATGATCAGCACCGACCAGGCCCCCAGCAGGAACTGCGCGGGCCGGTAAGCCTTGCGAGCAGTCTGCACGGCGGCAAGGCTGACCAGCACCACGATGGCCAGCACGAACAGGTTCATCAGCAGCACCAGGAATCCATAGGGCGCCACGATGGCAACGAGGGCGTAGCCCAGGGCGGCCAGACTCACGCCTCGGAAAGCCTTGTCGAGGCGCGCATCGTGACGCTCGAGCGTGATGAAGCTGCGGACGAACTGCAGCCCCGCAGCGCAGGTCAGCGCTATGAAGGTCATGATGCTGCGGTTGGCCCAGTAGGGATTGTCCGGCCACAGATACTGGAAGGCGAAGCCCTGGAAGGAGAACGAGAACAGGCCGCCGGCCACCAGGAAGAACATGTAGTTCAGATAGACAGGTTCGCGCGCGTAGATCCACATGAACAGGCTGTGCAGAGCCACCACGGCGAGGATGCCGTAGTAGAGACCGATCCAGAAGTACTCGGCCTTGGAGGACTCCTGGAAATCCTGCAGGCTGGTGAGGGTGAGGGGAAACTGCACCGAGCCCCGGGACTGTGCGCGCACATAGAGCGTCTGGGTCTGGCCGGGCAGAGCGTCGAAGCTGAAGAGGATGGCGTGATGGTCGATGTCACGACCGTCGAAAGGCAGGGTGTCGCCGGCACTCTTCTGCACCCATTGACCGCTGGCATCGCGATACCAGAAATCCAGCCGGTCCAGACTGGCAAACTTCATCTTCAGGAGCCAGGTCTGCGGCTGCGTGAAGCGGTTGCTGACCTCAATGGCTGCCCACCAGGCCGAGTCGGTATAGCCCAGCACAGGAACGCCCGGCTGCTCCCAGACCTGCCCGTCGGTTGCAAGAGCGGCCATGGCGTCCTGAAGGTTGAGCGAGGCGCGCGGGTCTTCAAGCAGACGCAGGTTAGCGCCCGGTTCCAGTTCCCCATGGCCGGCTTCCAGCGGCAGTGCCGCGAAGGCCGTCCCTGAACACAGCCCCGCAAGCAGAACGCAGAGCGACAGCCACATGCATCGAAGTTTTTGCAACATTTCTCATTGCTTGGCGGGCCACATGCACGGCCTCGTGCAGCGCTTCCGACTAGGAGTGTGGCCGGATCATATCGGCTTTGAATTGCACCAGCAATCCGGACATAATCGCCCCTAAACTGCCTCCAGCGCGCGCCGAGAATCCTGCGCATCTCAACAAAAATTATTAATAATCAAACGCTTGCAGAGGTCATCCATGTTCCACCGCTCGCTTTCTGACTGCATGCGCAAGGCTGGCGTCTTCCCCATCGTTGCCCTCTTTGTTCCCCTGCTCCAAGCTCAACCACTGACCGGGACTCCCTGGTTCGGCCTGCCACTCCCACCTCCGTTCACCAGCGACGGCGTTCCCGCCATCGTAGGAGAGCGCGGTCCGGTGCCCGCACGGGTGCCGCAAGGCGAAGAGGCGTGGGCGGAATTCGAGGGTGCGCGCCTGTGGCAGGACCTGGAACAGATCGTCGCGTTCTCCCACGCCAGTCGAGACCAGCGCGAGATCGGCAGCGGCCAGCTGTGGGGGCGCATCGCCGGCTTCGACTCGGCGCGCGCCACCGTTCAGTGGATGCTCGAGCAGTATCGAGCCGCAGGCATCACGGGCACGGAGCTGCAGGAATTCCAGATGGATGAAGGCGACACCTTCTGGCTGCCCCTGGCCTGGGAACTGCGGCTGAAGGCCGACCCGGCCTTCGGCGCGGGCAGCGAGGACATCGTGCTGCAGACAGCCATGCCGCTGGCGCCCTCCGCCCTGGAGACCGGGGAACTGCAGGGCGCGCTGGTCTATGTCGGCACCGCCAGCCCGGCGGAACTGGGCCACATCGACGTGCGCGGCCGGATCGCCGTGCAGCAGGTCACGCCGCAGGCCCACATGGTGTTCGAGCGCGAACCCACGGTGTCGCGCGCCCGCAATCTGTTCGAACGCGGCGCCATCGCGGTCATCAACATCGTCGACCAGCCCGGCAACGAACGCGCCATGGACTTCAGCGACTGCGGCGGCCCCTGCTTCAATGTGGGGGGCCGGGACGGCCTGTTTCTGGAGAGTGTGCTGAGCAAGGCGGCCGAGGCCGGCCTGATCGACGACGTGCGCGCCGAGGTGCTGCTGGAAGCCGCCTTCTATTCCAACCTCATCGCGCAGAACGGCGTGGCGGTGCTGCCCGGCCGCGACAGTGACGAGATCATCCTGCTCAATGCCCATGTCGACGCCTGGTTCGACGGCGCCGGCGACAACGGTGACGGCATGGCCGTGCAACTGGCACTGGCGCGTCACTTCGCCCAGGCGCAGCACCGCCCCTCGCGCACCCTGGTGTTCGTCGCCAGCGCGGGGCATCACACCAGCGGGCTCAACGGCCCGGCCAACTTCGTGCGCATGAATCCCGGTCTGGCTACCAACACCGTGCTGACGGTGAACATCGAGCATGTGGCCCAGCGCAATTTCTCGCCAGCGCGCAGCCTGTTCGAGGACGGCTATCGCGAATTCAGTGCCGACTCGGTCGAGGCACCCATCGTGGCAGGCTTCACTGACAGCGCCCCCTTTCTGCAGGACCTGGTGAGCCAGGGCGTGGCCCTTTACGGCATCAATGTCATGTCGGGCAATTCCACCATGGCCAGCGGCGAAGGCGGAGGCTACCGCGGGATCGACGCGCCGATCGTGACCTTCATGCAGGCACCGCCGCTGTATCACACCAGCGGCGAGGACATCGACGCCATTTCCGAGCCCGGTCTGGAGCGCATGGCGCGCTTCCTGGCCTTCTTTGTGAAGGCTGTCGATCAGGCACCGCGCGAGTTGATCGACCCACGTTGAAAGCCGTGGGTATAATCGGGCCCGACCGTCGCCCGCGCCTTGCCGAACACCCGTTTTCCCAATGACAACAACCTGTGAGGATCATCATGATTGACCGTCTGCTGCACGCCACGTTCCTGAAGCGTCTGTGTGCCATTCCCCCGCTGCTGGGACTGCTGTCCCTGTTGGTCGGCGCCAGCATTCTGCAGGCCGCCGAGATGGGCAATTCCCTGCGCGGCCGTCTCTCGCCCATGCCGGTGACGCCGCAGACCGTGCGCACCATCACGGGCGAGGGCGAAGCAAGGGCCGTCCTCAACGGCACCACGCTGACGGTGAGCGGCAACTACACCGGCATGAGCTCTGCCGCGACCATGGCGCATATCCATCAGGGACCCAAGGCCATTCCGGGCCCGGTGGTGCTGCGCCTGGATGTCTCCGGCGGCAGCGCCGGCACCATCAGCGGCACGCTGACGCTCACCCCCGAGCTGATCGAAGCGCTGCATGCCGAGGCCCTGTATGTGCAGATCCACAGCGAGACCAACCCCGAAGGCGAACTGCGCGGCTGGCTGATGCACTGATCGTGCGACAGGCTGCGTTCCGATTCCGATCCATGACTGCGAATTCAACAGGTGCGTCCATGAACAGCAACAGACTGACTCAGAAGCAGATTCTCACCGGCTCCGCCCTGCTCGGCGCCATGATTGCCGCTTGCGCGGCCCCGGCAAGCGCCCAGAACCAGGGCGTATTCACGGCCGCTCAGGCCACGGCAGGCGCCGGGCTCTACCAGAGCACCTGCGCTGCCTGCCATGGAGCCGATCTGCGCGGCACTCCAGCAGCCCCGATGCTGGCAGGCGAAGGCTTCCTGACCAGCTGGGGCGGGCGCAGTGCGGGCGAACTGTTCCGCACCATCAAGTCCTCCATGCCGCCGGGCGCCGCCACGCCGCTGCCTGACGCCACGGTGGGCAATATCGTGGCGCACATCCTGCAGACCAACGGCGCCCAGGCAGGCGCCCAACCGCTGAACGTGGACACCGCCGCCACCATCGCTGCTGCCGTCGGCATGTCGGCCGCCCAGCTGCCGGCAGGCGCCACGGCTGCCGCCGCAGCGCCGGCCCCCGCGCAGACCCCGGCCCAGCCGCAGGCTCCGGTTGGACTGGTGGTCTCGGGCACGGTGGAAGACTTTGCCCCTCTCACCGCCGAGCGGATGCGCAACCCCGACCCGGCCGACTGGCCCATGTTCCGCGGCAACTACCAGGCCTGGAGCTACAGCGCCCTGGATCAGGTGAATCGCGACAATGTCGGCGAGCTGCAGCTGGCCTGGGTGTGGAACATGCACGAAGGCGCCTCCGAGCCCGCACCGCTGGTCTACGGCGGCATCATGTACCTGATCAATACCAGCAATATCCTGCAGGCCCTGGACGCCGCCACCGGCGAGCTGATCTGGGAGCACCACGGCGGCTCCGCCACCCGCGAGGACATGCGCAACATCGCCATCTACAACGACAAGATCATCCAGGCCACCACGGACGCCCGTCTGCTGGCTCTGGACGCCCGCACCGGGCAGAAAGTCTGGGAAGTGGTGGTGGCCGACCGCAGCAAGGGCTTCGAGAACTCCTCCGGCCCCATCGTGGCCGACGGCAAGGTGATTCTGGGCATGGCCGGCTGTGCGCGCTATATCGAAGAGAACTGCTACATGACCGCGCATGATGCCGACACCGGCGAGCGGCTGTGGGAGTTCGACACCATCGCCGACGCCGACGAGCCCGGCGGCGACACCTGGGGCGGACTGGACGGCATCTACCGCAAGGGCGGCGAGACCTGGATCGCCGGCAGCTACGACCCGGACCTGCGCCTGACCTACTGGGGCACGGCCCAGGCCAAGCCCTGGGTGCCGGTCAGCCGCCACATGAGCATCGAGGACGCCGGTCTGTACACCAATGCCACCATCGCCCTGAACATCGACACAGGCCTGCTGGAATGGCATTTCCAGCACGTGCCCGCCGAAGCCCTGGACCTGGACGAAGTGTTCGAACGCGTGCTGGTGGACATCGACGGCCGCAAGACGGTGCTGTCCCTGGGCAAGCACGGCATCCTGTGGAAGAACGACCGCGTGACGGGCGAGTTCCTGGGCTATGTCGAGACCGTGTTCCAGAACACCTTCACGCATATCGACCCGGTCACCGGCGCCGTCACCTACCGCGATGACATCAAGAACGCCCAGATCGACGAGTGGACATCCGCCTGCCCGAGCAGTGCCGGCGGCAAGGACTGGCATTCCATGAGCTATCACGCGCCGAGTGGCCTGATGGTGGCACCCCTGAGCCAGACCTGCCTGGAGAATGCCGCGCGCGCCATCGAGCTGGCACCGGGCTCCGGGGGCGTGGGCGCCAGTCGTCGCTTCTTCGAGATGCCGGGTTCCGACGGCAACATCGGCAAGCTGGGCGCCTACGACGTGCGCACCATGCAGGAAGTGTGGAGCTACGAGCAGCGCGCGACCTTCCTGACCGGCGTGCTGACCACGGCGGGCGATCTGGCCTTCGTGGGGGATCTGGACCGTCGCTTCCGCGCCTTCGATGTGCGCACGGGCGAGATCCTCTGGGAAACGCGTCTGGGCACGGCCGTGCAGGGTCATCCGCTGACCTTCAGCGTGGACGGCAAGCAGTACATCGCCGTCACCACCGCCAACGGCGGCACCAGCCCGCGCATAGTGCCCTCGGTGGTCACGCCGGAGATCACCTACCCGTCCACCGGCAACGCGGTGTATGTGTTCAGCCTGAACTGAGCGGGTAGAGCAGCAGCAGCGTGCCCACGGTCGCGGCGCCGACCACCAGGTTCATGGGCACGCCGATGCGCACGAAGTCACTGAAGCGGTAGCCGCCGGGGCCATAGACCATCAGATTGGTCTGATAGCCCAGCGGCGTCGCGAAACTGGCCGACGCGGCCATCATCACCGCCAGCATGAAGGGCTCCGGGTCCAGCCCCGCCTGGCCGGTCATGGCCAGCACGATGGGCACCATGATCACGGCGGCGGCGTTGTTGGTGATGGTTTCGGTCATCATCGACACGGCGGCATAGCTCAGCAGCAACAGCAACCATGGTCTGCCGCCACTCAGCCCCACAAGGTTCTGCGCCAGAAATGCCGCCACGCCCGTCTTCTCCAGCGCTGCCCCGAGGGCAAAGGAGGCGGCAATGGTGATCAGCACGGTCAGATCCAGACTCTTTTCCGCCTGACTCACTGACAGACAGCCCGTCACCAGCATCGCGCCGGCCCCCAGCAGCGAGGCGTTGAGCATGCTTACCATGTCCAGTCCGGCGGCCAGCACCAGCGTCAGCAGAATGCCCCAGGACAGCAGCGCCTTGCTGTGCCGCGGCTGTACCGTGTC
>Ga0255210_1000582_pt1 | contig 12785 bp, 15 predicted proteins | sample Miss_Yuk_RepA_8d_FD_188422 | JGI IMG/M metagenome (GOLD analysis project Ga0255210, IMG submission 188422) | Freshwater microbial communities from Mississippi River, Louisiana, United States - Miss_Yuk_RepA_8d | ecosystem: Environmental > Aquatic > Freshwater > River | place: USA: Louisiana...
AGCGAGCTTCTTGCGCCGCCCGCCCGCATCCACTCAGCAAATGGTGGTGGCAGCGGGCTTCAGGTGGGTTAACTTCCCTGATGCGGCAGCCCGAGATCGCTGTCTGATCAAACCCCAATGACATTTGAGGAGCACATCCAATGACAGGACTGCCATCGGTTCTGGTGGCCATCACCTTCCTTGCGTCGGGGTGTGCTGCCTTGATCTACCAGCTGGTCTGGCAACGCTATCTGTTCACCGGGTTGGGGGTGGATATCGATTCGGTCACGCTGATCGTGTCGACCTTCATGCTGGGTATTGGACTGGGTGGCGCCATCGGCGGCTGGCTTGCCGATCGGTTCGCACACCACCGGTTGAGGATGTATGCCTTTGCAGAACTGGCGCTTGCCTTGTTCGGTGCCATCAGCCCTTGGGTGTTCGCGGGCATTCAATCCTTGGGTGCTTCTGGCTGGCCCTATGGGGGTGTTGGCGTGGTGGCAATGGCTGTCGTGCTGATTCCGACCACCATCATGGGAACGACATTGCCCTTGCTGACCATGTACTTCGACGAAACGCTGGCGAATGTGGGGGTCTCGGTCGGCATGCTCTACTTCTTCAATACATTGGGCGCGGCTGCGGGCGCATGGATGGCCGCGCATGTGCTGTTCATGTACTGGGGGCTCAATGCGAGTGCGTGGCTGGCAGCCGCGATCAACCTCGGTTGCTTCGCCATGACCATGCTGGCAGCGCGCATCGCAGCCAATGGACCACTCCTTTCCCGCGCCAGCACCCAGGTGTCCTCATGAACGTCGCACGCTTTGTCAGCTTCTGGACGGGTTTCTGCAGCTTGTCGCTGGAGATCGCCTGGGTTCGGCTATACGGTTACGCCAACCAGAGCACGCCGCAGGCGTTTGCCTATGTGCTGGCGATCTACCTGCTGGGTATTGCCATGGGCGCCCAGCTGGGCAAGAAGATATGCCGCTCACCGGATCGCACCGCCATAGAGCGGGCCGCGGTATGGGCGCTGGCGCTGGCCGGTGCCATAGCGGTGGTTGGCCCCTGGGCCTACATGCTTTCACTCGCATTTGCGCTGGATGACCTGGTTGCGCCGCTGGGCATCTTCTTGACGGCGGGATCTCTGTCAGTGCTTTTTCCCATTACCCATCACTTGGGTACCCCCGCGCAGATGAGTGCCGAACACGGTGGAAAGGGGCGGCACTTTTCCAGGGTTTACCTCCTGAATGTGGTCGGGGCGGCGCTCGGGCCCTTGTTTACCGGGTATGCCCTGCTGGAGTTTCTGTCCATCACGCAAGTTTTCACCGCTTTGGCGGTGGTGGTCGGGTTGACGGCGCTGGCTGCCTGGGGCATGTTTGGTGCCACGCGGGGGATGGGCGCCACCGTATTGGCTGGTGTCATGGGCGGGCTGGTGGTTACCTTCGGTTTTGCTCGGGCAGCTTGGTCGGATCCGAATGCCATGGCCGTTGCATTCGCTACCGTTGGGGAGGGTACGGTCGTTGCGGTGAATGAGAGTCGCCACGGCATCATCACCATCGCCAAAGTGCCTGCCTCGGACAAGCAGCCGTTTGACGACTACGCGGTGTATGGGGGGAACGTCTATGACGGCAAGACCAACGTGAGTCTGGAGAGGAACACCAATGGTCTTGAGCGTCCTCTTGCCCTGCATGTGCTGCGTCCCGATGCCAAGCGGGTGCTGGTCCTGGGTCTGTCCATTGGTTCGTGGCTTACCGTGGTGGAAGGGTTTCCCGGCGTTGATCAGATTGATGTGGTCGAGATCAATCCGGGCTACCTTTCAATGGCACAGGGCTTCGGACCACAGAAAAGGGCCTTGGAAGACCCCCGCGTAACCGTCGTGGTGGACGATGCCCGCCGGTGGCTGCAATACCATCCTGATCGTCGATACGATCTGATTTTGATGAACACGACATGGCATTGGCGAGCCAACAGCTCCATGCTTCTGTCGCAGGAGATGATGCAACTGATCAGCCGTCATCTTGCAGACCGCGGGGTGGTCACATTCAACGCAACGGGCTCGCTGGACGCATTCTTTACTGCGTCCACTGTGTTCAAAGAAGTGCGCCGGTACCAGAACTTCATCTATGGTGCCAACTGGGATCCGTTCACACCGGCATCTCAGGCAGAGGCCTGGCGTGTGCTTGAGCGCGTGACGGTGGATGGTCAACTCGGTTTCGAAGAGAACAGTGACTCTATCGCGAGATTTGCCTCGATCCCCTTTGTTCGCCTTGACGAGGACGTGAAGAATTCATCCAGACCGCCTGAACTCATCACCGACGACAACATGCTAGTGGAGTATCGTTACGGTCGCAAGTAACCATCTTCCGGGTTCATTGAATCCGATCCCGTGTCAGACGGAGCATCTGCGTAATTTCCGTGGGCCGTCTGCCTGGAGGCTCCGGCATAGACGAGGCCTCGCAGGTCGGAGAAGCTCTCCTCTTCGCCGCTCTCAAGTAGCTGGTTCGCGGTCTCCAGATCCGCCGCATGACGATCAGTTGCCAACCCAACTCCCACTCTTGCCCCCGTGCTTTTCCAGCAGGCGCACGCCGCTGATGGTCATGCCGCGGTCGGCGGCCTTGCACATGTCGTAGATGGTCAGCAGGGCGACGCTGACGGCGGTGAGGGCTTCCATTTCCACACCGGTCTGGCCGGTGCACTCGGTGGTGGCGCGGCAGATGACGGTGCTGGCGGCCTCATCCACCTCGAAATCCACGGCCACGCGGGTCAACCCGATGGGGTGACACAGGGGGATCAGGTCGCTCGTCTTCTTGGCGCCCTGGATGCCGGCAATACGGGCGATGCCCAGCACGTCGCCCTTCTTGGCGGTGCCGCTCTGGATCAGGGCCAGGGTGGCTGGCTGCATGCTGATGCGGCCTTCGGCCACCGCGATGCGGTGCGTGTGGGCCTTGGCGGCGACGTCGACCATGTGGGCCTGGCCCTGGGCGTCGAAGTGGGTCAGCGGGCTGGCGGGGGAGGCTTTGGGGTCTGACATGGCGGGCAATGACGGGGAATGTGGTCGGGCTGTCTTTACGGGCGGTTCACAGGAACTGGCGCATTCTCGCGGCATCATACGGGGATGCGCCTCTTAGCTGTCCCTTCGCTGTTCCAACACCTGCGCCGACCTGCGCTGACGGCGCTCAGCGCCGTGGCCCTGCTGGTGGCCAGCGGCGTGATGACCGGCGCTGGCACGCCAGCAGCCCGGGCGCAGGCTTTGCCCTCGCTGGGCGATGGCTCGGGGATGACGGTGGCGGCGGAACGGGCGCTGGGGGACAGCATCGCGCGCAGCATCTACCGCGACCCCGACTACCTGGACGACCCCCTGCTGGGTGACTACCTGCAGTCCATCTGGCAGCCGCTGCTGTCGGCGGCCCGCTCTCGCGGCGATGTGGACCCGGAACTGGCCGATCGGCTGGCCTGGGAACTGATGATCTCCCGTGACCGCACGGTCAATGCCTTTGCCTTGCCGGGCGGGTACCTGGGCGTCAACCTGGGGCTGCTGTCGGTCACCGAGACACCGCAGGAACTGGCCAGCGTGCTGGCGCACGAGCTGAGCCACGTCTCGCAGCGCCACATTGCCCGCATGATCAGTCAGCAGGACCGGCAGGCCCCGTGGCTGATCGGGGCCATGATTCTGGGCGCGCTGGCCGCCAAGAGCAGCGTGGATGCGGCCAACGCCGCCATCGTGGGCAGCCAGGCGGTGGCCGCCCAGACGCAACTCAATTTCTCGCGGGACATGGAGCGCGAGGCCGACCGGGTAGGGTTTGGCGTGCTGACCACGGCGGGCTTTCCGGGCGAAGGTTTCGTGTCGATGTTCGACAAGCTGCAGCAGGCTTCTCGGCTGAACGACGATGGCGGCTTTCCCTACCTGCGCAGCCACCCGCTGACCACCGAGCGCATCGCCGACATGAAGGCGCGCCTGCCGCTGGTGCCAGCGCGTCCCGTCGGGCCGGTGCTGCAGGCCGCAGCCACCGTGACGCCGGACCAGGAGATCCACACGATGATGTCGGCCCGCGCGCGCGTCATGGCCGAGAACGGACCCGATCGCCTGCAGGTCTGGCTGCGCAATGGGCAGGAGGCCAAGGCCGGTCTGGGCGCGCGCTACGCCGCTGCCCTGGCGGCATCGCGCCTGGGACGCCACGACCAGGCCGAACAACTGGCGGCCCAGGTGGCCCGTCAGGCCGGGCCCGCCGGGCAGCGTCATGCCGAGTGGCTGCAGCTGGAGGTGGGGTTGACGGCTTTGCAGCAGCGCGGGCGCAGCGCACCCTCGGCCGAGTGGCTGACCTGGCGTGATCGTGCGCTGGCCAGTGGCACGCGGGCCGGACTCCTGCTGGGGGCTCAGGCGGCACTGGCCAGCGGCGTGCCCCGCGAGGCAGCCCAGCGCCTGCACAGCTGGGTGATTGAACGGCCCCGCGACGCCCTGGCCTGGCAGACGCTCTCACGCGCCGAGATGGCCCAGGGACAGCGCTTGCGTTCGGTGCGCGCCGAGGCCGAGGCGCGCGCCGCGCAACTGGACTGGCCGGGCGCACTGGAGCGTTTCCGGGCCGCTCAGGCACTGCCGGCGCCAGACCGCAGCGCCGACCCGGTGGAGCTGGCCATCGTGGACGCCCGTGCCCGGGAAATGGACCAGAAAGTCCGCGAGCTGGCCCGCAAGAACTGAGGTCAGCGCAGCAAGGACTTCACCGCCAGGTTGACCACCAGCATGATCAGCGAGTAGATCAGCGAGCCCAGCAGCGCGGCCCAGAAGCCGGCGACATGGAAGCCGTCCAGGATGCTGGCGGCGGCCCAGAACAGCAGGGCGTTGATCACGAACAGGAACAGGCCCAGGGTCACCACTGTGACCGGCAGCGTCAGCACCACCAGCACGGGGCGCACCAGCACATTGAACAGGCCGATGACCGCGGCCGCAATCAGGGCCGAGCCGAAGCTCTGCACCTGCACGCCCGGGTAGAGGTTGGCCACGAGCAGCAGGGCGCACGCCGCGAGCAGCCAGGTCAGGATCAGTTTCATGGGTGCAGCATAGCACCCCGGTCAGAAAAAAGGCGACACCCCGGAGGGTGCCGCCTTGTGCTGTGGACCTGGTGTGGTATCAGGCCTCTTCCATCCTGGGCTGGCGCGAGGCCATGTACTTACCCAGCGCCAGCACCAGCAGGGCACCGGCCACGGCGGCGGCGTACTTGATGGTGTCGGTCTGTTCCAGCTTGAACATCCAGGCCATGTTGGCCGGGTCGGCCACGGCCGGGTCGGTGACCAGCATGCCCCCGGCAATCCAGCCCAGCAGCATGCCGCCGGCCGTGATGATGATGGGGAAGCGGGCCATCAGCTTGATCACCAGCTGGCTGCCCCAGACGATGATCGGGATGGAGATCAGCAGACCCAGGATGACCAGCAGCAGCGAGTGGTCGCCGGCGTTCTGGGCGGCACCGGCAATGGCGATCACGTTGTCCACGCTCATGACCAGGTCGGCCACGATGATGGTCTTGATGGCTGCCCACAGGCGGTCGCTGCCTTCGATGTTGCCGTGGTCGTCGTCACCCGGTGCAATCAGTTTGATGCCGATCCACACCAGCAGCAGGGCGCCCACCAGCTTGAGGAAGGGCACGTTGAGCAGCGTCATGGCAAACGCGATCAGGATCACGCGCAGGACGATGGCACCGGCGGTGCCGTAGATGATGCCCTTGGTCCGCTGGGCCGGGGGTAGCTTGCGGCAGGCCAGCGCGATCACGACCGCGTTGTCGCCACCGAGCAGGATGTCGATGATGATGATCTGGCCCAGCGCGACCCAGAATTCGGGAGATGTCAGGAAATCCATGAAGTCCTCGTGTTGTCGGTGTTTGTGGGGATCGCCGGTTCATGGACTGGCCGGCGGTCCTTCTTGTCGTGCCTGCAAGGGATGGCCGCCGCTGCGTCGGGCCGCTCGCAGGTTCACCGGAGAGAACGCGAAGGGGCGGGTGCGCAGGCCGCTGCCGGCCCGTGCGGGCCTGCCAAAGGTCTTGCTCGACCTGCCTGTGGGCAGGCCCGGCGCGCCGGGAGCAGGGCTCCGTGATGACGACGAACCGGACGGTGGGGAACACCGCAGAACTACTCCCCTTCGATCATGTGGATTGTAGGACGGCACGCTGCCCGGCGGTTGGCCGGGCGCGTAAGCAGTTCCCACAGTACCGACAGGCTGCGCCGGGCTGGCTATGATCGTCGTCCCATGGCCGGTATCCACATCAGCGACATTGAGTCAGCCATCAACTTCTGGCGCGAGCGCATGCCCTCGCCGGACGGCCTGTCGCTGTCCGAGCCGCTGAAGGCCCTGGCCGAGGTCTATGCCCTGATGGTCTACCGCCAGGCCACCGAGTGGCCCGAGGACGAGTTGCCATCGGCAGCACGGCAGGCCTGGCTGGGCTGGTTCGACACGACCCCCGACACCCCCTGCATCGCCATCTGTTCGACCAGCCAGGGCGATGACACCTGCAAGGGCTGCGGGCGCAGCTTTGACGAGGTGCAGCACTGGCCCGCGATGACGCCCGGCGAGAAGCGGGCCGTCTGGCGCCGCATCACCCTGCAGGCCAGTGCCTGGCGCTTCAACCGCTACGCCGAGCGGGCCATCGAATCCTGAAGGCGCCGTATTGCCCTCAGGCGGGCACGGTGTAGTTGGCCTGCGTCAGGTGGTCCACGCCGCAAGGAAGGGTTTCGATCCAGTCGATGAATTCCTTGACGGCCGCGCCGGCCAGGGGGGCCCCGTGCTGCGGCACGATCATCTGGATCGGCAGGGTGCGTGCCATGTTGGCCCACAGCTTGAGCACCTTCTGCGACACCATGTAGCGCCGGTGGAAGGCTTCCATGCGCGCCAGGTGCGGTGCCAGGCTGGTGATGGTCTTGGAGGCGTCCGACGAGGTGCCGATGGAGACCCCCAGGTCGCCCGAGAACAGGATGCGGCTGACCGGATCCCAGAACTGGAAGTTGCCCTCGGAATGCATGAAGTGCGCCGGCAGGGCGACGATTTCACTGCGGCCCAGGGGAATGCGCATGCCCGGATCGGGAATGCCGATGATGCGGCCCACCGTCTTGCCGGGCTTGCAGAAATGCGGCGCAAAACGTTCCCACAGACGGGAGATGTAGAGGGTGGCCTGGGTGCTGGTCATCCACCGGTCGAGCGAAGCGATGATGTCCGGGTCGGCGTGCGAGGCCAGAATTTCGGTCAGCTTGCTCGGCGGAAAGTAGCGGCCAATGGTCAGCAGGAGCTCGTTGTAGGCCACGTTGCCGCCCGGATCGATGATGGCCCCCTGTTGCTGGTCGACGACCAGAAACTGGTTGGCCTGAACGGCTTCACCGTCCTCGTCACCCAGGTGGGTGAACATCAGGCACACGTGGCCATCCTTGTTGTACAGCTCGATGGCCATGCTCGGGTTCTCCTGCGAAAGTCTTGGGTCGCTTGTCCGCGACAAAGCCCAGGTGGGCGGACTTGGAATGGAAGCGCACGACTCTAGGAGTTGATGCACTTTTGTGATTTGCGCCACGTCAAACCATGAGTAAGTGGCAAAGCAAATATGTCACACAGGAGTCCATGTCCTTAGTGAAAAAGACAACATTTATTTACATTCGATGTGATCTATTCGCTGAAAGAGCGGTTTCTCCCGATGGGCGGATTCCGTGAAATACCCCGCCCGGTGTCTGGGAAATGAGCAGGGGGTCTGAAAGAAATCTATCGAGCCGGCATGATCAATCGATATGTCCGTATTCCCAGGCCGTCAATTTGCCTGCGGTGATCGCGCCACGACGCGTGGCGTCTGCTCTCCTCATCTTGATGAACCCCACCCTCACCCTTGGTCTGGTCGGCCTGTCCGACCCTGAATGTGCGCTCGTGGCGACGCTGTTCCGTCTGCACCGGGTCGAGCCGAGCTTCATCTGGACGCTGGCCGACAGTGGCATGGTGGATGCCCTGCTGGTCGATGATTCGGTGGCCGAACAGGACTTCGCTCACCGGATGGGGCCGCGCGCCCAGGTCATGCGCCTGAGCCCGCACGGCGTGGATCGTGAGGGCCAGATGTCACGGCCCATTCGGTCCGACCGGCTCGTGGCGTGGCTCAATTCGGTCGAACTCGAACGCTTGCAGCAGGCCCCGGTCAAGCCTGCCCAGGCGGTCGCCCTGACGCCTGCGGTTCCTGCCGCAGTGGTGACCCGCCGTGAGGCTCCTGCGGCACCCGCAGCGGTGGGTTACGAAGGCCCCGCCTGGCGCCTGCGGCGCTGGCCGGCGCCTGCCCTGCTGGGCAAGGACGCCATTCGCATTCGCCTGGCGACCATGCTGTCCCGGCGTGCCATGTCCTTGCCCGAGCTGGCCGCGCTGGCCCGGGTGCCGCTGGCGCACTGCCAGCAGTTCGTGACCGAACTTCAGCGCCAGGGCCTGATCGATGTCCTGCCTTCCAGTCCCCAGACACGTGTCCCGCGGCCCGAGGCACGGACGGCCACCGCCGTGACATCGACACGCCGTGGCGTGGGGGCCTCGCTGATTCACAGCATCCGCCGCCGTTTTGGCTTCGCCTGATCCATGAGAGAGCACAAGATCATCCTCACCGGCACCATGGGGGCGGGCAAGACCACCGCCATTGCGGCCGTGAGCGAGACGCCCCCCATCGTGACCGATGTGGTGAACAACGACCGCAGCGTCGACAAGGCGCAGACCACCGTCGGGTTCGACTATGGCCAGCTCACCCTGGACAACGGCGACCGCATCCGCCTGTTCGGCACGCCGGGGCAGGAGCGGTTTCGCTTTGTCTGGCAGGCGCTGTCCTCCGGAGCGCTGGGGCTGATCATCCTGACCGACAACTCACGCCCCGATCCCCTGGCGGATTTGAGGGTGTACCTCGACGGCTTTGCGACGGAGCTGTCCACCCTGCCCTGCGTGGTCGGCGTCGGGCGGCTGGAGAGCCATCCTCATCCCGACCTTCAGGCCTATGCCGATGCGCTGGAGCAGGCCGGGCACGTGTTCCCGGTGCTGCCGGTGGATGTGCGCCAGCGCGAGGACGTTCTGTTGCTGATGGACGTCCTGCTGTCGCAGCTGGAGGCCGATCTGGCCTGACCCGTCCGTTCCCGTTCCCCTGGACCCCTGATGAATCCCTCAGACCTTTTTTCCGCCGCCTTCCTGCGCCAGGCGGCGCAGGAGCTGCAGGCCATGATCGATGCCGCGGTCGGCATCCGCAGCGCCGTGCTGGCCACCGTGGACGGCTTTGCGGTGGCATCGGCACAGACCGACGGCTCCGATTCCGCCCGAATGGCGGCGCTGGCCAGCTCAATCGCCAGCATTGGCTCGGTGGCCACCCAGGAGGCCGGGCTGGGCCGCTGCGCCAGCGTGACGCTGAACACCGATCAGGGCTTCGCCGTCGTTCGGCAGCTGCGCCGGGACGGGCACGATCTGGTGATGATCGGCATCTCCGACGGGCAGGCCCTGCTGGCCCAGGTCATGTACCAGGCCAACCAGTTTGCCCGCCGGCTGGAGAGCGCATGAAGACGCAGCCGCTGCGCGAGGCGCTGGCCAGCATGGCGGCGCTGCCCGACTTTCTGGGCTGCGCCCTGGTCGACATGCAGGACGGCATGGTCTGCCACGCGGTGGGCACACTGGCCGAACTGGAGCAGGTGGTGTCCTACAGCTCGGACTACTGGCGTCTGAACCAGCGCAACCAGCCGGTGTTCGAGGGCCTGGGGGACCTGCGTGTGGTCGTGCTGATGCACCGTGCCGGGCAGATCACCCTCAGCGAATGCGGCAAACGGATGCTGCTGGTGCTGGTGACCCGGCGCCTGAGCGCCATCGACTGGGACCGCTGGAAGACCGATCACACCCGGCTGGCGACCCTGGTCAACCAGCTCTGACCACAGAATTTGAACCAACCAAAGGAAACATCAAGATGGCCACCATCAAGCAGACCCTGGACGAAATCCTCAGCCTGGACGGCGCCATGTGCGCGGCCGTGGTCGACAGCACGAGCGGCATGATGCTCGGTTCTGCCGGCACGGGCGTGGACCTGGAAGTGGCGGCGGCCGGCAACACCGAGGTGGTGCGAGCCAAGCTCAAGACCATGAAGGCCCTGGGCCTGAACGACCTGATCGAGGACATCCTGATCACGCTGGGCAAGCAGTACCACATCATCCGCCCGTCCTCGCGGCAGGAAGGCGTGTTCGTCTACCTGGTGCTGGACAAGGCCAGGTCCAACCTGGCCATGGCCCGGCGCAAGGTGCAGGACGCCGAGAAGGAAATGATGTTCTGACGCGCCTTCAGGCGCGGCGGGCCAGCTCCGCCGCCTTGCCGACGTAGCTGCCCGGCGTCATGGCCAGCAGGCGGTCCTTCTCGGCCTGGGGGATCTCCAGGCTTCGGATCAGGGCGTGCAGGGCCTCGGCCGTGACCGTCTTGCCGCGCGTGACTTCCTTGAGCTTTTCGTAGGCGCCGGGCACGCCGAAACGGCGCATCACGGTCTGGATCGGTTCGGCCAGCACTTCCCACGAGGCGTCCAGGTCGGCGGCCAAGGCCTCTTCATTGAGCTCGAGCTTGTTCAGGCCGGTCATGAGCGAGGCGTAGGCCAGCACCGCATAGCCCATGGCCACGCCCATGTTGCGCAGCACGGTGGAGTCGGTCAGGTCGCGCTGCCAGCGGCTGATCGGCAGCTTCTCCGACAGGTGCTTGAGCATCGCATTGGCCAGGCCCAGGTTGCCTTCGGCGTTCTCGAAGTCGATCGGGTTGACCTTGTGCGGCATGGTCGAGGAACCGATCTCGCCCGCCTTGAGCTTCTGCTTGAAGTAGCCCAGGCTGACGTAGCCCCAGATGTCGCGCGAGAGATCGATCAGGATGGTGTTGGTGCGCGCGATGGCGTCGAACAGCTCGGCCATGTAGTCGTGCGGTTCGATCTGGATGGAATACGGCTGGAAGGTCAGGCCCAGGCCCAGCGGCTCGGGGGTCTCGATGACCTTCCTGCTGAAGGCTTCCCAGTCGAAGTCGGGCCAGGCACTCAGGTGGGCGTTGTAGTTGCCCACGGCACCGTTCATCTTGCCCATGAGCTTGACGGCCGCGATGCGCTCGCGGGCCCCGGCCAGTCGCACCACCACGTTGGCCAGTTCCTTGCCCACGGTGGTGGGGCTGGCGGTCTGGCCGTGCGTGCGGCTGAGCATGGGCACCGCCGCATGCTGGTGCGCCATCTCGCGCAGCCGGGCGATGATCAGGTCCAGCGCGGGCAGCAGCACGGCGTCACGGCCGCCCTTGAGCTGCAGGGCGTGGCTGGTGTTGTTGATGTCCTCGCTGGTGCAGGCAAAGTGCACGAACTCGGCGGCTTTTTCCAGCTCGGGCCGGGCCTCGAACTTGGACTTGATCCAGTACTCCACGGCCTTGACGTCGTGGTTGGTGGTTTTCTCGATGTCCTTGATGGCGGCGGCGTCGGCTTCGGAGAAGTTCTTGACCAGTCCCAGCAGATAGGTGCGCGCACCGGGAGACAGGGGCTCGAACTCGGCAAAGCCGGCATCGGACAGTGCGATGAACCAGGCGATCTCGACCTGCACGCGGCGGTGCATGTAACCCTGCTCGCTCATGAACGGGCGCAGGGTGGCCAGCTTGCTGGCGTAGCGGCCGTCCAGGGGGGACAGGGCGGAAATCGGGGACAGCGGGGAGGGGGCGGCAGAGGTCGGGTTCATGCCCCCGATTGTAGGTTCGTGGGGATTTCGGCGGCCCGATAGAATCGCCTGTCCGACCCACGATCTGTCCGTCAGACCCCAACCATGAAACTCATCGGTGCCATCACCAGCCCCTACGTGCGCAAGGTCCGCGTCGTCATGGCCGAGAAGAAGCTGGACTACCAGTTCATCCAGGAGGATGTGTGGTCGGCCGACACCACGATCATGGCCTCCAACCCGCTGGGCAAGGTGCCCTGCCTGGTGATGGAAGGCGGCGAGGCGGTGTTCGACTCGCGGGTGATCGTCGAGTACCTGGACACGCTCTCGCCCGTGGGCAAGCTGATTCCGCCTTCCGGTCGCGAGCGCGCCGAGGTCAAGACCTGGGAGGCACTGGCCGATGGTCTGCTGGATGCGGCCATCCTGGCGCGTCTGGAGGCCACCTGGCCGGGACGGACGGCCGAGCAGCGCAGCCAGGCCTGGATCGACCGCCAGATGGGCAAGATCCAGGCGGCCCTCAAGTCCATGAGCCAAGGCCTGGGCGACAAGCCCTTCTGCTCGGGCATCCACCTGAGCCTGTCGGACATCGCGGCCGGTTGTGCGCTGGGCTATCTGGATTTCCGGTTCCCGGACATCGACTGGCGTTCGGCCCACCCCAACCTGGGCAAGCTGCACGAGAAGCTGATGCTGCGCCAGAGCTTCGTGGACACGAAGCCCAACTGATCAGCTGTTGGCCCGGCGTTTGAGGTAGCGCATCAGCGTGCCCACGACGGGCAGCTTTTCGTAGAGCTCTTCGGCAGCGTCCCAGTAATCGCGGTGGTCGCAGACGCGCCCGTCGGCCGCCAGCACCAGATGCGAGCCGCCGCGGATCACCTGCGGCGTCACGGTGTCAAAGCGACGGAACCGGAAGCGGAACTCCCACACCAGAAAGGCCTGCCGCCCGTCCACCAGCCGCTGGGTCACCACGAACCGGGGTTCGTGCAGGTTGTGGAACATGTGCTCGAAGATCTGCCGGATGGCCTGTATGCCACGCACCTCGTTGAACGGGTCCTTGAAGCGCGCGTCGTCGGTGTAAAGCGTACCGAGGCTGGCCAGAGCACCCGGGCTGAGGGATTCGTAGAACACGCAGACACGTTCGA
>Ga0255210_1000586_pt1 | contig 12731 bp, 23 predicted proteins | sample Miss_Yuk_RepA_8d_FD_188422 | JGI IMG/M metagenome (GOLD analysis project Ga0255210, IMG submission 188422) | Freshwater microbial communities from Mississippi River, Louisiana, United States - Miss_Yuk_RepA_8d | ecosystem: Environmental > Aquatic > Freshwater > River | place: USA: Louisiana...
TCCAAAAGTTTTTGAATCCGTGATTATCTCCGTGGAAGGGGGGTATATGAAATTTCAGAGAGAGGTTGTATGAAATTTCCGCAACTCCCCCATGAATTTTCGGACTTAAAGATTGAAGACAAATCGTGTTTGTCACCTTTGTGGGAAGGATTACAGCCGAGACCCACAATGGAAAACGTCACTGAAGCGTCACCTTGCTCGCAAGAACCCGTGTAATCGACAGCCTGCTGAAACGCCTTACAAGCGAACCAAAGTTGTTGATGATGAATCATTGTTAAACGTTCCAATCATCGCGCTTGACAATGTTGCGTGGACTCCATCGGAAGTACTTCCGATAATGTCACGTGATTCAATCGTTTCGTGGATCTTCATGTGTATATTTGAGAAACCAGAGAATACGTGTTTCACGAAACAAAATTTAAATCGAAATCAAATTCTTGTCAATACCAGTAAAGGGACTCGATGTGTTGATATTGACATGTTCATTCGCATATTTGTGAACAGCGTCCTCGTACCCAAGATCCTTCCTCATGTGTCAGGTATTATACCGTGGCTCAAGAACAACCACATTCCAGTTGATGGGAGCACGTGGAAAGGTGAACCCAGAAATACCGACTTCATGGTGAAAATGCGATGCATTGTGAATGAATTCATCGGTCTCCAAAAGAATCGAACGGGTATACTAAAAGCGCTGCGCAAAGAGCCGGCTGTTGTATTTGAGAAATGCGTTTCATGACCTCTATAAAATGCAACGTTTTATAGAGGTTATGTATGGGTGGTCAATGCCCGAAAAGCCCATGTTTGATGATTTTGAGTCATTTGTGAAAGATTGGAAGTTGAGATCTGGGTTCCCGAACAAGTGGGACACTTTCGTTCAGGATTTCTATTGCAAATCGGGGTTACCAGTTGTGGGGTGGAATGAGGCGGTAGAAATGTTACAAAAACACGGCATCACAGTCGACAACGCGACTGGAGTGCTTGATGTACCACCGTATAAAAGCGTGTCTCAGACTGCCTCAAGTGATTTTAGTACCCCTTGTAATACATCGTCCTCATGAGTTTCCACCTCGCAACCCAATCCCTCCGTGGTCGTCTGATCGCACCGTACCAACACGATGGCGTCCGATGGATGCTCAATCGAGAGACCGCCGATGACCCAAAAGGCGGGTTTCTCTGTGACGAAATGGGCCTCGGAAAGACGGTGCAGGTGCGAAGTTTCGCGCGCGGGCAATGAAACAAGCCTGACAACAGGCTCACCGCAGGTCATATCGACCATCCTGGGAAACCCGGGACACACAACCTTGATCATCGTACCCAAGACCATCGTCAATCAGTGGAAGAAAGAGATTGAAAGGTGCGAGCAGTCGTAACAGAATGTTACTTGCGACCAGTCTCACGCCTGTTCCACGCAGATTCGCACCTTCACTGACCGTTCACGCCTTTGATGGACCCAGACGCATCCTGGTCCCATCAAACGTCGTCATAGCGCCTTATTCGGTTCTGGTACCCAAGGGGCAAGCACCTGGTACAAGAACCCCACTCCACGATCAGGCCTGGGGTCGAATAGTCCTGGATGAGGTGAGTCGAGGAGTGGAACACTCCTCAGCGATGAGCCCCTGACGCAGTCTTTGATCGCAGGGTCACGAGATACGAAACGTCCGATCGAAAGTGTTTCTGGCGTGCAGAAACCTAGTGGCTCCGATCAGGTGGATCCTGTCAGGAACTCCGGTGTACAACTCTGGGAGGTGCGTGTGTCTTTTTCATCACGGTTCGCAAAACCTGGTAAACCAGGTTTTACTTCACAGAGACTTTGTGGCCCTATGTGAGTTTCTGGGCATCTATCATCGGGGGTCGAACATCAGGGAAACGTACGTGCTTCGAAGGACCAAACAAGAATCATCAAAGCGTCTGGAACTCCCACCTTGCGACTTTCAAAACGTCGAACTCGACCTCTCACCAGAAGAACTCAAACTGTACCGGAAGGTGCGTCGCGTGCTTCTGGTCAGGTGTCGCAACTTTGTGACCAAAGTTGCTCGCAGGTCTTCGATGAATCCAGGAATCGCGTCGATGACCTGATGTCTCGTGATGATGCTGGTATGCATTTCATGCACATGCTAGAAGCCTTGCTTCGAGTCAGGCAAGTCATGATACACCCGCAGCTGTACCTGAACGGGATGGCTCGAAAGCATGGGGTGCGAGGGAACTACGAAGTAGTTGCCGACCGTGACTAACCCACATTACCGCAGGTCGAACCCGAAACCTGGGTTCATGATACCAACAAGATGACAGCTTTGTATGATATGATAAGCCAACACCCGAAAGAAAAGACCCTGATCTTCTGCAACTATATGGATGAAATGGATCTGATACAGGGCCACCTGGAAAGTCTCGGTCATCTGGTGTTTCGAATAGACGGGTCGGTTGACCAGGCACTTCGAACTGAGATGATCGACACGTTCAAACGTGCACCCACGGGAGTCTTTGTAATCCAAATCAAATCAGGTGGACAGGGGTTGAACCTACAAGAGGCTACCAGGGTGTACATCACGAGTCCATCCTGGAACCCAGCAACTGAACTTCAGGTGTGTCTCTTTCGACGTCCCTTAGCAATGAGTGCTAACGCACTCGATGACTCCAGGCCATAGCTCGAGCTCATAGGACGGGTCAGACGCAGAAAGTCACGGTGAGGAAGCTTGTGTATCGCGGGTGTGACGACATCCCGAGTGTGGAAGAGTCCATTATGAGTCTTCAGTGCCACAAGAGTGCGATCACTGCGCAGATTCTGAATGACCCGAGTCTTCAAAAGCAGGTGTGTGAGTCGAGTGGGTACCACTCGGTGATGAGTTCTCACGACCCACGTTTCTCACAGGTCCCAGAAGCGAGCAATTCTATGACAGCCAAGGACCTCAGACGCTTGTTTGAAATCCAGTAGGCCACACGAGCGTGTAGGCGTTGCTATTGTTGAGGTTGTCTAGTTTGGGTTTCTTGTAACACATCCCACTCGATCCATCGAACACAGCAGCCACGCAATTCGCGGAGTCCGCCTTGCACATGTCCGCGCAGTCGAGTACACTCCCTGCCTTGACGGGTCCTCCAGGGGCATCCGCGCTCCCTGAATCAGCCGGTCCGGTGGCGATCCAGTCGCACTTGGACCCGGTGTACCCACTGGGACACGACTTGCCCTTGACCACGAAGCGGTACACGAGCAAAGCTATGAGCGCGATGGCGAGGAGTATCAAGAGTCCGTAGCCGATCTTCTCCTGTAACGAAGCTGGTTCACCGCCGTCCATTGTTGGTAGACGAGAAAAGAAAGCGTGCACCAGGACCCCTCACGTCTTCTCGGTGACACCTGATAAAGATGGACCTCAGACCTGCCAACTACAAGAATTTCGGGTGCGAAGGTTTTCAGGCGCCGCGCGACGGAACGCCGCTAACAACAGTCTCAACGCAGGTGCCGGTATGATGACGCGTACATAGCATCCCTGATGCCAGCCATGCTTTGGTACTCGGTGGAGGAACAGGCAAAGGTAGCAAACGCAATCACGAGACGATACGCACCCCGACGGGACTTTACGGAGTACCAGCTAAAAGTGCTAGAACAAATAGACTTGAAATACGCCGTGTATGCTGATAGACCCTCGGCCGTCGAGTTCGGGAACCTGGCGTACATGACCCTTCACTGCCACGAGGACTTTCGGGACAAGTTCGAGTACATTCACAGACGACTCATAGGGGCTTTCAAGATTCAACACTATTGGAATGACCCAAAGGACGACGTGGCTCGATACGAAGGAGGATGTGTCCGAGACGCCCTCACGTTTTGTTAGGGTTAGTTTTAGGGGATCCCCCTTGTAAATCATGTCACCGTGTTTTTCCAACACGAATGAACTCAGAACGTATCTCGAGAATGGGGGTGCGAAGTAACGAGCGACCTGTGTGTAACACACTTTGAACGCTCCTCACCGCAGGTGACCCGAACGCGTACGACAGAGATGGATGCTCCGTTATGGCGAGATGCATGTGGAGCCCCGAGTGTTTAGAACTTTTGCTCAAACACGGGGCAGATCCAAACCAGCCTGAATACGATGAGTATCAACTATCGCCACTCGCTGACCACTGTCTTCAATCTCCTTCTTTACTACAGCAAGCCAAACTACTTATCGAATACGGCGCAGATGTAACCTGTAAATCTTTTTATGGGCTGACGATGTTGCACGAGAACGTGCACGCGTCCCTCGTCCCGATTCTGATACGAAAAGGACTCGACATCAACGCGAAGGATCGTGACAACTGGACACCTCTGTATAGAGCGATGATGGCTAGTAGGATGCAAGTTGTCGAGGCCTTGATGAGATACAGACCGAGACTCAATTACTACGAAGTAGATTGGCTCCAGAAAGTCACACCGGACCTGTATCGGAGGTGGGTCCGAGGCAGATGGACCGTGTTGAAGTGCCTGGTTCGTCTCCTGACTCTGCACAAACAAGCGGTCATCTCAGCCAATCACCCGATGAGGAAGCTGACCCGCGGGGAATTTAGTGTTCGTAGACCCCTCACGTTTTGTTAGACTGTTTTGTAAACCAACAATGATTAGTGACCTCAGAACGTATCTCGCCCAAGGTGGCGACCCGAACGCGTATGATAAGTCCAATCACTCACTCCTGAGCATCCATCGAGACAACTTCGAATGTTTCAAGCTCCTCCTGAAACACGGGGCGAACCCGGATCAGCCTTTTTTCAAGGACTTTTCGGTGACCTCTCCAATTATTGAACTCATATCGGACTTGAAGTACAAGAAGCACGTGATGCTACTGATTGAACACGGGGCAAACGTGAAAGCGGAATTATTCGGTAACAATCTGCTGCATCAAGTTCGAGATAAACACCTGGTGCCAATACTGATACGAAAAGGAGTCGATATAAATCAGCGCAATATCATTGGGTTATCACCTGTCTATAGGGCTTTAATGATGGAAAGGTTCACGGTTGCGCGAGCCCTACTGAAATACAGACCAAAACTCGATTCGAGTGACAAAATGTACCTCGAACGACACTTCCCAAATATGTACCGGGAATGGCAACAAGCAGTGTCTTCATATAGGTGGAAAACGGTCCGGTGCCTGGTTCATCTCCTGTCACTTCACAAGAGGGCTGTCATCACCGCCAACCACCCACTGAGGAAAAAAGCCCGTGGTGAATTTAGTGTTCGTGAGCGCCTCACGTGTTGTTAGACCACATTGTAAAGAAAGAAGAATGATCATCGAACGAACCCCCCGAGTCGCCACCGTCGAGGAACAACTCGAAAGACTCACACCGGTCGTGGAAGGAAACGTCCACTGGTACCAGTGTGGAAAGTACACGATTAACCGAGGCACATTCGGGTGCGTGACCGGAGGTCGTTTCACCAACTCGTCGCTAACAGGTCTCCTCGCAGGTACTACATCTACTTTGACAAGGACATCCAGATTGGCGCTCCGTGCATGAACCTCACTCAAGCCGCAGATGTCATACGTAGATTAAGACTAGGACCCCTAGAGTATCGTTAAGTGTACACAATGGATCTCCTCGAAAAGCTCACGACTCCCTATGACACCAAGAAGTACCACTATTACCTTCGCGGCAAGAATGACCTCGATCACGAGTACACAGTCGACTTGTTTCAGATGGGTTACGTCTTCACGTCCCGATACATGAAGGGGGTCAAATACCTGACCAAGGAACAAGCGTTGACCAAGATGAAGGAACTCGGACTCGAAAACCGGATGAAGCTCCAGATGAATCCGCCTTTTCGTGATCGTGACCCCCACACGTCATCTCGTGCCATTAGGTAAATGGAAATGGAGACCTTCGGTGATAAGTTGAAAAACCTCCCCAGCATGTTGGACAAGAAGGCTGGGTGCGTACCAACAAAAAAAGTTTTCAGTGCTGTCTCATCACTAAGGGTACTCAACAGGTATCAGAGCATTCAGGGGAAAGGGTACAAGGTGGAGCGAGGGACTTGGGGCTATTACGTTCACCTGACTTTTGATGACGGGAAGGACGACATAGTCATTAGCAATCTCACGTACCAGCAAGTAGTCAAATTAGTCGAGCGACTCGAAAAGTAAAATTTCTCCGTGTAAAGTAACAAATGCAAGCAGTTGGTTCACGTGCAGAGGTCGGTCATGGTACCGCGCATCACACGTCAGGCGGTCTCACCAAGGCTGACCTCGTTTTCGATCCTTCAGATGGTCGTTGGAAGTCAAAAAGCAAAGCTGGGAAGGTCCCTCCTCAGCTGAAGCCCTTCATCAAGGCGCACGAAAAGGTGCTCGCGAAGCGCAAGGGCAAGGATTCCTTCGAGGATCACGTGATCAAGAAGGGCACCAAGGCGTACAAGGAGTTTATGCGCACCGCGAAAAAGTTGGCCAAGTAAAAATCACCCAGGGAAGCAGTGATGTACGAGAAGGACGTCGGGACAGCTCGAGAGGTGTTTCATGGGCGCGCAAAACGAACCGAGGATGGTCACGTTCAGACGGATTTCTGTCAGTCTGAAAGTGGTCGCATTACACTCAAAAACGTCAAGCCGAAGAAGCCTCTTCCGGAGAGGCTGGTGCAGTACAATGAGATCAAGCGGGAAGTGCTCGGTGTCAAGAAGGGTGACCCTTTCGACAAGTTCATCGTGAAAAAGGGGTCGCCGGAGCACGAGGAGATCATGAGGAAGCTGCAAAAAAAGTAGTTGTAAAACACAAAAATGGATCCTGTGTGGGTCGCGTGCGTCAAGCGAGCCAAGAAGAAGCTGGGCACTCCGGAGTACCAGATCATCAAGGGACCCGTGCTCCGCGAGGCCCAGAAGATGGTGTGCGCCTCCAAAAATAGCAGGTGATGGTATGGATGAGCAGCCTCCGAAGGAGGAGAAACGCAAAAAGGGCCCGAGGGTCTGGCACGAGCAGCAAGAGAAGATCCTGAAGACGTGGGGCGAGGCTTCCTCGTGTTACCGCTTCATGCACAACAAGGCGTACCAGAGGTACAAGAAGTTGTCGATGCGATTCACGCTTCCCATCATCGTGATAAGCACCATCACCGGGACGGCCAACTTCGCCCAGTCCATCTTCCCGGCCGCGTGGGTCGCCTACGTCCCGCTGGTCATCGGGGCATTCAACCTGATCGCGGCCATCATGACCACGGTCCTCCAGTTCCTGAAAGTGAACGAGTTGATGGAGAGTCACCGAGTGACGAGCATCCAGTACGGCAAGCTGGCCAGGAACATCCGACTCGAGCTCGCCATGCCCCTGACCGAGCGCAAGCACGACGGGTACAACATGGTCGAGATTTGCCGGTCCGAGTACGACAGACTGATCGAGCAGTCCCCTCCGGTGCCGAAGGGCATCCTGGTGGCCTTCGAGGACGACGTCCACGCGCACGATCCCCACGAGGAATCAAACACGTTCACCAGGCCGGAGATTCTCACCGTGCGCCCCATCGAGCTCTTCGACAGGGAGGCCGAAGAGGCGAAGCTCCGCGAGAAGCACATGAAGCAACTCGAGAACCTGAAGCGCGAACGCGAGCTCCGGATCGTGACTTCCCGAGCGCCCCTGGCGAGCCCGAAACGAAACGTCGTCGACGAGATCGAGTCGCTCAACAGCAAACGCCTCGTGTCGAGGTTCCGACCGGGCGGGTGTTTCGCCGTGGAAGACGCCGGAGTCCCTACCCACCCCGCAAGCCTTGAACAAATCGAGATAGACATTCCACTCGAAGAACAAGGTACACCAGGAGACCGAGAAGAAGAAGATTTAGAAGGATGCCCCCCAGTAGAAAGGGGACTGCACGCCGTTTGATCGGCTTTACGACGCGAGACTGTATCGCCTCGTCCTCGAAGAGCATATCGATCGCTTGAGTCGTTAAAGATTTTTTGACCGACGACTCCATGGATCGCTTTGTTACTGTGACCCGTCGAAAAGATTCTTTTCAGCCGACCGCGACTCAGAAACGAGTCATCGATGAAATCAAAACCTTGATCGACCAGAAATGCTCCGTGCTCATCTTCGGCGACCCGGGGGTCGGGAAGACCTTTGTCGTGAAAAAGGCGCTGGAGGTTCGGTGTTTCACGGTGTTTCACTCTCTCGCTCGGGTTCATCTTCGATGAACCCTTCGCAGGGAAAATCCTACATCGAGCTCGAACACGCTCGAACGGAGTTTCCAGAGTCACACGCGCACCTCCTGCTCGACGAAGTGGAATTTGACGGGGAACCCCCGAGATCACTGGGGTGCGATGTTTCCCGCTCAGCGGCAGCGGAAAACGAGCACGACTAAAGTCGCTTCTTCGCAGGTCCACAATTGTTGTGTCGAAAAAGTACGTTGATGGGTACCAGAGACACTACGAGGTGTCTCGACTTCCAGACTCTGAGATGATCCAGATTGCGGAAGTCTTTTTTGAAGGTGACATCACGGTGCCACAAGGTCAACAAAACATCAGGACCTTCTTGACCGACCTCGACTTTTCGCACGATCGTGACATCTTCCCGACCCCGAAGGATTTCGTCACGGACCTCCTGTGTCCCTCCAAACTCGATCCCTGGTCGCACGTCGGACACGTGGTCATGGAGCACGGGTGCGTGAGTCGACGCGTGCGGAAGCACTCAACGAAGGGTCACATGTTGTGTTTTCACGCAGGTACTCATTCAGCATGGTCCACGAAAACTACCTCGACAGCACCCGAAAGGACCCCATGGAGCTGTGTGAGTGGATGTCACTGGCTGACACGCAGGATGACTACTCAAAGTCGGCGGTCTTCTTTTCATTTTTAGGCGTCCTTGTTCCCAGCATCATCCTGAAAAAGTCTCTCGACGCGAAGAACATCCGACCCGGGAGCTCGTGGACCAAATTCAATAATCAAAAGGTGCGGAGAAGACGCACCGAACGTCGATCACTTCTGACAAGCGTGATTTCCAGATGCGGGAGAAAAAGTACGCAGCCATGTCGAGGAAGATTCCCCTCGACGTGGACGCGCTCACCGTCCTCAACGCCTACTGCCTCAAGGATGACCCCTGCGCCATCTCCAAACTCAAGGCGTACGGATTGCAGTCGAGCGACCTCGACGTCATGAACCACCTGATGCTCATCAACAAGATGAAACCCAAGGCACTGGCGGCGATCAAGAAGAAGTTAAAGGGGGTGTGACCAAACAAAAAAAAATGGGTTGTTTTCCTTCCCGCGAGAAAATCAGTTCCAAAATAATAAATGATTTTAAAAAACTCTATCCACACGAAATCTTCACAGACATTGACAGTGAAAAAGAGAAACGAATGAAGACGCTCGAGTCATTATTTCGTGAGCACTTTGAAAAGAATGATGGAGGAGTGCTCTTGATAGATGATTACGTGAGATTGGACAAAGTGAACTGGTATCATTACTTCTACTGGTATCATGCTGGTAAACTTCTTAGACAACTTGTTAAACCTAATGGTGATGACAGAAGTGATAACCTTGACATAATATTACCAATCCCTGAAAAGTATGCAAATGGTTTTCTACAAATTATAAGTGACGATGAAATATATGCCCTGATCGATCAAGTTGTCAAAGTTCCACATACTCGTAGCATTGAAGTGTCTACAATGAAGGGTTGCATATGGAAATACAAGGTTGACATTCGCCACGTGCACTCGACTCATCACATGAACACCAACGGAATCTTGGCTCCACCGGGACCGTAGGTCACCGCGTAGAGGTGTCTCGCCGGTCGACTCGGAATGTTTGGAACTTCGCGGATCGGGGATGCAAAAAAAAAAGAGACATTATTTATGGAACGAGAGAGGTCAGCACGAATAATCCAGGGTGCTTGGCGAGCGAGTCGAGGCGGATGGATGCCTGCAAATGCGAGGAACGCTGGGTTCCGAAATGCCGTCTTGGCTAATCGAAATGGTGGACAGAAATACGGAGGGACTACATCGTATGGAACCGTGACGAAGATCAAGGGTCCATTTGTCAAGAAAACCATGAAGATCACAGGTGACGATATGAAAATATTCACGAATGAAGTCCGAGTCGGGAGCCTGCCTGGCATCAAACGCGTCGGTCCCAAAATTTACGCGTGGCGAGTGCTTCGAGATAGTAGAGATAGAATCACATCTGCAGAATACATCATGGATGATTTTACTGCTGTCCCCCCTGATCACGTCGTGTTCACATTGCATCAATACGCACACGCGTTAAATTCGTGCCCTCGTGCCGACGATCCTATATTTCCTTTGATGAAGAAGACTCTGACGAATTTTTGGCGAATTACAAAAGGGTACCACGGAGATCTACACATGAACAACATGGCAGTTGTGATAAACAAGAAGACGACCATGCCTCTTAAAGTGATCATCTTCGATTACGGATCCCACAAAAAGTTCAAAAATTTTCCTGGTAACGCAGCATGCTTTGAAGACTTTGTGAAGAAGATTGACGAAGAGTTCACAAAGCGCTTCTCGAAATCCAAGACTGTCTACGGATATCTGAACGATACAGGCACGAGGGTTGCAGAAGGGCGACGCGGTCAGCCCCGAAGGTCAAACGCGAATATGCTTCGTCACTTCACCATGCGAAGCAAGCGAAATGTAAACAACAGCATGATGCTACACTTGAACCCGAGTGATAAGGTCCTCAACGTAATCAGAAGGAAACCCACCTTTCGTCCTGGTGACGATATGTTGAAGAGGTACCGAAAATTGTACCCAGGGAAGACAAAAGAGGAACTTCGAAAAGGACTCGGAAGAACGTTCGCAGGATTAGATTATAATAAAAACAAAACCTTGCGAAATAACCTCGCTCATAACGTCCCGAGTATTAAGAATAAAGCGTCGTTCAATGCTGCCGTGGCAAACGTCTCCAAGCTGACACCCTTGAAAACAAATGATCCAAACAAAGTCACAGCGCACTACAAAAACTTGTACCCGCTCCGAGGCAACAATTACATACGTAGCATTGTGAGGAAACATTACGTGTAAGGTCTCCACGCGTTTTGAATCTTCGCGCTGTGATGAAGCATTGCTGCTGTACTCGCGGCAAGCAATCCGAGACCCAACGCCCTGAGTCGACTCCTGCTCTTTACTGGCGAGTTGTTGAGAACACTGGCTGGGTGACTCGGAACCACATTCTTGTTCTTCCGTGGGATGCTTTTGCGTGCCAGGTGACCACGGTAGACGCGCTGGATGTTTCTCGCGGCAAAGTTCTTCACAGGTCCGAACCACGCCGGCTCTGACGCCTTGTGCCTTCGAAACGCCCGTTGGATGTTCGTGGCGGCGGCTTTTTTGTACGCGAAGTTCTTTCGATGACGAAATCCTCGAAAGGCTCGCTGAATGTTCACCGACGCGGAATGTTTCAACGCGAGTGAGGCGCTCTTTCGCGACGCAGACGCTCTTTTCATCGGAGAAACGTGCCTGAGTCGTCGACGGGCCATTCGCAATTGCGCTGAAAATGTTTTTCCGACAGGGTCCCGACGAACGCGGTGGCCACGAAAGATCCTCTGGATATCTGTCGCGGCGGCTCGCTTCATGGCGGGGCTGATCTTCCTTCCGGCACTCTGAATTCGAGGTGACGTCCCCTTCGCGAATGACATTTGACTCCGACGCTTCGCTATCATTGCACTGAGACTCATGTTTGCTTCTGACACCCATTTTTATTGTGCACCACAGGGTAATGAAGTGGGTGACTGCGATCTTGATCGTCATCCTGATTTGGGTCCTGGCGCGCCCACCAAAAAGGCGCGGCGCCTTTGACCTCCTCGAGGACGGTTTTCAGGTGCATCGAGGCGTCCTGAGTCCCTCGGAGGTGGAGTCTCTGAAGCGCATGAGCAACAAGTCGGTGAAAGATGCCTTGATGACGCATCAGGGGGTGCTCGAGGTCGTCAAGTCTTTGGGTCCAGGGTACGAGTTCCAGGATTACGTGTTCATCCTGAAAAAGTCGAGCATCCACACGTGTCATCGCGACGCCAACGGGGACCTGTTCAACAAAGGGCAGATGAATCCGTCGTACACCATGATCGTCTTCCTCGAGGGGTCGGACAACTGTCTCGAAGTGGCACCAGGATCCCACGACGGGAGGAAACTGAACCCAGAAGGAACCGTGCCGGTCCCCTGTCGCGCCGGAGACCTCTTCCTGTTCGACGCGAACCTGGTCCACGCGGGGGCCATCGGACCGGACAGGCTTCGAGTGCAGATGAAGGTGACGCATCGCGACGACAGGGACACCATCTGGTACTACGAAAACTACAACAAGGTGGCGGACCACGACAACCCCTTGCCTGACGCGATCAAGGGGATCCACCAAAAGGCGTCGTGCGCGTTCCCGTTCGTGGCGGACATGGTGCAAGATGAAGTCAAAAAGAGTTACACTGGGGAGGTCTCTGATCAACAAAAGGCCTACTCGCAATTCTTCTACGGCAACCAGGACTTTTACGACTTGAAGGACGCGTTTTAGAACATACTCGAATGCAAAACGCGCTCTCCTTCGGCAATACATCAACGCGGGGAATGACTCGGTTCGTGCCACAATTGCATTCGATGGAGCATGGCTGTCTACTCCAGACAACGGAAATTCGTCAAATGAAAATGACTAGTGTCCCTGCTTCGACGGCACGTAGACGCCTCGTATCTGGAAGTGATCGCAGACGTGCTTCAAGTACGAGATGTTGTCCTCGTAGAACACTGCTGACTCAGCGCTCTTGATGACGTCGGCGAACGGCGTGAGACCCTTGATCTTCATTGGTC
>Ga0255210_1000593_pt1 | contig 12661 bp, 13 predicted proteins | sample Miss_Yuk_RepA_8d_FD_188422 | JGI IMG/M metagenome (GOLD analysis project Ga0255210, IMG submission 188422) | Freshwater microbial communities from Mississippi River, Louisiana, United States - Miss_Yuk_RepA_8d | ecosystem: Environmental > Aquatic > Freshwater > River | place: USA: Louisiana...
TCTTCCGTATCAAAATTGTTGGATTCTAATAATAAATCGTTATCGAAAATTCGGATATCTACAATGAAATCATCCACTATAGGTATTATTTCAGGAACTACTGAGACCAGGGGACTCGGATAAGAATAATCGTCTTGGGAAACTTGGTCGGGAACGGCAGGGGGCAATGAAACAGTCATTTTAATTATCAGGAAATGCGGGCTATGATTTCAATTTGATTTGCAATTATAGATTTCAATTTTTTATTCCTCTTGAATTGCTAACATACTTAAAATACTATTAACACGAGATTGCGTCATATCAATGTCTCCACAAATCAATGTCATATCAGTATTATTAAGATAATCGGTGTTATAATCAGAATAAGTCAAGTCATTAAATTCAAAAATGCCATCGATATAATTATATACAAACATATCCGCTTCTACATGATAACATTCATCAAAATTTAAACCATAAATTGTATTTAAGAATTGCTTCAATCCATTTCGACTATATACAAAATGATATTGATTCAGTTCATCATTATCACTATCCATAGTCATTCCATAAACATGATAATTATTTAATACAGGGTCATATTGAACAAAACAAGTATTTTTCAATACTTCCATATGTTTAGTGATACGCAATACTAGATGAGAAGTTGCCATTTTTATGATACCGAATGAATACTATTTATAAGAGTCATTTTTTATATTAGTTTGAAAGTTATGCCAATATTACCATCAACATCCTCCCAAATCCCGGAAATTTTAATATAATTTGTAGTTCCAATATTTCTATTTTTTAAAGAACAATAATCTCCATCGATGAATTTATATTTTTGACTTAGGAAATCCGATAAACGCAAAATTTCTTTATACGTCTTTTCCGGTGTTAATCTAGCATACGCAAGCAAAATTTGTTTTTCTATATTGGATAATAATTGATAAAATGTGATGTCGATTGTACTAGAATTCGTTTGAAATGGAAATAATATGTAAATACTATTCATTGTATAATTTGGTGTTGAATAAAACACTTTTGTAAAATATCCATCATTCATTATCATATTTTTCTTTTTATCGAGAAATTCAGTCCATTGAACTTGAAATTCTTTTTCTGATATAGATAGTATCATCTTCTAATTTTATAATCATTATTATTTTATATATGTATATACATCGATTAGAACTCTTCTAGATAATGAATCATTGGATTCGCACATACATGAACACTATGAGACAATCGATGAAATTCAGCCTGTCCTTCATGTTCATATTCGCTTTTTCCGTCTTCAATTGCTAACATCGGATATATTAATTGTCGAGTGGGTGATTCTTTTGTTAATATCCAGTCCGCACTAAATTGTGCTTTTCCATAATTTTCCATTAACCATCGTCCATCTGCGTATTTATATACTAATAATTCAGCATAAGAACGTGAAACCATATACATTTGTGTCCCCCAAATTTCGAAACCATATTCATAAAAACGATAATCGATTTTCTCTCCGTTTTCTAAATCAACATAAGCATGTTTTCCACAATAACGAAATTCATTCGTATTATATTCTGATAAAATCGGATAAGATATCAAATAACCTAATAAAATAAGGTCTAATTCTTTCTCTCGTATTGTTGGAATAATATCATCCAGTTTCATTTTAAACGCTTCATCTAACATGATATCATCTTCACAACAAATCATGTAATCATCGGTTGAGTATAATAGAAAATCTTGCATCATATCGAGATGACCAAACATACAAGACCAGCATTTTTTTGTATGGTCGGATATATTTGGAAGAGCCTTAATTCGAGGGTCATCGAAGGAACAACCTGGATAAAAATGTGATATTTCTTCAATGCCACATTTTTGAAATTGTTTCCTCATATTTTCATTTCGTTGTGGATTGTTATAATTTAAACACCCTATAAATACCATTCTTTATAATATATATATTTTTTATTCTCTTTGTTTCTTTATTTCTTTGTTTTGTTGGTGTTGTTGGAAAGGATAAAAATAGATGTTATCTTATTATAGATAACATGTCTACATCCGATGATTTAGAAATCAAAGAATCTTGTGTAAATGATAAATGTCAAATTAAAGACATTTTCGAAGAAAATAAGGAGAGAAATAAAGATGATGATGAAAATAATACATTTTGGGGAGAGAATCCAAATATATTATTGAAACAATCCCAATTGACTGAATTGTTTCCCACAGAAGACATGTCTTTCTCTCGCAAATTAAATGCGATTAGTCGTCTATTGATTCTAATATCAGTGATTACTTATTTTTATACCCAACAAGTGAGTGTATTATTGATATGTATTGCTTTGTTTGGATTGATTTATGGACTTTGGAGATATAAGAATTTAGATAGTATAAAACGAAAAATAGATACAGAAAGAATTGGCGATTTAGAAGGTTTTAAAAATCCGGCGGATAAGATTATTGCGGACCAATTAGAGGCAAATCCAAAATTATCGACACAAGTATTTCAATCACCAACCGCCGCAAATCCTTTAGGAAATGTTCTTATACCAGAAATTGTAGATACTCCGAATCGTAAACCGGCACCTCCTTCTTATAATCAAAAAGTGAATAAGGATATATTGGATAAAACGAGTGCGATGATTCAAGGATTAAATCAAGATTTTCCTGATATCACAGATAGATTGTTTGGAAGTATAGGTGATCAATTTGCGCATGAACAATCCATGCGACAATTTTATACCATGCCTAGTACAACTGTACCAAATGACCAACAAGCATTTTCCGAATTTTGCTATGGGGGTATGATATCATGTAAAGAAGGAAATCAATTTGCTTGTGCTCGTAATTTACAAAGATATAATAACTACTAGGGGGAACGTAGTTCCCCCTTGCCCCCTCCTTTTGCCCCCTCCTTTTGTTTTAACTTATCCTCTTAATTTGATTTATTATCAAAAAGCATGGATGTGTCAATAAAAAATATCGATTCATTTTATATTATTATAAAATGAAAGGCGGTAGAATTCCTGTTTATAGAGACAATTTTTTCGCATTCAATGGTTCTCACAATGTTATTTTTAAAGAAAATTATATTTATAAAACACCTGTTCAAGATGCACCTACTATTGTTTTAGACAATCAAACATTTGATTATCGAGAAAGTCAACCTGGCGAGATAGAGACTGCAAATGCGAATTATGAAAAAGAACAAACCTACCATACAAATTTTAAAGATTGTGAGGTCTTAAAAAATGATAATGCAGAGATAGTATTGGATTACATCAGTATATTTGATAAGTTAGAATCCGATAATGAATTTATAAAAAAATACGGAAATTTAGGAATGGATTCTATTTTTAAAAACATATTAAACTGTAGAGAATCAGATACAAAAGAACATTCAAATTTCATTGAGTCACTGAGTAAGATATTTAAAATCAGCAACCCAGAAGGACAACCTCATATTGTAGGAGGTTTAACTGGGAAATATAATTTATTTAGTAAATATTCATTTATTGATGAATTGAAAACATTGATAACGATATTGATGTGTGACACAATTGATAGAAACAAAATAGAATCAATGTTGTTAGGAAATCGAACCAATGGAGGTACACCAAAAAAAACAGCAAAAAAAAGATTTTATTCGGAGGATGATATTGGCATTAGACCAATAAAAAATATATACACTAATAGAACCCGAAAATTGCCACCTCAAAAAAAACTCGAAGAGTATATAAAAAAATCACAAACACGATATGAAAATGAACAAAAATATGCTGAAAAAAACAAAAAGAAACAAATAGCAAAGAAAGCACAACAAGCGAATAATCAGGTTAATGAAACAATAACACCTGAAAAACAACGTTTTGTCAATATATGTGATTTTATGAAAGTTATGCATGTTTATACAGAAGCAAAGGAAGAATCATCTTTTAAAAAATATTCAGGGAACTCAATCGACAAAAATATTCTAGATTCGATGACGTATGAAGATTATATAATAAATACGTTTGAAAAACATATTCGCGAAAAAACTGATTTGGATAAATACGATAAATATATGAAGAAAGAAATAGATGAAATATTAGATTTAAAAGCAACCATATTTGATTATTTGAAAAATACACAATTGCGTTTTAAATTCAATGTAAGTGATGATTATGATTATGATGAAGATCTTGAAGATTATGAAGATGATGAAGAAAATGAAGAAGATGAAGATGATGATGACGATGATGACGATGATGACGATGAAGAAGATGATGACGATGAAGATGATGATGACGATGAAGATGATGAAGATGATGAAGTAAATATCGAAGATATTCAGTTAGAAAATGAAGATGAAAATGAAGATAATCGTAGGGTTCGAGTACAAAATAATCGTATAGTTCCGTTAACTAATAAAAAACATGTTATATATAGAGACCCTAATATTGCCAAAGAAATCGGTATTGATTTGGGTTCTTTTATTATTTTATATTACATTAAAATGCGGTTTAATAAACCATTATTAGAAATGAATAATCGTGATATTGGAATAGAACCATTATATCCATTATATCCTATATCTAAAAAATTATTTATCGATACATTAATAGGTAAAGAAAATATTACAAAAATCGAAAATGTGGAGACTGGATTTGATATTCTTATTTATCCAAAGGTAGAAAAATATGGAGTTAAAACAAAAAAATTTGGTAAATATTCGGAATGTGCTGGGAGAGGCCTTTTTGAAATCGTCAAGTTTATTGCTCTAGGAGAAGACCATAAGTTTCATAGTGAATATTTTCCTAATAAAACATTAGATAGTGTAAAAGAATTGTTTAATAATGAAAAATATAATACGTTTTTAAAAATGGGAATAAATGAAGGCGAGGCGTTTTCAGAATTCATGGATATAATGAATGACAAAAAAGAATTCGGACTCAAGTATGTTAAAGGAAAAAATTATGAACTAGAACCTTTGGAGATGAATTCTTATTTAAATTATGTATTTAATGGAATTAAAACACATGATAGTAACTATGAAAAACGTAATCGTGTACCTGAAATAAAACATCGTTCTCCAATAGAAATTGAAATAACATTTGATAAAAATGATATTATTTTAGAAAATCCTTTTATTGTATTGAAACTAGAAAACACAGACGGACATACAGAAACAAGTTATAAAATAAAATCAGAAAAAGATAAAATAGAAAATGTGGAATTTGCAAATAATATGTATTTGAGATTTTTAGTTTTTAAGGAGGTTAAAATTAAAACTCTCAATTCTAAAAAAATAACAAACATGCGAAGTATGTTTAAAACTTCACCTCGATTGATTTACAATTTAAGTGATTTGGATGTATCAAATGTAAAAATAATGAAGAATTTGTTTTTTGAATGTGCATGGTTGGATCAACCATTAAATTGGGATGTATCGAATGTAACAAATATGGAAAGTATGTTTGACCATTGTGTTGATTTTGATCAACCATTAAATAGTTGGAATGTATCAAATGTAAGAAGTATGGAAAATATGTTTAGTAATTGTGCAAAATTCAATCAACCATTAGACAATTGGGATATATCAAATGTGACAAATATGCATGGTATGTTTTATAATTGTTTTGAATTTAATCAACCATTGGCCACATGGAATGTATCAAATGTAAGAAATATGAACGGTATGTTTAGTAATTGTGCAAAATTCAATCAACCATTAGGGTACGTCGATGACGCGCACCCTGGTTGGGATGTATCAAATGTTACAGATATTAGTACTATGTTTCAAGGTTGTGTCGAGTTTAATCAACCTTTAAATAGTTGGAATGTATCGAATTTAAGAAGTCTGAGATCTATATTTATGTATTGTAAAAATTTTAATCAACCATTGGACAATTGGGATGTATCAAATATAATATATATGGGATATATGTTTTATGGTTGTAAAATTTTCAATCAACCATTAAATAGTTGGACTATATCAAATGTAAGAAATATGGAAAATATGTTTACTGATTGTGAAAAATTCAATCAACCATTAAATGATTGGGATGTATCAAATGTGATAAATATGGATGGTATGTTTTATAGTTGTTCTGAATTTAATCAACCATTGAATAGTTGGAATATATCGAATTTAATAAGTATGCGTAGAATGTTTTATGGTTGTACCAAATTCAATCAACCTTTAACCAATTGGAAAATGAACAGTGTTGCAAATGCAGATTCTATGTTTGTGGGTACTTCATTTGACGAGTCAAATTTGCCAACAAATCTAAAGGCACAACTAAAAAAACAAATGTTTAACAGATTTGGTGGTGGTAAGTTCACAAGAAAGGCAAAAAAACGATACAACAGAACTCATAAACGAACCTAATATTTTAGTAAATATATTATTCTTATAATAATATATGGAAGGTGGATATGTTGTATGTATTCCGAGTTATAAACGCTCTCACATTTGCAATGATAAAACATTGACAACTTTAAAAAATGCAGGAATTCATTCGAATCGAATTTATGTTTATGTTGCGAATAAACAAGAATATGATGAATATTTATCAGTTCTTGATAAATCTCTCTATCATCGATTAATTATTGGTGAAAAAGGAATTGTACAACAACGTCAATTTATCATGGATCAATGGCCAGAAGGAAAACAAATTGTTTATTTAGACGATGATGTTGAAAAAATAGATTTGAGTCTCTCACCAAGATTTCGCGGAAAACCTCTTGACTATTTTATTCGTAATGCGTTTTCCGATTGTAAAGAAATGGGAGCATTTACTTGGGGTGTTTATGCTGTTTATAATCCTTTCTTTCGAAAAGGACGCAAAGAACTCTCGACAGAATTGAATTTTATTGTTGGAACTGTTTATGGAATTATTAATCGTCCTCATTTAAGGTCAATACGTGTAACTGCGGCATTAAAAGAAAATGGTCAAAAAGAAGATGTTGAGAGAACAATTAAATATTTTATCCATGATGGAATCGTTTTGCGTTATAATCGTATTGGATTCGTTACAAAATATTATGGAACTGAAGGTGGATTAGGTCGTTTCGAAGAGCGTATTCAATCTGGAATCAATATTAGTAAAGCATTTGCCAAATTATATCCAGATTATGGACATATTAAAATGCGGAAAAATGGAATGGCTGAATTTGTATTGAAAAAAATACCGGCGAGAATTGGGCCAAAGGATGAAGAATCTATCTCTCATAAAACAACCAAAAAACAAAAAAAGAAACAAAATACTAGAAAACATTCAAACACATTAAAAAGATTTTTTCATTAATTTCTCACCGCCTGAACAAAAATTGAAAGACATGATTGCGAATGCAATCTATATCATAACAAGAAGAATACCAACAAGATAATCAAAATGCCTGTCCGAACTCGCTCCCAAACTGCTAACACCAATGTCGATGTCGAAGAAGAAGTAAAAGTAGTAGTGACCGAAAAAACACCCGTTCCAAGAACAAAGAAGATTGTTCCTTCTCAAGAAGAGAAAAGAAAAGAAAGAGATGAATATAAAAGACGTGTATATGAACGTAGAGCCAAATTTATTGCTGAAAATAATTATGCGGATTCACCTGTATTGGAATTAATGAGAAAAGCGAAAAGAGAACTAACTGATGATGAATTTTGGTCATTTTATTTCTATGTATCGGACCTTCCAATGGGAGGAAACCAAGCGTGTTGGATGAGTGTTCCCAAAGATAAAAACAGGGCTGTGGCTCTTTCATGGTTACATAGATTTATGAAATTAGTCACAGAAGGAATGATTTGGACCAAGACATGGAATGAGACTAAGAATGGAAAACGATATGATAACTATGTGATTAGATGGACTAAAATGGATGACATTGTAGCGCTTCATAAAAACAAAATCTTCTTAGAATATGATGACGTTGAATTTTAAACATTTGTCCCTTTACACCTTTAAAATACCGATTAAAAATTGAAAGTCATCATTGCAAATAAAATCAATGGTATAATAAGATATAATAAGATATCAAAATGCCTGCCCGAACTCGCCCCCAAACTCCTTCTCAAGATAATAAAAAATGGCTTGAGCATAGAGCTCAAATCATTCTGGAGAATAATTATGCCGAAACTGATGTGTTTCAATGTTTAAGAGAAGCCAAGGCATCATTAACTCCTCGTGGTTTTGCATCATTGCACTTTCTAATTTCAGAAAACCTCCCAAAAGGAGAACAAAATAGTTGTATTATGTTGGTTTTCTTGAATGATGAAGATCATAAAAATGCGTTTAATTGGTTTCGTAAACTCATGAAATTACTTACAGAAGATTTGACGTATCGTTTTGAACAAGATGAAGATTCAGATACAATGTATGAGGTGGATGTGAATTGGACAAAGATGCATAATATTGTAAAACTTCACTTGGATGATATCTTTGTTCCAAGATGGAAATCAGTTCCTATTTCACAACTCGAATTTTAAACTAAGACATGTGAATTGTGGTGAACAAAAACAAAAATGACATTAAAATAAAAAGTGAACTGTTCATTTCTCATTTTGTAATTAAATATTGTAAAAAAGATTTGTATAAAAAAATGGGACCCTTTGGGTCCCATTTTTTTACAAAGACTCTTCCATAAAACATTTTTATTCACTTATTATTTTTTGTTGTTTTGTTGTGTTTTATACAAAATGTTTGTCAGCAAAGTGTTTGCGCAATGCGTCCAATAGATTCGTATCAAATAATGTTTGATTTTGGTTGGATGCGGCGACTTTGTCGATGTCTTGATTGAGTAAGCCATCGAGAAGAAGGAAATCAAGTTGAAATTTGGAAACTGGAATAGTAGTTCTCGCTCTGATAAAATTCGGTCCAAATCTACGAATAACAAATTTAGGATTCACCGGTTCGTGGTCGACAGTGTCTTTTGCGATGTTATGAATATGTTTGACGATGGCATTGTCCGTACTATTCAAATAATCCAAAACTCTGACAGCATTGTATGCATCTTTTGTCAAGAAAACACATGCGTCAACGGCTTGACTATAGGGAACATAATCTGGGGTGATGACATAGTACATAAATAAAACTGGATGAGGCGTATATCTACGCTCACCGAATCCAGACAATGATTTTCCTTCCTCTTCTTTAATTTGTTGTCGAATTTGTTGAAGTCTCTCTTCATGAAGTCTCTCTTCAAGCTGTTGAGACATATTGATTGATTCAATAAAAGTAGTATAAGTAGCAGCGGGCATTTTGATAATCAGGTTCAACTCTTATTATATCATTGATTTCATTAAACAAAACAACATTCAATTTTTCTCGAATAAATAGAATAAACAGAATAAATAATAATATTATAATATTATAATACTATATGTATACTCATCCAGTTGCCTCTCGTTATCCTGCGCCATATAGTTCTGCTGTTTGGAATTTTGGCAATAGAACCATTATTATGCGTACACTTTGGATTTCTCTCGCTTCCGCTCAACAACGTCTTGGTGTATCTGTCGTTACTGATGAAATGCTCGAAGAAATGGAGAGACAAAAATCCGAAATTAACACACGTACAATTCAAGATTATGAAATCAAATATGGACACGATATTATGGCTCATATTCATGCTTTCGGTGATTTATGTCCAAATGCCAAAAAAATCATTCATCTTGGTGTCACAAGTAATTTCATTAATGATAATACAGATGCTATTTTGATTCGTGATAGTATGTCACATATTCATGTATTAGGGACAAAATTATTCGATGTTTTAAAGAATCGTTCTCTCGCATATCTGCATGTTCCCACACTCGCTTATACACATTTACAACCGGCGCAATTAATTACTATTGGAAAGAGATTTACAATGTGGAATGCGGATTTATTAGAGGATTTAAAAAATATTGAATATCGTCTCTCACATATTCCATTTCGTGGTGTAAAAGGAACGGTTGGTTCAGAAGATACAATGTTGAAATTATTTGAAGGAAATCATGAAAAATGTACAATGTTGAATCATATGTTAGCAACTGAATATTCCTTTGGAAAAACAATTCCAATTTGTGGACAGACATATTCAAGGAAATATGATGTAGAGATATTTCATGTGTTGAGTGGCATTTGTCAAACCGTGTATAAAATGGCGAATGATTTGCGATTATTAGCGTCACATTCTCTTGTGAAAGAGCATTTTACAGAACATCAAGTCGGCTCTTCCGCGATGCCTTATAAACAGAATCCGATACATTTAGAACAGATTTGTTCTCTCTGTCGATATGTGATTGGACAAGAATCAGTAATTGCGAATACATATATTAATCAATGGTTGGAACGTTCTCTCGATGATTCGGCTGTAAAACGCATATTATATCCGGAATGTTTTATGTTAGTAGAATATATTTTAAATACAACGATAGAGACAATTCGAGGATTAGTGATTCAAGAAGATGTTGCGAGAGAACAAGTCTTTATGAAAATGCAATATGTATTATCTGAGGAAATTATGATACGAGGAGTTAAAATGGGATATGATCGGCAACAACTTCATGAAACCATAAGAAAAATATTGATTCATAATACAGAAGATTCGACACATCTCTTGGATATTTATAAAAAAGATGAAACACTGAAACGAATTATTGAAGAAGGAGGCATTCATTTAAATCCACATAATTATATTGGACGTTGTGTTGAACAAGTACGGAATTTTTATTCATCAGTATAAACTCTTGTGTAAAGGCGTAGAAAAACATCTTGTTCATAATATAAGAAGATGTTTTGTAAATATAAGGATATTTTTGGAAAACCAAAAGAAGGAGTTCATTCCTATCGCATAATGAATATTGCTGTTGTTGATTTGACTCTTACATTGATTGGCGCATATATTTTATCGATTTTATTAGGAATTACTTATTGGAAAACGGCGGTTGGATTGCTTATATTAGGTATTTTTGCTCATTTATTATTTTGTGTGGACACAACAGTGACCATATTTGTAAAGAAGATATTGGGTTTATAATAGATATTGTTTCATATGTTCGTGAAACATGATTTCCGCTCGACCTGGACTATACAATATCAGTTGTTCTCTAAGTATTTTACATATGGGATTTTTTATTCCATATTTTACCTCGATTGTCTCTATAGTAGAGTCAATAATACAGCGTCGTGAATTGAACGCGGATGGATATGAGCCAAATACATACGCCCTAGGGAATCCATTATAGTCTAAGAAGACATCTCTTTGTTGTGCGGTCAAACTCCAAAAGCGTTCCAATTCTTCTTCGGGGTCTTCATAATCAGGAATCATATCGACAAGAGCATCGATATCGGCCAAAGTAATGTTATTTGATGACATTATTGATATAGAATATAAATTAAACAAAAACACATAAAAATAAATCAATTTTGTGGAGGGATGGTAGAAAACAAAAATATCCAAAAAGTATACGTTCAAGTATATGATACTCTAGGAATAATTTCTTTGTCTATGAATAAGTATGCCATCATTATTTGATTTAGTTCGTTTTGCATTATTATTTTTTATGGTTGATATTTTTTATTTGTTCTCTACGAGAGAATTATCGGGTCGAGTTATTGCGGATGTTCAAAGGGTCGCTTTACAAATGAAACCTCTCGGTGCTATTATTGTTTATTTTGCGATTGCGTTTGCTTATTTAATGTTCGCAAGAAAAGACGGTTCAATACAAAAATCATTCTTATTAGGCGCAACCATTTATGCGGTTTTCGATTTTACGAATTATGCGATTTTTAAGAAATATCCTCTATGGTTTGCATTAATGGATACTCTTTGGGGAGGTATTTTATTTGCGATAATTGCCTATATCGATACAAAATGGGTGTAATAACACGACAGTAATCATAGAATACGTTTATTTAAGAAAACGTCTTCCGAGTTCATTTGATATATATTGATTATCATAATAATGATAACATTCATTAAATGCATAACTTGGAGTATCACTTAATAAATCTTCATCCCATACAATATTATTTTTATGTACATTAATCCAATTTATTAATTTCTCAGAGTTGTTTATTATAGCACGTGCATGTATCATCAAAAACCAATTACATCGAATATATAATTTTGGACAACAATATTCATTTAATATTTTTATCCATTCATCGTCGTTATCAAATAAATCGACATGCATTTCATGTTTATCGAGTTCATCGATTCCTTTTTTTCGTAATTCATATTTTTCAATATAATTTTGAATTACACCATTTTTCAAAATTCCATCTTTTAATATTTGTGTATATTTTTGATTGCTTAGTTGATTAGAATAATTCCACCAACAAGCAACCGCACACCAAATTGTTGAATTAGTTTCGCCATTTGCTATCAGAATGTCAACTAATTTAGAATAATTTGAAATACTTAGATTTGAAAAAGTTTCTGGTGTTATACAGCAACTAATAACATAGTCAGATGCAGATGTTTTAATATACAAATCACTCAATTTACTTCGAGTTTTTTCCAAATATAATAATGTTTGTTCACCATTGCAATTGTACAAATCTGGATAATTTTTCCAAATACAACCTTTAAAATTGCAAGGTATTTTAATTAATATATTATTCTTTTTTTCGGTTGGTTTATATTTTTGTATTTTTTTTTTCACATCTTTAAATGTTCCATCCAGATTTTTACAAAATAAATGCCATTCATTTAT
>Ga0255210_1000596_pt1 | contig 12644 bp, 13 predicted proteins | sample Miss_Yuk_RepA_8d_FD_188422 | JGI IMG/M metagenome (GOLD analysis project Ga0255210, IMG submission 188422) | Freshwater microbial communities from Mississippi River, Louisiana, United States - Miss_Yuk_RepA_8d | ecosystem: Environmental > Aquatic > Freshwater > River | place: USA: Louisiana...
TGCAACGCTCCTTGAGAGGATGCGATTTTACCGTCTGCTGCCCTCCTCTGGTGCGAAGCTTGCTTGTCTCCCCACCATGACCTCCGCCAATCTCCCCGTCGACTGGCACGCCCAGGAACTGCTGCTGCTGCACGAGGTGATGAAGCTCGTGGGCCGCAGCCTCTCGCCCGAGCCGGTGCTGCGCGAGATGCTGCACCTGATGAGCGAGCTGCTGGGGCTCAACCGGGGCCGCATCGTGCTGGTGGACGATGAAGACCCCCAACAGGCCCGCATCCACCTGGCCTATGGCCTCACGGCGGCCGAGCGCCGGCGCGGCCGCTACGCGCCGGGTGAAGGCATCACCGGCCGGGTGCTGGCCGGCGGCCAGGCCATCATCGTGCAGGACATCGACGCCGACCCGCTGTTCCTGTTCCGCAGCGTGCGGCGCGAACAGTTGCCCGAGGACACCGTGGCCTTCCTGGCCCTGCCGATCGAGGTGGACGGCCGTGTGGCCGGGGTGCTGGCCTGCCACCGCATCCGCAGCCGGCGCCGGCGCCTGACCGATGATCTGGCCGTGCTGCGCACCCTGGCCACACTGACCGGCCAGCTGCTGCAGCTCGAACGGTTGGTGCAGGCCCAGACCGCGCAGCTGCAGGCGCGCAACGCGGCGCTGACCCGCGCCCTGGACAGTGCCAGCGCCCGCTACGGACTGATCGGCCGCTCACCCGCCCTCCTGCAGGCCCTGGGCGAGCTCGAACGCGTCTCGCAATCGCAGGCCACGGTGCTGCTGCTGGGCGAGTCGGGCACCGGCAAGGAGCTGTTCGCCCGCGCGGTGCACCTGGCCAGCGGCCGGCGCGACCAGCCCTTCATCAAGGTCAACTGCTCGGCCATTCCGGACACGCTGTTCGAGTCCGAGCTGTTCGGCCACGAGCGCGGCGCCTTCACCGGCGCCACCCAGGCACGGCCCGGCTGGTTCGAACAGGCGCACGGTGGCACCATCTTCCTGGACGAAATCGGCGAGTTACCCCTGGCCATGCAGGCCAAGCTGCTGCGCACCCTGCAGGAAGGCACCCTGGTGCGCCTGGGCGGCCAGCGCGAGATCCGCATCGACGTGCGGCTGGTGGCGGCCACCAACCGCGACCTGGCGCAGGAAGCGGCCGCCGGGCGATTCCGGCAAGACCTGTACTACCGGCTGAACGTCGTGCCGATTCGGCTGCCCAGCCTGCGCGAGCGCCGCGAAGACATCCGCGACCTGGCCCTGCATTTCGTGAACCGCGCCAACCAGGCCCATCAGCGCAACGTGCACCTGGCTGCCGACGCCCTGCAGCGGCTGGAGCGGCTGGACTGGCCCGGCAACATCCGCGAACTGGGCAACGTGATCGAACGCCTGGTGCTGCTGGCCGATCAGGCCGTGGTGCACGCCAGCGACCTGGGGCGCTTCCTGCCCGCCGCCCCTGGCGCCCCCGACACCGCACCTGCCACCCCACGGGCTTTGGCCCCGGGCACACCCCTGGTGCGCGACTATCTGAGCGCCCAATCCCATGATGCCCGCCAGCTGTCCCAGGCCCTGGCCCTGCACGGCGGCAACCAGTCGCGCGCGGCGCAAAGCCTGGGCCTGACGCTGCGGCAGTTCAGCTACCGGCTGCGCAAGGCGGGCTTGCGCTGAAGCATCCGCTGGTCGCCTGCGGCGGCCTCATCGCGCCATCACCGGGGTTCATGCACCGGCGGGGCCGCCGGTGCATGGCTGTGCGAGGGGTCTGACCGGTGGGACGGTTCATTCGCGTGTGCCTTCCCCTGCACGTTCGCGTGCGCATCGGCGTGCACCCTGGTCTGGGCCAGATGCTGGTCGGCCACTTGCGACAGGGCCTCGCTCACTCGGAACTCGCTGAGCGATCCGGAGGGCCCGATCATGGCCACACGCTCACCGTCCTTGCTCAGGTGGAAGGCTTGCACCGGTGCACCCTGCGCTCTGGACTGCGCATGGCTGACAGCAGCCTCAGTGACGCGGTCGATCTGCTCATCGCCCACCCCCATCCGGCGCAGCCCCGGCCCGATCTGTTCTTGGGCTTGCTGGTGGTAACGCTGCTGCGCGGGCGAGAGCGTCACCGGCGGCGACATGCCGCGCTCGCGCATGGCTTCGCCGATGGCCTTGAGGTGACCGCGGTCGCGCCACTGTTCGTTCAAGGCGCTTTCCAGGCGCTCGGCCTGGCGCCGCTCGGCCAAGGCCTTGGGCCAGCCCTGATCCAGATCGTTGTGTGACTACGTGTTGGCCCTCAGCGCCTGGACCGTTCGCTCATCATGCGCGACTTCCCCCTGGTACTGGCGGTAGCGGTCCGACAGTTGGGTGTTGCTCAACGCGCGGTAGTTCTCCAGCGGTTCGTGGTCCAGGGCCCGCGGGTATCGGGCGTGAACCGCATCACTGAAGGCACCGCGCACGGCATCGTTTGGGCGCTTGCCGGCATCGATGTGACGGGCCAGCGCCGCCTGCACATCGTCCTTGTCGACATTGGGGATGCGCGCGTGCATCTTCTCCCACACCTGATCGACCTTCTCTCTTCCCTCGAAGTAGCGGTTGTTGCGCTCGGCCTCCTGCTGGAAAGCAGCGCTGGCCTGGTCGAGCCGGCCCTGCAGGCGCGCACGCTCGGCCGGGTCCTGGGCTTCGCTAAGGTCTTGCCTGAGGCCATTGACCTGGCGCAGCAGGCGGCCTTCTCTGGAGAGATAGTTATAGCCCAGATCACCCGCCTGGCGGCCCAGGTACTTGCTGAACTGCTGCAGGCGGGACTCTTCGTACTGTTTCTCCGCACCGTATGCCGCAGCACCTCCGGTGGCCAGTCCGCCCAGCACCGGCCCCGCCGGCCCGGTGACCGGGCTGGTCAGGGCACCCGCCGCCGCACCGGGAACGGCCCCGACGGTGGCGGCCGCGCCGGTGACCACCGTCTTCGTGGCCTGGTTGGCCGATTCTTCCGCGCTGCGCACCCACTGCTCGCGGGTGGAACGCGCGGTGTCAATGGCCGCGTCGACCTGGTCCTTGGCGTCGTACGCGCCGTAGGCGGTTCCGAGCACGCCAGCGGCTTTGATGGTGGGGCGCACGGCAGTGGTACCTTTCAGCGGCACATGCAGTCGGTTGTCCACGCTCCTCACGAGTTCGGCTGGTTCGTACAAGTTGCGATTAGGGGTCAAGTACTGTCGTGCGCCTCCAGTTTTATTCACCAGGCCGTCTAACTCACTTGTCGGTGCCACCGTATTCACGAAAGCCTCGGCTGGTGCCTTCGGGGTGATCCTATAGACGTCGTAGCGGGGTGCCTCGCTAGCAACAGGCAGGGCAAAATGATCCGAGAGATTCTTGCCTCCGTTCACCGCCGCGTTAAGGTCTTCCTCCTTGGCCCAAAACGGCGAGTGCGGCGATGGCTGGCTACCCTTTGGGACGATCTTGAACAATGGATCACTGTTGATCTCTATGCGAGGCAGTTCGCGGCCAGAGGCGATCTGGCCGATAGCTCTTGACTGCAGTTCGTCGTTCGTTAAGTTGGGCGAGGCATCCAGTAGCTGCTCAAGATACTTTGTTCCTTGCGGCGTATCCAAATAGTTCAGTGCAACCTGTCTGCCGACGCCCAGGGTTCGAAACGTTTTTGCCTTGTTGATGGTCTCGTCATCGAATCGCCGCTTCACCGATTCGGGCGTCAGATCGGGGCCAGTCATCAGCTGGACCTCTTGCGCTCTGCCTCCTGCCTAGCCCTTATGGCATCAATTCGGGCGTTGATTCGCTGCTCCTGCTCAGTCAGGCCCCCTCGAAGCTCAATCGCTAGCTGAACATATGCATCCCCAACGCTTGGGGAAGAAAACTGATCAAAGAGCCCTTCTGCCGAGACTGCCCAGAAGAAGGGCAACTGATCATCGCCGGCGAGGGGCATTGATGTTCCCTCTGCCTTTGCTTCCGCAATCACCGGCTGAAGGGCCTTGTACAGCCCCTGCACCTTCTCTTCGTTCGGATACTGCTGGCAAACCCACTCCAGGTGCTCTGCAGCGGCTTTGAGTTTGACCGGGTCGATCTTTTTGGTCATGGCGACTTCCCTGAGTTTTCTTTGTTGGATGCGCGGTTTGCACGCCGGACGATATTAATACATTCAGCGTATATCGAACTCAACACACCCAGCTTCGGTCCTGTGGACCCGGCCGTTGGGCAAATGCCTGCGCAAGGCAAGTTCGGGGATCAGGCGTTCTCAGTGCCGGCGTCGTCATCCACCAGCTTGTCCAGCAGCGAGGTCTTGACCCAATACGGCACCAGGTCTGTTTTCAGTTCCAGTTCGACACCGTCCGTGATCTCGGCCACCCAGACACGGTCACTGTCGGAGTTGTCGAACACATAGGCCCGATCGGCACAGGTGACCGCATCCGCCAGCAGCGACAGAGAACGGTAGTACCGCTGGACGATCTTGTCCCTGGGCACGTCGTGCTTGCCCAGCGCCACCCGATGGGCCACGCGCGAAATGTTGATTTCAGGGTCTTCCGTGGCCACGTAGTACAGGTATGTGCGGAAACCCTGCTGCCTTGCGCGGCAGAAGAAATCCACCTTGGCCCGCGCAGACATCACGGTCTCGAAAGTGAAAGACTCCTTGCGGCGCAACAGGTCATGGCGAATGAAGTCGACCAGCACCGAGGCGAAATACGAGTTCACCGCCACGCCATCGAACATCACCCGGTCTTCAAGCACATGGATGCTTTTTGCGCCGGCATCCAGGCCTTGCTGCCTCAGGAGGCTGGAAGCCGACAGGAAAGCAGACAGCTCAGTTTGGGTGGCAGTGACACCGTAAGGCGTCAACGACGCAAATCCCTTCGAGCGGATCTCGGCCTCGATATCGTCGGCGTTGACATAGACGCCCAGCCATCGGGGGTCCAACACATCCTTGAGCGTACTCTTGCCCGACCCGTTGGGGCCGGCAAACATGCGCAGCCGCGGCTGGACAGCGCTCATCCGGCGGCGGTGGCGCGGGGTTTGAGCTTGAGTTTGGTGCCCTTGGTGACTTTCACCGGACGGTGGAGATCACGAACCACCGTCTCGGTGCCATCGGCAAAAGTTTCCACCAGCTGGCCATTGACCGCCCGCAGCACCTTGCCACTGGTGGTCAACGCTTCGTGCTGCGCACGCTGGAAAGCGCCCTGGGCCAGCTTGGGAATGCCGGCCTCCAGGACGATCATGGATTCTTCCGTCAGCGGCTTCATCGGGTGGTCTCGCATCCGAGCAATCTAACAGCAAATTCACCCGCAGACCAGATCCCCCGCGTCCATCGCGGGCGGGCGCAGCAGGTCTTCGTCAATGCCCATCACCGCGCTGGCGCGTTCGACGGCCTGCCACAGGGCCGATGGCATCTTCAGGATCTCGTCCGGGGTGTCGGCCTGGGCGATCCAGGCGCTGATCTGGTGGTGCTGGTCGGCGGTCAGCAGTTCCAGGTGGAGCATTTCGTCGATGGTTTTCATGGGGGCTCCGGTCAGCGTGAAGTCAAATGGGCAGTCAGGCGGGCGTACAGCAGCCCAGCAAGGACCGCGCCAGCAGCCATGGCCAGCAGGCCGGGCAGGTGCCGCGTGGCGTCAATGAACACCGGCATGGGCGCCACCGCGTCCACCGTGCGCACGGCGGCCACCATGCCCACCCCGGCCGCGGCTGCCAGCAGCGCACTGCGCCCGGCCGGCCACCAGCGGGCCAAGGCGCTGGCCACCGGCAAGGCAAACAGCCAGCCCACGGCCAGGATGACGCCATAGACCGGCGCAAAGCCGATCAGGTCCTGGGCGGTCACCCGCAGCCAGTCGCTGGCGGGAATCTCCACACCCACGTCCACCAGCGCCCGCAGGTTCCACTGCGTCTGCACCACCGAACCCCAGGCCGCCGCCAGCACCCACGCACACAACAGCACCCCCAGACGTCGCGTCCAGCGAACTGATGGGGCATCATGGCGGGCACCGGATCTCATGCTGACCATTATGAAATACCTGCTTGCCTTGTTCCTGGCTGTGCTGAGCATGACCCCATCGGCCCAGACGGTGGCCTACCGCGTGGAGACCGTGACCGGCGGACTGGAGCATCCATGGTCGTTGGCCTTCCTGCCCGACGGGCGCATGCTGGTGACCGAGCGGCCCGGCCGCCTGCGCGTGATCGAGCCCGGGCCCGACGGCCGCCTGCAACTTCGCGCTGAGCCCGTGGCCGGCGTGCCGCCGGTGCTGGCGCGCGGACAGGCTGGCCTGTTTGACGTGCTGCCCGACCCGGACTTTGCCAACAACCGCCGGCTGCTCCTGTCGTTCGCACACGGCACGCCCGAGGCCAACCACCTGCGCGTGGTCAGTGCCCGGCTGAATGGCAACGAGCTGAAAGACCTGCGGCCGGTCTTCACCTCACAGCCGGCCAAGACCGACACCCAGCACTTCGGCGGCCGCATGGCCTGGCTGCCCGACGGCACCCTGGTTTTTGGCATGGGCGACGGCAACCTGGAGCGCACCGACGCGCAACGCCTGCACACCCACCTGGGCAAGTTCATGCGCATCCGCCCCGACGGCACGGTGCCGGCCGACAACCCCTTTGTGAAACGCGACGGCGCCCTGCCCGAGATCTTCAGCACCGGCCACCGCAACCCACAGGGTGTGGTGGTAATGAACGGCGTCATCTACGCCCACGAACACGGCTCACGCGGCGGCGACGAACTCAACCGCCTGACCCCCGGCGCCAACTACGGCTGGCCCATCACCACCGGCGGCGTGGACTACACCTTTGCCCGCATCACCCCCTACCGCAACCTGCCCGGCATCACGCCGCCGCTGACCGAGTGGACACCCTCCATCGCCCCGGCGGGCATGGCGTGGGTCGACAGCGCGCTGTTCCCTGCCTGGCGCGGCAGCCTGCTGGTGGCCGCCCTGGCCGAACGCAGCGTGCGCCGCGTGCCGATGGGCAGTGACGGCACCCCCGGCCCGCAGGACGTGCTGTTCAAGGAACTGGGCGAACGCATCCGCGATGTGCGGATGGGACCGGACGGGGCGGTGTTCCTGCTGACAGACAACCCGCAGGGGCGGGTGTTGCGGGTGGTGCCAGCAGTGCCCTGACCCGTTTCACATGTAAGGGGGCTGGGCGCGTCAGGCCTTCGAGCCCGACAGCTTGAAAATCGCCACCGCGTCCACCAACTGCTGGGCCTGTGTCCGCAGGCTGGAGGCGGCAGCGGCACTCTCTTCCACCAGGGCCGCGTTCTGCTGGGTGGCGTGGTCCATTTGCGTGACCGCATGGCTGACCTGAGCCACGCCATCGCTCTGTTCCGTTGAGGCCGCGCTGATTTCACCCATGATGTCGGTGACGCGGCGGATGGATTCGACGATCTCGGCCATGCGCTGACCCGCTTCATCGACCTGTACGGTCCCCTGCTCGACACGCTCCACGCTGTCGCCGATCAGGCGCTTGATTTCCTTGGCAGCTTCCGCGCTGCGCTGCGCCAGGTTGCGCACCTCGCCGGCCACCACGGCAAAGCCCCGGCCCTGCTCGCCGGCCCTGGCTGCCTCCACCGCGGCATTGAGCGCCAGGATGTTGGTCTGGAACGAGATGCCATCAATCACCGCAATGATGTCCTCGATCTTCTTGCTGCTGTCGTTGATGCCCTTCATCGTCTGGACCACCTGACCCACCACCTCGCCGCCCTTGAGCGCGACGCCGCTGGCACCCTGGGCCAGCTGGTTGGCGGTGCGGGCGTTCTCGGCGTTCTGACGTACGGTCGCGCTCAGCTGCTCCATGGAAGCGGCGGTTTCCTCCAGCGAGGAGGCCTGCTGCTCGGTGCGCGCGCTCAGGTCGTGGTTGCCCTGGGCTATCTGCGCGCTGGCGGTGGCCACACTCTCTGAGTTCTGGCGCACCACGTGCACCACCGCAGACAGTTTGTCCTGCATGGCCTGCATGGCCTGCAGCAACTGCGCCACCTCATCCGACCCCTGCGCATCCACACGCGCTGTCAGATCACCACCCGCCACCTGGCTGGCCACGTGAACCGCCCGCTCAATCGGCCGGACGATGCTGCGGCTGAACAGCACACCCCCGGCGATACCCACCACACAGACCAGCCCCATCAGCACCAGGCTGATGGTGGCGGCGCGCGTGGCGCTGGCTTCAGCCTGCTGTGCCAGAGCGGCACTGTCATCGGCAATATGCTTGACCGCGGCGTCCAGCAGGCGCGCAGGCTCGCGGTCCATGCCGCTGACCGCCTTGTCACCCACCGCGTGGTCAAAGTCGGCCGCCTTGAAGGTTTCAAAGGCCTTGCGGTAGTTCTGTCCCATGGTGGCATGGGCCGCAGCGAACTGCTTGACCAGATCCTGCGACTCACCGGCCGGCAGCGCCTGCGCCAGCTGCGTCGAGGCCTGCGCAATCTCACGCTCGATGTTGTTGAACGCGGTCCAGTAGCGCTCGAGTTGAGCCGGGTCTTTGCCGCGCAGGAGGGTGTTTTTCCATTCCTGCACCTGCGTCTTGAACTGGCTCAGCAGCCGGCCGGCCGCCGCCGCGTTCTCGTGACTGGCGTGAACCTCGACCTCAAAGGTCTTGATGGCCTGGTTCAGGCTGAAGATGCCGAACAGGGCAGCAGCCACCACCAGCAGCAGGGAGGCGGCGAACGCCAAAGGCAGTTTGAGAGCGAGTTTCATGGGGAGCGTCTATGCATGGACAGACCAAGTCTTCAGCATGCCCGACGGGCATGGATGGGTCAGCGTTTCTGTGATATCGGTCACTAACCTTGTCCACTAAAGTCACAACAGCGGGTGTTTCTCTGCGTACTTGTTCGGTGAATTGGGCAGATAGAGCCCCCAGGGGAATGGGTTGGGTGAGTACCGCAAGAAGCGCCGGGTGCCTGTGGGCAGCGAAGGCACACCCGGCCCGCAGGACGTGCTGTTCAAGGAACTGGGCGAACGCATCCGCGATGTGCGGATGGGGCCGGACGGGGCGGTGTACCTGCTGACGGACAACCCGAATGGGCGGGTGTTGCGGGTGGAGCAGAAGGCACCTTGAGTCATCCTTGTTCAGCGACTTGACAGATTTACTCAGTATTCGAGAGTGCTTTAAGTCTGCCAATACGTAGCGCATATCTCCCGCTATACATACAGGACTTCTTGCTGCTCAACAAACACACGTCCTGAGTCACTACGCTGCTAGTAGCTAGCGCTTTACACACAAGACTTCTTGCTACTCAGCGAACACACATCCTGAGTCACTACGCTGCTAGTAGCTAGCGCTTTACGCACAAGACTTCTTGCTACTCAGCAAACACACATCCTGAGTCACTACGCTGCTAGTAGCTAGCGCTTTACGCACAAGACTTCTTGCTGCTCAGCGAACACACATCCTGAGTCACTACGCTGCTAGTAGCTAGCGCTTTACACACAAGACTTCTTGCTACTCAGCGAACACACCTCCTGAGTCACTACGCTGCTTGTAGCTAACGCTTTACGCACAAGACTTCTTGCTACTCAACAAACACACATCCTGAGTCACTACGCTGCTAGTAGCTAGCGCTTTACGCACAAGACTTCTTGCTGCTCAGCAAACACACATCCTGAGTCACTACGCTGCTAGTAGCTAGCGCTCAACATCCAGAGCTCCCCGACACTTGTAGACCCATCCCTAGAAGATCATTTTCCACGGCATCTTATGCAAAAAGCACTTTGACGCGCATTTATACGATCATCTTGACAACAAAATGCTTCCACACTACGCTAGCAGCAGTTTTGATCCACAAACAAGCGCAGCCACTCCCATGCTCTCATATCAGATCGATCTGAACCTAGACGATGCGGTTCACTACCACTATGACCAGTTTCCTCCAAAAGAACTGGACTACGGGCTGCTAGTCACGCCGTTGGTCAACGCAACTGCTGCGCTTGCTCGATACGACCAAATGCTAAAAAGCATGCACAACAGTGAAATCCTCTTAGCACCACTTCGAAATCAAGAAGCCGTGATTTCGTCCCGTATGGAAGGCACTGTGAGTACTATGGATGAAATTATGCGCTATGAAGCTGACCATACAGATGTTGATGGAAAATCAAATGTGAGGTCAGAAGTTATTGAAACTATACTGTACCAAAGAGCTCTTCGCGCCGCACAGCAGTCGATGAAAGACGGACAGCCTCTTTCCCAGTTCCTTATTAAGGCCGCCCACCAACGCCTACTCTCATTTGGAAGAGGCGCAAGCAAATCTCCTGGACGATACAAAACTGAACAAAATTATCTTGCAGATCGTGCCAAGAAAAACATTCTCTTCGTGCCGATCAAGCCAGAGGTACTCCAAGACGGAATGGACGCACTATTTAAATATTTGGAGGAAAGCAAAGACACTCCGCTTCTAAAGGCAGCAATCTCGCATATTGAGTTTGAAGCTCTGCATCCATTTAAAGATGGAAATGGTCGAATCGGTCGAATGATAATCACTTTGCTTCTTTGGTCTTCAAAGGTGATCTGTGAACCACATTTTTATATAAGTGGGTATTTTGAGGAACACAAGGACGAATACATTGACAAGATGAGAAGAGTCTCTCAGACGGGGGACTGGACTTCATGGTGCGTGTTTTTCTTAAATGCAATTGAGAACCAAGCGATCAAGAACTTAGAGGTTGCAGAAGATATACGGCAACTATATGAGCAAATGAAGGCTATCTTTGGCGAGACTTTGGCATCTAAATGGAGTGTCAAAGCACTTGATTTCGTCTTTACAAACCCTGTCTTTCGAAGCAGCAAGTTCACCAATACAAGCGACATCCCCAAAGCCAGCGCCCAAAGATTTGTAAGAGTGCTTGCAGACAAGGGATTGCTAACAACAATCGAAGAGGCTTCAGGGCGCAGACCGGCGCTATACTCATTTGAACCGCTTCTTCAACTAGTACGCGTGTAATGAAATCATGCGTAAACGCGTTCAAGACATGCAAGGCCCATGAAATTTCAAAGGAAATATGAACAGTGATTGACGAAGTCCACCAGCTTCAGCGCGTGGATTTCACCAGTTAACTAACCATGCCATAATAGAACAGGTCATTGGAAACCATGGAATTGTATTTTCGAGATTCGTTTCGGAGACACCGAATTCCTCATCATTCATAGGTCGGAGTCAAGCACCAAGTGCAACATCGGCTTATTGAATGAAAGAACTGGGTTGATTGAGCTTGTCCGCCCCGGCAAGCCCACGGATAATGGCCTGATCGAGTCGTTCAACGGGCGACTGCGCGACGAGTTCCTGAATGTCAACGAGTTCGTCACGCTGCACGATGCCCGTGAAAAGTTGAAGGTCTGGCAGGACGATTACAACTACCACCGACCCCACGGCTCGCTCGGTAACCTGACCCCGAGCGAGTTCGTCAACAGCAGGTCAGTTCAACCCAAAGAGGCGGCCAGCCTGTAGTTCAGAACTGTCCGGTTTCCGGGGAACGTCATTGCAGTGCGCACGTAGCCAATGGAATCGGTCACTTTCGCAGGGCAAGTCCACGCTGGGAGCTGCCATTCGGCAACAGACCCTCAGCCATTGGGCTCACTCATCCTGGCGCCGCTTGGACTTCATCACGGTGCGCACAAGCTTGCCGAAGTTCCGGTCTTTCTGGCGTTTTTCGTGATGGGTCATTTCGAGATATTCAGACTCCTTCTTGAGCTTCAGATAGCTCTGAAACTGAGCAGCGTCCACTTCATTCCTGGCAATCGCGTCTCGAATGGCGCAACCTGGCTCGCTGGTATGCGTGCAGTTGCTGAAGCGGCAGTTCAGTGAGCGCGCCTGCAGGTCGGCAAAGCTGTCATCGATCCCCTCGCTGACGCCGAGGACGCCCAACTCCCGCATGCCCGGCATGTCCACCAGAAAACCACCGCCTTCGAGTGCAACGAGTTGCCGCCGGGTGGTGGTGTGGCGGCCTTCCCCGGAGTGGCTGACGGCATTGGTTGCCCGGCTGGCATGGCCGGTCAAGCGATTGACCAATGTTGTCTTGCCCACCCCCGATGATCCCAGCAGGCAGTAGGTCTTGCCGGACTCGATCAGCGCACGCAGCTGATCAATGCCACTTCCACTGACATTGCTGATCGGGATGACCCGGGTGTCGATGCCCGCACCGCGAATCGTCGAGATCAGCTGTTCCAGCGCCTCCGGACGGATCAGATCGATCTTGGTGAGCAGCACGATGGGCTCTATGTGCCCTTCACTCGTCATCACCAGGTAGCGCTCGAGTCTTCGAACATTGAAGTCAAAGTGACAAGACTGAACAATGAAGGCCACATCGATATTGGCGGCGATCATCTGGAAACCGATGCCACTGCCGGGCCTTTTCCGTCGCAGAAACGAAGTTCGGGGCAGCACTTCAAGAATGCTCGCATGGGCACCGGCGTCGTGATAACTCACGCGGACCCAATCGCCAACGCAGGGCAGGTCAACAGACGATTCGCTGGTGTAGAGGGTCCTGCCCGTGAGCTTCGCGGGTACTTCGCCCTGCTCGTTTGTGATGACGTACTGCCCTCGATCGACGGCAGTCACTCTGGCGATGGCCTCTTTGGCGTCATCGCCTGTGTCAGGGGGAGAGTTGCGGCCATGACAGGCACGCGTATCGAGAAGCTGTTGCTTCAGCTTGGAGGAGTTCATGTTGGAAATCAATGCTCAGTAATCCGGACGAACAAAAACCAGCAGACCGTC